>Ga0213839_1000912_pt1 | contig 23214 bp, 22 predicted proteins | sample SWPATP21_FD_160075 | JGI IMG/M metagenome (GOLD analysis project Ga0213839, IMG submission 160075) | Coastal seawater microbial communities from Marineland, Florida, United States - SWPA TP2 #1 | ecosystem: Environmental > Aquatic > Marine > Coastal | place: USA: Florida | collected 2016-08-14
GAGGTTGTCGTACTTGTTGAGCGCGCCGTTGGCCTCGTCGACCTCGCCGCTGTCGAGGTCGACCGGCAGCGACTCCACGCTGTCGTTGGTGCCCCCGACGACCGTGCCGCCCCTCACGCTGGGGCCCACCATCAGCATGGAGGTGTGGGACCAGTGGTCCTTGCCCCCCTTCTTGTTGCGCTTCGGGGTGCGGGTCATCTCGGACATCACCACCACCAGGGTGTCGTCGTAGATGCCGGCCTGCTCGAGGTTGTCGCAGAGCCGGGCCACGGCCGAGAACAACGACTGGTAGCGCTCGTGCTGCGTGGCGTTGTTGTCGTGGGTGTCCCAGGTGTCGAAGTGGGCCATGGTGACGGCATGACACAGGCCACCCGCCAGCAGCCGGGAGGCCATGTCGGCCTGCAGCTCGAGATCCGGCTTCACACCGAGCACGAGCGGATCGGCGAGGAGCTCTCCGTTGTCGAGGAGCCGGGTCCGTCGGCCGTAGCTCTCCAGCATGTCGTCGAGCACGGCGTCGGTGCCGCCGGCCGAGCCGCCGTAGCGCTCCCGGAAGGAGGCGATGCGAGCCTCCAGGTGGGCCTGCACCAGCGCCTCGTCGGCCTCGCTGGGGTCGAACACCGGAAAGCCGTAGCTCGCTCCCTGCGGAGGACGGAACTCCACGCCGTCCTGGAGCAGCGCCTTGAGCTGGCTCCGGTGCCCGATGCGCCCCGTGGAGGCCGCAAGGGGCCCCGCGTAGCCGAGGCCCGAGAAGTCGATGGAGCCCAGGGGTCGGTCGACCGACACACCCTTCTCGAAGCCGACGACCGTGGCGAAGTCGGGGTTCGTCTGCTTGGTGGAGCCCGTCAGCATGCGGATGCGACAGGGCTGGTGCACGATCGAGCCCGTCCAGATCCCGTTGATCACGCAGGCCTCGGCGCCGTAGCGCTCGAAGAAGCGGGTGACCGCCGGACGCCGACGCTCGTTGGTGAGGAGCGGGATGCCGTGGATGGTGGCGAGAGCCTCCCGATCCAGCGGGTCGTCGGGGTTCTCGTCGACCCACGGGCCATCGACCAGGCCCCCACGGGTCTTGGGATCCATCGCGAAGGTGACGTCCCACCCGCCATCCGCCAGCACCACCACCAGGTACTTGGGGCCCGACCCATCGGCGGCCCCGTGAGCGGTGGGGGCCACGGCCAGACAGGCCGCAGAAGCCAGCAGCGATCGACGCGTGAGGTCCATGCCCAGAGCGTAGCCGGCCAGGTGGGCAACCGACAACAGCGCCCGTGTCGTACCCACGACGGATACGGGATCTCCATCTCCCCGTGACGACGGGGTGTCGAACGAGGCATGATTCCACATGACGACCTCTCCCCTACGCCTCTGGCCGCTGCTCCTCGCCTCTGTCCTGATCGGGGGTTGTACCTCCGACACCCCGGAGGACACCGGCACGACCAAGGAGCGGCCCCACCCCACGGACCCCACCACCGACACCGGCACAGGGGAGGAGACCGTTCTCCCCACCCTCGAGTTCCCCGAGGCGAACGTCGTCATCAACGAGCTGATGGCCCGGAACGACTCCACCTGGGTCGCTCCCGAGGGAGACCGTCCAGACTGGGTGGAGCTCGTGAACCTGGGCGACGAGGACATCCCCCTCCACCGCCTCAGCATCACCGACATCAACGGCAACGAGTGGGACAAGGCCAGCGGCACCATCAAGGCCGGCGAGCGGCTGCTGCTCTCCTCCACCGACCTGGGCCTCAACCTGTCGTCCGACGAGGACGTCATCACCCTCTACGTCGACAACGACACCGTGCTCGACGAGGTCTCGTGGGTCGGCCTCGAGCGCGACGTGGCCATCGCCCGGCTCCCGGACCTCACCGGTCCGTTCACGCGCACCGTCTTCGCCACCCCCGGCTCCGCCAACGGGACCGTGCCCAGCGAGAGCCTCGACGCCGCGACCGAGACCATCTTCCTGCGCGACCAGGTGCACCGCATCGACTTCACCCTCACCGAGCAGGCCATCGGCCAGATCAACACCCGGTCCGAGAACTGGGGTCAGGCGGCGATGACCTTCGACGATCAGCACTACGACGCCGTCGGGCTTCGACTCAAGGGCAGCGCCAGCTTCGACCTGATGGACGGCAAGCCGGCCTTCAAGGTCGACATGAACAAGGGCGTGCCGGGCACGCGCCTCCGCACGCTGAAGGGCTTCAACCTCCACAACGGCAACGTCTACGACCCCACCCGGGCGCGGGACCACATCAGCTACCGTCTGGCTCGCGAGGCGGGCCTGATGGCGCCGCGGGTCGGCTGGACCGATGTGTACGTCAACGGCACGTACTTCGGCATCTACATGATCATCGAGCAGCACGACGACCAGATGATCGAGGTGAACTTCCCCGGCCTCGGCGAGACCGGGTACATGTTCGAGCCCAACGAGGCGAGCGGTGGGGGCTTCAGCTGGGGCGACTTCGGTGGTGGCGGCATCGGGGGCTGGGACCTGGAAGAGGGTGCCGAGCCACCGGCTCCGGAGATCATCACCGCCCTGCAGTCGGCCGACGAGCTCGTCGCCGGCAACGCCAGCGACGCCGCCATCGAGGAGCTCTGGAACCACGTCGACAAGGAGTCCCTCCTCTCGTACATGGCCTGGGAGGCCGTGATCTCCCACACCGACGGCTACAAGGCGCCCAACAACTGGCGGGTCTTCGTCCACCCGGTCGATGCGAAGGTGCACCTGGTCCCAGCGGGGGCGGAGTGGACGTGGGACAACAGCCCCAGTCCCCTGTCCTGGGGCGGCAACCTGGCCCAGTTCTGTCTGGACAACCGTGGGTGTCGTCGGGACTACGGCGCGCGGGCCCTCGAGGTGGCCGCGATGGTCGACGACATCGATCTCCGCACGGACTTCGAGGAAGTGAGCGACATGCTGGCGCCCTACCTGGCGGCCGACCCGCGGTCCTCCCACAACAGCAGCACGGTCGCCAGCCAGCGGCAGTCCACCATCGAGAACATCGATGACTACCCCAACGAGGTGGCCAGCGACATCTGCGACGACATGCCCGCCCTCGAGGGCTGCACCCCGCAGTAGCAGGTTGTTGAAAGCGGGAGCTTGCGACCGGTTCCAGCAACCTGCGCAAGCGAGCGGAGCGCGCGGTCCCTGCCACACGAGTCCCGGAGGGAGTGTAGTGACGGAGGAACGTAGCGAACGGAGGGCCGGGTGGGAGGCGCCGCGGAGCCGAGCGACAACCCGTAGCACCAGGCCGCTGCAAGAGCCGCGCTCGCGAGGCTCTTCAACGGCCCGGTCGCTCAGGGCTGGCACCCGTCCAGGATCCAGGCCTCCACGAGGCCGATCTCGGCTGCGCTGAGGGAGCCGTTGGTCGGCATCTGGGCTCCAGCGCCCCCAGCGGTGGCCTGATCCCCGACGATCTTCAGGTAGCCGTAGCTGTCGTCGAGGCTGCCGGGCTCACAGTAGGCGAGGCCGGTAGAGCTCTGGGCCATCCACCCGGAGTGGGTGTCGGCCCCCGAGAAGCCCCCGCTGGCGTCGGCGGTGTGGCAAGAGGCGCAGGCCACCCCCGTCAGCGGCGCGATGTCTGCCGCGAAGGTCACGGCGTCGGAGCCGTACCCGGTGTCGTCGTTGGTGTCGTCGTTGGTGTCGTCGTCGGTAGCGTCCGTGTCGGACCCGTCCAAGCCGGTGTCGGAGCTGGCGGCGTCATCGGTGCCGCAGGCGGTGAGAAGGAGCAGAGAGAGCAGGATGCGAGCCATGGGTTCCTCCAGGAATCAGGCACTCTGAAGGTAGTTTTCCTGCGACATGGCGCCGCTTAATGGGACTGAAAGCCGACCCGACGGCGCCCGGCGCCCCGTCCAGCCGCCTCCAGCGCTTCGATCCCCACGGACCCGTCGACACCGCTCTGCGCGTCTTTAAGGGTCCATAAGTGGTCCCGCTCCGCATACCCCGAGTACGAAGAGGACATGACGACGCCCGACGTGAAACGCCTCGCCTTCGCCACCATGGACCACGCCGTGGACTTCGAGCTCCACATCACGTCGGGCCTGCCCGGCGGCGAGCACGTGGTGGAGATCGCCCGGGGCGAAGACGTCGCGTCGATCCTGCCCGCTGCCCGCTTCGTGGCCCGGATGGCGCGGACCTTCTTCCCCGACAAGCTCAAGGGGAAGGTCTCGACGGCTCCCCCCGACGGCACCGTGGGCGTCTACCTCGTCTGCAAGCTCCCAGAGCTCGAGGCGGACTTCATGGAGTCGTGGGAGAGCACCCCTGCGGCGGCGAATCGGCGTTAGGGACCGAGCGGCGCTGGAGGGCCCATGATGTGGTGGTGGTTGGTGGCATGCAGCTCGACGCCTGCGTCCTGGATCACGCCCGAGGCCGACGTCTCTGCTGCGGTCGTCCAGGAAGACGGTCGCATGCTCGCCTACGTGTGTGGGAATGCGGACGACACCCGGGACGACTTCTCCCGGTGGTTCGAGGCCCCCTGGTCGGACGACGGGTTCGTGGCGGAGACCGCGGACTGGCGTCTGGAGGGCGTGCTCGACGGCGACACGCTGCTGCTCACCCTCGACGGACCCGATGGAGAGGCACGAAGCCTCGACGGCCGCGCGGTGGAGGCCGCCATCTACGCCCAGGAGGAGACCTGCCTCGACGGCGCCATCGCCACGGAGGGGCGGGTCGACGGTTCGTGGTGCGCGCCCGATGGTACCCGCTTTCAGGTGGAGCCCGTGGAGACCGTGGTCCTGGGCGAGACCCTGGAGCTGGCTCTTCCCGACGGCGCGCGGCGCACCTTCCGGCGCGAGCTCCCGTGACCCCCGCCAGCGACCCGCGCCTGGGCCTGCTCGAGGGCGTCCAAGGGTCGTTGATCACCCTGTACGGGCCCCCCGGCGTGGGCACGAGCTCCCTGGCACGCCAGGCCTTCCCCGCCCACACCGTGGTGCCCGCCCGCGAGGCGACCGTCGCATCGCTACAGGCGACCCGCGGCCCCGTCCTGTGGGACGACGTCGATCCCCGTCTCGCAGCCGAGGCCTGGTCGCCCGAGCTCGGACCGGTGGTGCTGGCCACCACCGGTCGCACCCGACGCCCCGAAGAGCGGGCCATCCGCATCGACCCCCTCCCCGACGACGCTGTCGCCGAGCTGCTTGCAGAGCGGGGACCCGCGGTCCATGGGCTCGCGGCCGCCTGCCTCGGCCTACCGGGCCTCGTGCACCGAGCCCACGAGCTCCACACGCTGCTGCAGCGCATACCCACCCCTGCCGACTGGCTGCGCCTCGGCCCCGTCCCCGGGCGCCGCTCCCCCCGTCAGGACCTCGAGGAGCAGGTGAAGCGCGCCCCCGACGCCGAACCGCTCCTCGACCTCCTGGGCGCCTTCGGGGGTCCCTTCCTGCTGACCGACATCGAAGCGCTCAGCACGGCAGACCCCCTGCCGTCGCTGGGCGCCGCCGTCGACGCCAGCCTCGCCACGCCCCTGTCGGTCGGCTTCCAGGTCCCGCCGCTCCTGCGGGCCCACCTCGCCCAGCGCCCAGGGAGCGAGGCCCGGCGGGTCCAGGCGCTGGAGGCCCTCGGAGCCGCGTGCCCTGCCATGGTCGCCCGGCTGGAGGAAGACGGCGCCACCCCGCCCGTCGGCCATCGCTTCCACGACCTGCTCGTCGCCAGCGAGGCACGGGTCCCGGGCTGGAGCGCCGCCCTGTGGCTCGCCACGCTGCAGCGCCCGGCCGACGTTCCCCGTCGCCACCTCACCCAGGCCCGGCACGAAGCCCCCACCGACCCCCTCGTCGCCCGCTCCCTCGCCCGGCACCTCCGCGCCACGGGCGCGCTTCAGGAAGCGGAGGAGGTGCTCGGCACCGTCGACGACCCCGGCGCGCAGCGAGAGCTGGGGGCCTTGCTCCACCGGTCCCGACGCCTCGACGAGGCCGCGGGGGTCTACGCCCACGACGTCGGTCGCTCCCGACGGGCCGACGCCCTCCGCGAAGCCAACCTCGCCGCCATCGCCCACGACCGAGGGGAGCTGGCCACCGCCGCCGGGGGCTACGAGCGTGCGCTGCGGGCGCTGTCGATGCTCGAGGACGACCGGAGCACCGGGCTGATCGCCTCCAACCTCGGCGCACTCCACGCCGAGGCCGGCGACACCGACGCGGCGCGGTCCTGCTTCGCACGGGCTCTCCGCGCCCTGGAGACGGCCCACGAGCCGCGCCTCTGGTCCATCGCCACCGGCAACCTGGCCTGGCTCGAGGCCCGCACCGGCGCCGCCGATCGGGGCCTGCGCCTCCTCCATCGGGCCCTCGAGGAGGGCGCCCCCGACGAGCGGACCGCGGCCACGCTGTGGATGCGCCTGGGCGCCATCCACGGCAGCCGGGGGGACGCCGAGGCCGCCGCCATCGCCTTCGACACCGTGGACTCCCTGCTCCTCGGCTCGGAGGACCGCTTCGCCGTCGCCCTCGCCGAGCTGTTCCGTGCCTTCCTCCACCTGGCCGAGGGCCGTCGCCTCGACGTGCTCGTGGCCATCGAGCTGGCCGACACCGACCCTCTCTGCACCAGCGACGACGCCCGCACCGCCGTCGCCTGGCTCCACGACCTCCTTCGTCGTCGCCCGGGGCAGAGCTTGGTGGTCGGCCCCGGCGGCAGCACCGTGCGCACCCCGGACGGCACCACCCACACCCTCACCAACGGCGCCGCCAAGCGGATCCTCGAGGGCCTGGCCGACCGCTGGAGCCCAGGCGCCGCGGGGCTCGATCTCGACGAGCTCTTCGAGCTGGGCTGGCCTGGAGAGCGGGCGGTGGCGTCCGCCCGTCGCAACCGGGTCCACGTGGCCCTCTCCACCCTGCGCAAGGCGGGGCTCAAGCCCTACATCGTCCGCGACGCCACCGGGCACCTCCTCGATCCGGCCGTGCCCGTCCTTCGCCAGGACGCCTGAATTCGTAGGGGTGCCAGAGGGGGCGGGCCCCCTCAAGGCCGGATTCAGGGAGCGGCGCGGTACATCCCGATCCGGCCCAGGGGAATCCCGGCCGCCGCATCCGCCGCACTCTGGCCGTGCACCGCCATCCGGAGGGTGCCATCGTCGTCGAGCAACACCGACGGAGACGTGACCCGCAGCTCGTTCCAGCTTCCCGCCACCCCGCTCGGCTCCAGGACCGGGTTGTCGGGGTGCCGCTCCCAGTGGACACCGTCCAGCGAGGTCGCGAGGCCGATGGCCATCGAGGACGTCGCCAGGTCGAGGGGCTCCTCGTAGCCGGCGTACCAGAGGTGGTAGCGGCCGTCGATGAGCGCCACCTCGGGCTCGAGGATCCCCTGGTCCCAGCCGGCGAGATCCCGCTCGAACACCGGGTTGTCGGGATGAGGCGTCCAGGTCGTCCCCTCGTCGGTGGACTCCAGCAGGCCGACACCGACCGTGCTGCCGGCCCCCACGTAGTAGAGCCGCCACACACCATCGTGGCCCACCACCATCGTGGGCCCGGTCACGAACAGCTCATCCCAGGAGCCCGGGGCCGGCCGGTAGATCGGGGCGTCGGAGGGCTCGAACGAGGTGCCGTCCGCGTCGGTGGACACGGCCTGGCCGATGGCAGGGTCGTCGAAGAAGGACACGGCGTAGCCGAGGTACCAGCTGGTCCAGCGATCCACGGCCGGGTCGAAGCGGACGGACACCGTCTCCCGTCGCACGTCCCAGACGCCGGACCCGGCCAGGTGGATCGGGGCGTTGGGCTCGGGGACGAAGCTCGCGCCGTCGTCGGTGCTCAGCGCCCGTCCGAGGACCGGTCCTCCAGGGCTCTCGTCACCCCCTGCGGAGAACCACAGGACCAGGTTGCCCGCTGCGTCCCGCTCCAGGGCCGGGTCGGTGGCCCCCAGGCAGTACCACTCCGGGCAGACCGGCAGCGGGAGGACCGGGCCGTCCTCGCTCCAGGCGCTTCCCACCGTGGGCGGCGCCGCCGTGTCCCCCGTAGAGACCGTGTCGACGTCGGTGTCTGCGTCCGCATCGCTGTCGCTGTCCGCGTCCGCGTCCGTGTCGGTGTCGATGTCCGCCTCGACATCCGTGTCGACATCGGCCTCGACGTCCGCCGACGTCCCCTCGACCGTGCCCTTGTCGTCGGACCCACAGGCGACCAGGCCTACCCACAACAGCCACGTCAAAGGACCAGATCCCCCGAGTAGCAGGGTGTGTCGGACGCATCGAGGAGCACCGACGACGCGGGATGCTCGGTGAGCAGCGTCGCCTGCCACGAGATGCCCTTCGCCCCCTCCACGTGGAGACGGTCCGCGACGATCAACAGGTAGCCCTGCCCATCCCAGGCCTCGATGGCGCGGGCCGCCACCCGGTGGTCGGTGTGGGCCACCAGCGCACTGAAGCGGCCCTCCATCTCCACGGGCACCGGGTGCTCCCCCATCGTGTCGCCCAGGACGTGCATGTACGCAGGGGGCAGGGGCACGATCACGCCGTCGGGGGCTTGCTCCGGGGGGACGCCGACGGCCACGAGGTCGTAGCCGCGGGTCGCCCCCGACAGGAGCAGCTTGTCGTAGGCGCCGACGTCGAAGCCCCAGTACGTGGGCAGGTCGACCTTGGCGAGGAGTTGCTCGTCGGTCAGGCGACCGGCTGCATGGGCATCGAGGTCCTCCTGGAGCTCCGCCGGAACGGCCTGCAGGGCGACGGTGACGGGCCCCCGCTTGGCGAGTTTCTTGGCGAGCCTCGTGGCCCGCCTCACGTCCTGGGCGACGCCGCGCCGCTCCCCGAGCACCAGCACGCTCGGTGGCGCCTGGGTCGCCAGCTGGCCGATGGAGGTGGGGGTACAGCCGGCCTGGGCCAGCGCTAGATGCAGCAACCACATGGGGACGCCTCTATCCGGGCCTGGGCTACTTGCGCATGTAGTCGTCGCGACGGGGCGTCGCTGGAGGCACCGTGGTCGCAGACGCCGCCACCCGGTCCTGGACCTCCTGGTACTCCTGCAGCTTGGCAAAGACCTGCTGGCGGGTCTGGTCGTCGAGCTGCTCCAGGGCGGCATCGACGCTGCGGAGACCCCGCTCGGCCTCGGTGTTGGCCTCCTGCAGCCGCCGCACCTGCCGGTTCCGCACCATGTAGAGCATCACGCCGACCCCCAGGATGACCACCAGCACGCTGATGACCCCCTTGAGCTGGCGCTCGGTGCGCTGGGCCTGGGCCTGGACCTCGTAGGCCACCTGGTTCGTGATGCCCCCCACGGACGACTCGATGGGGATCAGCACGTCCTCGGTGAGGGTGGTGCGCAGGGTCTCCCCGACGGCAGGGCTCGCCTGGCCCTCCCGCATCGCCAGGTAGATGCTGTCGCGGAGCACGTCGGCGACGATGTAGCGGGTGTCGGGCTCGTCGAGGGTCTCCCGGAGGCTGATCACCGCGCGGGCCACCACCCGGTCGACCGTCTGCTCCAGGGACTGGCCCAGGTCGTTGCGCAGCCCGTCGCTGAAGGCCCCGACGATGTCGCGGACGACCAGGTTGCGGAGCTCGGGGGAGACCTCGTTGCGGAGCCCCTTCCCAGCACGCTTCGACGCCACGGTGAGGAGGGAGTCGATGGTGCGCTCGAGGGCCGCCTGCTGCTCGGGGGTCACCGTGGTGGCGCCGTCCGACAGCCCCTCGCCGATCTGGTGGCCCAGCTCCACGAGGAGGGCGCGCTCCACCAGGTCCTCGGTGGCGCCCTCGATCCCCTTGGTGCGGCCGTTGCCACCGAGCTCGTCGATGGCGCCAGCGACCGCACCGCTCCCGATTCGGTAGGCACACCCAGACCCGAGGAGGGCCGCGATCAACAAGAAGCGATGCATCCCGGGCATCCTACACCCCGCGAGCCAGCGGCCGCTCGGGGGGCGGCCCCGCGACGACGACCCGGAACAAAGCTTGGATGGAGACGAGACTGGGCCGTCGCGCGGGGCTGGGAAGTAGATACCCAGCCGCTCCGACCACCGTCACCGAGCCGACGCCACATCCTTGGGAAAGCAGTAGCCGAAGTCGTTGCCCCAGGACTGACGTTCGTAGGAGATCACCGCGGCGATCTGCAGGTCGTTGAGCATGGCGCCCTGGGGCGTCATGACCGCGTTGTAGGTCGTGCCGTCGACCACGATCTCCCCACGAAGTCCGTGAATCACGATCCCAGCGTGCTTCCCGCAGTCCCCCATGTGGTCCTTCTGGCCCACCAGCGGAGGAAAGGCGCCCGGCGTGCCCTTGCCCTCCGCACCATGGCAGGTGGTGCACGCGATGCCGCCGTCGCCGGTCTCGTACACCTTCTTGCCGTAGGTCATCAGGAAGGCCTTCTGGTCCTCCTCCGACATCGACGACAGGTCCGTGTCCTTGTCGGCGGGTTTCGGAGGAGGCGGCGCCGGCGCGGGGGAGGGCTCGGGCTGGGGAGCGGGGGGCGTGTCGTTCCCGCCACTGCAGGCAGCAACCGACATCAGCACGAGAGTGGCGAGGGCGCGCATGGGATCTCCAGGGTCCCCGCTGACGTATCGGGACACCCCTCGCGCCCCCAGGCAGCAATGCGTTGCCTGCCCCCACCGTCCCCGTTCGACACGTCCCGTCCCCCGGCGTGGGCTACGCCCCGACGCGGGTCCTGGGCCGATGGGCCTCTCCATGACGACCGTCGAACACCCGAAGTCGTCTCCCGGTCGTATAGTGGCGCCGACCCTGACGACGGAGCGAAATCGAATGTCGATCGTGACGGCCATCCTCGACTTCATCCAGTCGTTGCTCGCCAGCCTCTTGGGCTCGGGCAACACCAAGGCGGCCCCAAAGCCAGCCGCCGCAGCGCTACCAGCCAACGACACGCCCGACGACGACGACGACGACGACGACGACGACGACGACGACGACGACGAGAGCGACGAGGTCGACGAGGAAGCCATGCGCCGGCAGGTGCAGGCGGCCCTCGAGGAGTCGCAACGGCAGATGCAGGCGATGATCGACGACGCCGCCGGTGGGGCCGACAGCCCGCTGCTGCAGCCGATCGATGGCGTGTCGGTCGAGACCTGGGCCACCATCGCCGCGTCCCTCACCAGCCTGGGCGACGACCCCGACGGCTACCACCGAATCCTCGCACAGCACGACCTCGACGCCGAGCAATACGAGGCCGCCCAGCAGGGCTGGCTGCAGCGCATGCAGTCGGTCGACGACCCGATGGCAGCCGCCAAGATCTCCCAGGTCTACGGCAACGCGTTCACCACCGCCAAGAGCGGCTCGCCCACCGGCAGCGCCTCGGGCGAGGAGCCCTGCACCTTCGACCGCTACTGCGAGATCATGGGGGCCCAGAGCGCCTGGGCCGACGACGGACTCGATGTGAACGCTCAGCTCCAGGAGGTGTTCGGGCTCACCGCGAGCGACTGGTCGAACTACGGCGCCTACTGGAGCCAGAAGATGATGAGCGACTACACGCTCTCGGCCGACATGGGCGACAAGATCGACCGCTACAAAGAGCAGTACACCATCACCGACGATCCCGACGCGGACCTCGTCATATGAGTGCCGACGACCCCACCGACCGCGACGACGCCGACGAGCCCACCCCCAAGCCGCCTCCGCGCCGCTCGGCCTTCGGCAACGCCGTCGGGCTCGCCAAGAAGAAGAAGCCGGCCCCCAAGCCGCGCTCCAGCCACGTCCTCACGTGCCCCGACTGCGGTGCCCCCCGGGAAGGGCGCGACCTCACCTGCCGCTACTGCGGCGGCAAGACCACGGAGTGATCCATGTCGACCCTCGCTGAGTGGACGTCCCGCTGGGACGCCTTCCAGGACAAGCTGACCCGTCGCCTGGACGAGGTACACGAAGAGGCCATGGGGGCCTTCGACGGCATCGCCGAGGCGTCGCCCCTCGACCACACCCCCCACGCCGCCCTCGAGATGGCCATCCAGGGGCGTCACAACAAGATCGGCGACAAGCTCGACACCGCCGTCGAGACGCTCGAAGAGGGTCTCGACAGCCTGTCCGACGACGCCAGCGACGCCGAGGAGGCCAAGATCCAGGCCCTCCTCGACAAGGCCCAGGCCGCCCAGTCCGAGCTGCAGTTCGCCATCGAGCTGAACGACGAGCGCTGCAAGGTCGACGGTGCGGCCCGCATCGCCGAGGCCATCGAGGCCGCCTTCCAGGCAGAGGACCCCCAGCAGAGCTGTGCGCAGTGCGGCAACCCCTTCGACCCGGGCCCCATCACCCAGAGCACTGCGGTGACCTGCCCGGGCTGCGGCGCCAACGTCACCGTGGGCCCCCACCCGGCCGCCATGGCCTGGTACAGCCGCGGCGTCGACGCAGTGGCGCGGAAGGCTGCGTGGCCGCTGTTCGTGGCCCACCGCAAGGCCGAGGCCCACTACAACGACGACATGACCCCCGAGCGCCTGGAGTCCAACATCCAGGCGGCGGAGGCCTACCACCGCGCCGTGTTCGGCACGCTGGTGGAGCGGCACCCCGCCTGGGACGAGGCCAAGGCGGAGGAGCAGATCCAGGGTCGCTGCAACCAGATCCGCTCGATGCACGACCGCTTCCAGTAGGCTGCCGCCCCGCGGCGAGGCCGTGGAGCAGCGCCCGTCAGCGCACAGCGACCACCCTCGTCGACGAGGAACAGGTGCTGCTGGTGCGCACGGGTCCGCCCGGGCGTTGGGGCGGCGGCGGTGCCGGTCGCGCCGAGGCCGTCGCGGCCACCACGGTGGTCCGTTGGCCCCGCTCGGCTCGGACCTGGAACACGGACTCCAGGCGGCCCGCGCGGTCGTAGAAGCGCACCTCCGTGCGTCCAGGGTCCACGTGCACCAGCTGCGTCTCTCCAGGGGTGAGCCAGCCCACCTCGCGGCCGTCCACGAGGGCCCGCAGGGTCTCCCGGGAGGGGTTCTTCAGACTGAGGCGCGTGGGGGGCGGCGGGTTGTAGTCGAGAACGTGCACGTGGGTACGTCCCGGCTCCAGCCAGAGGGTCTCGCCCCGCACCTTCCGAAGCCCGTCCCGATCCCGGGCCGACGCCGTCAGATCCAGGGTTCCCGCATCCACGCGGACCTCGGCCGAGCTGTTCGGTGCGATCCACAGGTCGTCGCCGGGCCCCAGGTCCACGGACAGCGCCGCGGAGCCGGTGTTCTTGATGCGAATCGAGGTGCGGGGCGTCTTCACCTTCAGCCCCGCGATCACGTTGCGCTGGAGGTGCACGCGGGTGCTCAGGAGCACCGCGCCACCGGGGCGCTGGATCACGACGTCGCGGCGCCCCGGGGAGGCGTCCATGCGCAGGGAGCGGTCCCCCGGCACCGTGCCCTCGTAGCGGCCGTCGACGTAGACCTCGACCTCTCCTTCGAAGTCGTTGTCGACCTCGAGCAGAGCGGGGGCAGGGCGAGCCAGGGCGGCCCCGGTCAGGGCCCACAGCATGACAGTCATCTTCTCCTCCAGGTTGCCCGCTGCGACGGACCCGGGAGGACGACCATTCGCGCTGAGACAAGCCGTGAAGGCCAGCGATGAGCTGTGGCCAGGCCGCGGGAATGAGGAGGCGTCCGCGGTGTTCACGCGCCCCACACGACAAAGCCGCCGGAGCACGAAGCTCGCGGCGGCCTTGGTTCGTGGGGGTGCCGAGTCTCCGGACCCGGCCCCTGCAGCTGGTTCTACAGCCAGCCTTCGATCATCTGATCGTTGAGGCGAGCGGGGTGGCCACGCCACACGACCTTGCCGTCCTTCACGACCGCGGCCGCGGGGATGCCACGAACGCCGAAGTGCTGGGACATCGAGTCGCCCTTCTCCTTGGCGATCGGGTAGTTGACCTTGTTCTCGGAGAGGAAGCTCGTGACCTGCTCTTCCTTGATGTCGCGGGTCATCTTGGTGAGGCCCACCATCTTCAGGCCCTTGCCGTTGAACTTGTTGTAGGTCTCGGCGAGCTTCGGCACCTCGCGCTTGCAGTGGGGGCACCAGACCTCCCAGAAGACCAGCAGCGTCGTGCCGTCGTCGAGGGAGCCCAGGTCGCCCTGGAACCACTTGTCGACCTCGAGGGCGCCGGCATCCTTGCCGATGACCGCCAGCTCGGAGTCGAGGCGGGCGGCAGCCTTGGCGGCGCGGGTAGCACCGAACTTGCTCTTCAGCTCGGCGAGCTTGGCCTTGGCCTCGTCGTAGTTGCCCTCTTCGCTGGCCTTCGTGGCCGCCTTGAGCAGCTCGGCGGCCTTGTTCTCGGCCTCGGGGTTGGCCGCGCCGGGCGCACCGGGCATGCCGACGGGGCGCTTCTCGAGCTCGGCCACCTTCTTCTCCAGATCTTCCACCTTCTTCTGGAGCTCGGGGTCGGCGCAGCCAAAGAGGGTCATGCTGCCGATGAGGACTGCGAGTACGCTGCGGGTCAAGGGGACCTCCATTCGGATCCGGAGTTCGTAGGGGTGCCGAAGGGGGGAGAACCCCTCCAGGCCTTGCGACGGGCCGGTATAACGCACCCATCCGGGACCGCCCCCACATGGAGCGACTCCGGCCGTGGTTCCCTCGTACTCGACCACCCTCCGCAGAGATGTCTGCGAATGTCAGGGCTCGTCGCGAAGCAACGCTGCCGAGGGTTCTGCGACGGCCGGTTCGAGTCCCTCGGTGACGCTGGCAAGCACGCGGTCGATGCCACGGTCGATGCCACTCTGGAGGGCCTCGACGAAGCGGTGCGCGTCGCTGCCCTCGGGCTGCAGGGAGACCAGCACGTCGAGGGCCGCCTCCGGATCGGCGCGCATGAGCTCCGGGTTCTCCATCAGCACGGCCTGGTAGCTGGGACTCGGCGCCGTGCGCATCAGCGCGAGGGCGGGCACCGGCGCCTCCAGGAACGTCATCCGAGCGATGGGCGCCACACGAGCCGCGGCCCACTCCGCACCCGCCGCACGGACCGCGAGGCCGGCCAGCACGATGCGAATCTCCGCGACCAGCTCCTCGTCTTCCGCACGACTCAGCGCCGCCTCGGCGGCCGGGATGCCCCCATGGGCGAGGATGCGCCCGAGGAGGGGCAGCATCACCACCGAGCCGCCAGCGATCACGTCGACCATCGCGCGCCAGCCCGCCGCGACCTTGAGCTGGGCGAGGACCTGGGCCGAGAAGGCCCGCGTGGTGATGGGACGCTCGCGATCGACGAGGCGCTCGATCAGCGCAGGAACGACGTCGTCGCCGCACATGGCCAGACCTGCCTGCACCGAGCCGGGAAGCTCGTCGTTGGCGGCATCCAGCTCGGCCAGGAACTGCTGTGCGACGGGATCCACGCTCAGCGCCCGACGCCGGAGCCGATAGCGGCCGCGAGGACCACGTCGGTGGAGCCGTTGGCGTAGCGGACCTTGGGCTCGACGAAGGCGAACAGGCGACGGCCGATGCGGCTCCAGGTCTGGGACCAGCCCACCCGGGCAGCGGCGGCCGGACCGACGCCGAAGTCGTTCTCCACCACGATCGTGGACGCGTCCGCCCAGTACATGAACGACGGACCGACGCTGGCCCCGACGAGCAGACCACCCGGTGTGATCAGGTCGTAGGTGACCGACGGCTCGAGGACCAGGAGGGTGTGGATACCGAGGTCGCCCTCGCTGGCGAACACGCCCGCGGCACCGATGCGGTGCAGGCCGAAGTTCTTGCCGCCACCCGCACGGAAGCCGAAGCCGACCCAGGGAGGAACGACGTCGCGGTGGTAGGAGACCTGCCCATAGCTGACCTGGACGGCGAACTCGTAGGACGACGACGGCGGGATTCGGTCGATGGTGAGGGTGGGGATCGGCAGCTCGTCTTCCGGCGCCGGAGGCGGGAGCATGGACGCCGTGGGCTTGGGAGGAGGGGCCGCCATCATCGGCTTCGCCGGCGCAGCAGGCTCGGCCTCCTCGGCCTCCTCGGTCGCGTCAGCCTCGTCGGCCTCCTCGGTCTCCTCGGCTGCGTCGTCCGCAGCGTCGGTCTCGGATGCAGGCTCCGCCCCGGCATCCTGGGCCCACGCCGGGAAGGCGATCGCCAGTGCGCCAAACATCAGGGTCCATCGTGCCACCGCATCCTCCGATTCCCCGAGCGGTGCCCGGGCTATGGGTCGTACCGTATCGTTGCCCCGGAGGCCCAGCCAACCATGGACCCGACGCCCACCGAGCGCCTAGACCCCAGGACCTTGTGGTGGCGCGGTACGATCGGTTTGTTCACTTTGCTCGCCGGAGTGGCCGTCGCTGGCGTGCTGTTCCGCGAGCCCCTCGAGGCGATGGGAGCCTTGTTCGTGGAGCACCTCGGTCTCCTGGGCGTCTTCCTGTCGGTCGTGATCATCGACACGCTCCCCCTCACCCACGAGCCGGTCCTGTTCCTCGGCTGGAGCGGTGGCCTCGGCTTCTGGCGCGTGTGGGCAGCCGCCGGCACCGGCTCGGTCCTCGCAGGGGTCGTCGGCTGGTTCCTCGGAGGCCGCTTCGCCCACTCCGCCTTCGTGCGCCGCCAGTGCATCCGCTACCGCATCGACATCCTGTTCGAGCGCTACGGGGTCTGGGCCGTGGCCGTCGCCGCCCTCACCCCCTTCCCCTACGCCGTGGCCACCTGGTCCGCTGGCGCCGCACGGATGCCGCTCTTGCCCGTCTTCGCCGGCAGCTGCGTGCGACTGCTCAAGGTGTGGATCTACCTGTCCCTCATCGTCGCGGGCTGGTCGGCGGGCGCCTAGGCCTCTCGCGCGACGATACGGAAGCCCTTCGCCAGATGTCCGCTGGCCGTGGCGCGGGCTTCAGGCTGCAGACTTCGGACTACGGCATGCAAGGACGCATGGACCGGCTTCGAAGACCTCAGTGGCGCCGCGCCTTTCGGGCAGCGTGGCTCCATTGCTGCGAGCTGCAGCCCGTAGCCAGTAGCCCGAAGCCCCCGAGCAGGCTCGGTGCTACGCGTGCAGCTGGGGAGGCACATCCGGACCGCCGCACTAGCGGGGGATGTGCTGCCCGTCGCCGCCGTACACCCCTGCGTGGGCACCCCCGTAGTGGCCGTCGACCCAGGTGCGAGCTCGGTCCTCGACGCCCCGCAGCACCGACTCCAGGCGCGCCATCGCCAGCCGAGCCACCAGCCAGTCCGGTACCGCGCCCCCCACGACCGACGTCGCCTGGTAGCCGAGCAGCGTCTTGTCGCCGACGGCCACCATGAACCAGCTCCCGCGGTTCACCGGGGTGAAGATCGCGTCGTCGACCTGGGCCATGCCCACCCCCTTGGCCTTGCCGTCCTGGACCAGCGGGCGCACCCGCTCCAGGCCATCGGGCACGAGGGTCCACACGTGCTCCCAGGCCTGGTTGTCCGTGGCCGTGGCCAGCTGGTGGTTGTTGTAGGAGCGCACCACCCACTGCCGGTCCTTCACGGGACGCGGAAGGTCCCAGTAGCCGTACCAGATGGCTTCGTCGGGACCGACCTGGTCCACGATGAACTCGGTCAGATCGGGGTCGACCACCGTGTGGGGGTCCTGGGTGGCCACCCAGAGGTCGGGACGGGAAACGCTGGAGAGCACCATCCCCGTGGCGGCGCTGGGCCCGTTCGGGTCGTCGTTGGCCTTCAGCACCCGCACGCAGTCTCCGTCGATGAGCTGCTGGAGCTGGGCGTCCGTGAGCTTGGGCGCGTGGTGCACGGCACCACTGTCGTAGGCCTCGAGGGCGACGCGGAGGCTGTCCACGGTCACGTCGCCACCGCCCCCAGCCGCCAGCACCATGCCGGTCCACAGGCCCAACGTCATCTCCACCTCCCCTGCCGCCGTAACCACGGCCGCGACCATCGACAGTGCGGGCTGCAGCGGGCATGACGTTAGGGAACGCGAGCACCCCCCGGTGCGGAGGCCCCATGTTCCTGTCGTTGCTGCTCGTCGCCTGCACGCCGGACCCAGAGCCCGAGCCAGCCACCTTCCCCACCCCGGACACCGGGCCCACCATCCCCGTCGATCCCCTGCAGTTCGACGGGGACCCGCCGACCAACGTGCTGATGATCTCCATCGACACGTTCCGGAAGGACCACCTCGATCTGTACGGGGACCACGAGACCAGCCCCTTCCTCACCCGGCTGGCCACCGAGGGGGTCCACCTCGACGACCACGTCCAGTGCTCCAACTGGACCTGGCACTCCACCAGCTGCACCCTGGCTGGCCGCTACGACGTCGACGTCGGCCACATCCCCAACCTCGTGGGCATGCACGAGCCCCTTCCGGACGTCCGCACCCTGGCCCACGTCCTCGCGGACGACCGCGGCTACCAGACCGTGCTCCTCTCGAAGAACGCCTGGCTGGGGCCCCAGTGGAACAACGCCCAGGGCTACAAGGTCGTCAACCCCCCGAACGACCCCGGCACCTACAACCTGGTCATGGGCGCCATGGCCAACCGCGCGCCCGTCGGCGAAGACCCCAACCAGCAGCCCTGGCTCGTCCACGTCCACCTGCTCGAGCCCCATGCCCCCTACAACGGTCCCCAGGACCTCCGCTGGGGCATCGAGGACCTCCCCCCGCTCCCCGAGGGCATCGACCTCGACAACCAGGACGCCCACTACTCGGCCCTCAACGACCTCAGGGATCTGACCGAGGAAGAAGTCGAGACCGTGCTCGCCCACATGCGGATCCGCTACGCGGCGGAGATCCGCTGGCTCGACATCCAGCTCGAGCAGGCCTTTGCCGAGCTCGACGCGGCCGGGGAGCTCGACGACACCCTCGTGGTGGTGTGGACCGACCACGGCGAGGCCTTCTTCGAGCACGGCGTCCAGACCCACGCCCACAACCTCTACGGCGAGGAGAACGACGCCATCCTCTTCCTCTGGGCCAAGAACCTGGCGCCGGCGGCCTACGCAGGCCCCACCCACGCCGTCGACCTCGTCCCTACCGTCCTGTCCATCCTCGACGTTCCCCTCGACGACGACCTGGCCGGGCACCCGCTCGACGAGGCCCCCGACGACCGCATCCGCTTCAGCTCGGTCGTGGCGCGCCAGGGTGTGCAGCTGGCCGCCATGAAGGACGAGCACAAGCTCCTGTACGAGGTCCGCTTCGACCGGTGGAGCCTCTACGATCGCAGCACCGACCCGGACGAGACGGTCAACCTCCTCGACGCCCTCCCCGACCACCCCATGCTCGGCGTGCTCCAGCCCGCGCTGTCCGCGCGCATCGAGGCCTACGCCGAGCTGATGGCCAAGCAGCAGGGAATCATCGCCCCGTGACGCCGGGATCCCCCTCGTCGCGGACGCCCAGGTGCTAAGAGGGCAGGACCCGGAGGGCCGGTGACGCTCCTCGCAGCCATCGAATCGCAACGCAGCTCGCTGATCGACGCCGCCATCGCGTCGCTCCGAGACACCATTCCGTCGTACACAAGGGTCGACCCCGCCGAGCTGCGCGGCACCCTCGGGGGACTCCTCGACCTGCTGCTGGCGCGCATGTCGGGGGCCGACGGCTCCGAGGACCTGTTCCACGAGATCTCCCAGAGACGCCTCGATCAGGGCTTCAGCGCGTCCGACATGCTGCGAGCGGCCCTCCTCATGGGCCCCGTCATTCGCTCGGTCCTCGGTCACGACACCTTCCATCACGACGAGTACGCCCGCCTCGAGAACGCCCTGTCCGCGTTCGCCCTCACCTCCTCCAACGCGTTCATCGAGGCCTCGACCCGCCAGCTGGAGGCGAAGAGCCTGGCCCTCCGACGGATGAACGAGGAGCTGTTGGCCCACCGGGAGGCCCTCTCGCAGGAGGTCGCGGCCACCACCAGGGCCCTCTCCAGCCAGCGCACCCTCAACCGCAAGATCATCGAGAGCCTCGCCAGCGGCATCATCGGCGTCCGCAGCGACCTCGAGGTCGTCCAGTACAGCCAGCGGGCCGAGCAGATCCTCGGCATCCCCACCGAGGACATGCTGGGCCGCAACATCCTCGAGGCCACCTCCGGCATCACCGGCGTCGACGTCGAGGCGACCATCGCCCTGGTGCGCACCCGTGGCGAGCTGCCGCTCTCGAAGGTCCACATCACCACACCCTCTGGCCGTCGACGCTGGCTGTACGTGTCGGCACGTCGGCTCCTCGGAGACGACGGGGAGCCCGAAGGCACCGTCATCGTGTTCGACGACGTCACCGAGCGGGAGCTGCTCCTCGACAGCTTCAGCCGCTACGTCTCCCGCGACGTCGTGCACCGCCTGCTGGCCCGAGGTGAGCTCGAGCTCACCGGCGAGCGGCGCCACATCACCGTCTTGTTCGCCGACATCCGAGGCTTCACCGGACTGGCCGAGCGGCTCGACCCCGAGACGCTCCACGGCATGCTCAACCGGTACTTCCGCGTCATGATCGAGGCCGTGGCCGACGCCGGTGGCTTCGTCGACAAGTTCGTGGGCGACAAGGTCATGGCCCTCTTCGGCCACACCAGCACCACGGAGCTCGGCGCCCGCCAGGCCGTGCAGGCCGCGCTGCAGATCCAGGCACGTCTGGCAGCCCTGTCCGACGAAGCGGATCCCATCGCCGTCGGCATCGGCATCAACACCGGGGAGGTGATCCTCGGCAACGTCGGTAGCGAGCGACGCATGGAGTTCACCGCCATCGGCGACGCCGTCAACGTCGCCGACCGCCTCCAGTCCATGGCCCGGCAGGCGGAGATCCTGGTCGGTCCCACCACGGCGTCCTACGTGGCGCGTGAATCTGGCCACGGGGCCCGCCCCCTCCGGCACCCCCACGAAACTGGCCACGAGGGGGCCCGCCCCCTCCGGCACCCCCACGAATCTGGCCACGAGGGGGCCCGCCCCCTCCGGCACCCCCACGAATCTGGCCACGAGGGGGCCCGCCCCCTCCGGCACCCCAACAACATCGAGCTCGTCGCCCGCGGCGAGCATCGGCTCAAGGGTCGCACCGAGCCCGTGCCCGTGCACGAGGTCCGACCCATCCAGCCCTGAGGGCTCTCACCCCGCCCACCTTCGGAGCCCTGCTTGCTCGTCGACCCCGAACACCTGCCCGACCCCCGCCAGCTCGCCGAGCGTCCCGACGACACCGGCGTGCTGATGGCGAACCCCGAGCACTTCGACGTCACCTACGTGATCAACCCCCACATGGAGGGAAACGTCGGCAACGTCGACCGCGCGCTGGCCCAGCGACAGTGGAAGGCCCTCTACGACACCTACGAGCAGCTCGGCTACGAGGTCCACGCCATCCCCGGGCAGCCCGACCTCCCCGATCTGGTGTTCACGGCCAACCAGTCCTTCCCCGTCCAGCGCCCCGACGGTAGCTGGGTCGTCGTCATGTCCCGGATGCGCAGCGCCCACCGGCGCCCCGAGGTCCCGTTCATCCAGGCCTTCTACGACGAGCGGGGGGCGGAGGTGGTGCACCTCCCCGAGGATGCCGGCTTCTTCGAGGCCTGCGGCGACTGCCGCTGGCACCCCAGGCGTCGGCTCGTGTACGGCGGCTACGGCTTCCGCACGAAGCGCACCGCCCTCCAGTACCTGGCGGACCGCATCGACGTGCCCGTGGTGCCCCTGCGGCTGGTCGACCCCCGCTTCTACCACCTCGACACCTGCCTCTCCCCCCTCACGGAGGACGCGGCGCTGGTGGTCGAGGAGGCCTTCACCCCCGACGGCCTCGCCTTCCTGCGGCGCTGCTTCCCCGAGCTGATCCCCGTCCCCCTCGACGAGGCGGCCCACGGCTTCGCCGCCAACGGCAACTGCCCCGACGGCCAGCACTTCGTGGTCCACCACGGCAACGAGCAGACCCGACGCAACGTCGAGGCGCTCGGGATCGACGTGATCGAGCTCGACACCAGCGAGTTCATCAAGAGCGGCGGATCTGTCTTCTGCATGACGATGATGTTCCGAAGTGCCACCAACGACGAGGTCAGTGCCGACCTGTAGTGCCACCGGCCGCCGGACCCGGTACGGGGTCTCCATCCCTGGAGGCTCCCGTGTCCGAATCGAGCTGCTGCGGCGGAGACACCACGAACACCCCCACCGGCGACGACGTCCACGCCTGGGTCGCCGACTACTACGGCAACGTCCTGGCCTCGTCGAAGGACCTCGCCACCAACGCCTGCTGCGCCATCGAGGCCCCGCCCGTCCACATCGCCGAGGCCCTCACCCACATCCACCCGGATGTGCTGGCCCGCTTCTATGGCTGCGGCTTCCCCATCCCGGAGGCCGTCCAGGGGGCCCGGGTCGTCGACCTGGGCTGCGGAACGGGGCGCGACGTCTACCTGCTGTCCCAGCTGGTCGGCCCCGAGGGCCACGTTCACGGCGTCGACATGACCGAGTCCCAGCTCGCCGTCGCCCGGGAGACCCAGGACTGGCACCGGGAGCGCTTCGGCCACGCCGAGAGCAACGTCACCTTCCACCAGGGCTACATCGAGGACCTCTCCTTCCTCCCCGACGACAGCGTCGATCTGCTCGTCTCCAACTGCGTCGTCAACCTCTCCCCCCGCAAGGACCTCGTGCTGAGGGAGGTCTTCCGGGTGCTGGCTCCCGGGGGCGAGTTCTACCTCTCCGACGTGTTCTGCGACCGTCGCCTCCCCGACGACGTCGCCACCGACCCCCTGCTCCACAGCGAGTGCCTGGGGGGCGCGATGTACGGCTACGACTTCGAGATGCTGGCGAAGGAGGTCGGCTTCCGAGACATCCGCGCGATGGAGCGCGGGGCGATCACCATCCAGAACCCCGCGATCGAGCGCAAGGTGGGCGCCGCCCGCTTCGAGTCCGTCACCGTGCGCCTGTTCAAGCTGCCGAAGCTCGACGCCCGCTGCGAGGACTACGGCCAGGTCGCCATCTACCGCACGGAGATGCCCGGCATCGGCCGCCTGTACCGACTCGACGAGCACCACCTCTTCGAGCTGGGGCGCCCCGAGCGGGTCTGCAGCAACACCGCGATGATGCTGTCCGACACGCGCCTGGCCCCCTTCTTCGACGTCGTGGGCGACACCTCCGTGCACTACGGGCCCTTCGACTGCTCCGCGACGATGGCCCATGACCAGTACGCGAACCAGACCGCGCCGACCCAGACGTCGTGCTGCTGAGAGCGGCGGCAGCTCACTTCTTCCGTGTGGGCTCCTCGGCCAGCAGCACCCGGACCAGGGCATCCCGCTGCTCCCGCGCGTCGGCCCCGGCGAACAGCTTCTTCCGGACCGCTGCGTAGCGGCCGAGGCGACGGGCCGCGCGGAACTCCCCACAGCGTCGGAACACCGCCTGGGCCTCCGCCAGGTCGGCGGCGGAGCGCACGCTGTACTCGAAGCGGTTGACCTGCACCTTGGTCCCCTCGACGCTCACCCGGCCCGGACCACGGCGCCACGGGCAGTCGGGGAAGATCTCCATGAACTCCGTGGTGCGTCGGGGACGCCCCTTGCGTCCCTCGTCCGTCTCCTCCTCGGCGGGC
>Ga0213839_1000919_pt1 | contig 23103 bp, 20 predicted proteins | sample SWPATP21_FD_160075 | JGI IMG/M metagenome (GOLD analysis project Ga0213839, IMG submission 160075) | Coastal seawater microbial communities from Marineland, Florida, United States - SWPA TP2 #1 | ecosystem: Environmental > Aquatic > Marine > Coastal | place: USA: Florida | collected 2016-08-14
CTGCCCGCCCTGGCCCTCCCCGTGGCCTGTGTCGGCACCACCATCGGCGCCTGGGCGTGGCTCGAAGCCCCCCAGCAGATCCCCAACAGCTGAGGCCCCCATGTCTGCCACGCTTCGACTCGCCGACACCCTCGCCCGCCTGCTGGGACTCCCCGAGAGCAAGGCCGCCCGACTGGCCCGTCCCACGCAGCCTACCAACACGGCCGGCACCGCCATGCCGGAGTACGCCGTCGCCGACGCCATCCCCAGCGACGAGCTGACCACCGTGCGGCAGCCCGACGGCCGCATCTCCCAGTACCCACCCCCGGAGCGCTGGGACGACTGGGTCGAGTGGGAGAGCCAGGCCTGGCCGGACAAGGTCGCCCGCCGCTACACCCTGGTCCCCACCATCTGCTTCAACTGCGAGTCGGGCTGCGGCCTGCTGGCGTACGTCGACAAGACGACCTTCGAGGTCCGCAAGTTCGAGGGAAATCCCGCCCATCCCGGCAGTCGTGGACGCAACTGCGCGAAGGGGCCCGCCACCCACAACCAGATCTACGACCCCGAGCGCATCCTCTACCCGGTCAAGCGGGTCGGCAAGCGTGGAGAGGGCAAGTGGCAGCGGGTCAGCTGGGAGGAAGCGCTCGACGATATCTCGGCGAAGATGCGGGCCTCTCGCGAGAAGCGCCGCGACGGAATCATGTACCATGTGGGTCGCCCTGGCGAGGACCACTACACCAACCGCTGCATCCAGGCGTGGGGGGTCGACGGCCACAACAGCCACACCAACGTGTGCAGTGCCGCTGCTCGGGCCGGCTACTACCTGTGGGCCGGCTTCGATCGCCCAAGCCCCGACTACGCCAACGCCCAGTGCATCCTGCTCATCTCCTCGCACCTCGAGACGGGCCACTACTTCAACCCCCACGCCCAGCGCATCATCGAGGCCATGGAGAAGGGCGCACGGCTCATCTGCCTCGATCCGCGCCTGTCCAACACGGCCTCCCGAGCCGACGTGTGGCTACCCACCTGGCCCGGCTCCGAGGCCTACCTGCTCCTCGCCATCGCCCGGCACCTGCTCGAGACCGACCAGTGGGACCGCGACTACGTTCGGCGCTGGGTCGACTGGGAGGGCTTCCTCCGCAACGCACCGGCCTGCATCGACGACAAGGCCGTCGTCGAAGCCTGCAAGGGGGGCGACTTCGCGGCCTTCGAGAAGGCACTGAGGCTGCTGTACCGCGACTTCACCTTCGAGGAGGCGGCTCGGGAGTGCCGGGTCGACATCCGGCGCATCGAGGAGGCCGCCGAGGCGGTCGCTCGCGCAGGATCCCGTCTCGCCGCCCACAACTGGCGCTCCGCGTCCATCGGCAACAAGGGAGGCTGGCAGATCGTCCGTGCGCTGATGCTGCTGAACGTGCTCACGGGAAGCCTGGGCGCGCCGGGGGGCACCTCGGGCAACAGCTGGAACAAGTTCGTGCCCAAGCCCTTCAAGAGCCCTCCGGCCGGCGACACCTGGAACGAGCTGCAGCTCCCGAGCGAGTGGCCCTTCGCCCACTTCGAGATGAGCTTCCTGCTCCCCCACCTCATGGAGGAGGGCCGCGGCACCGTCGACGTCTACTTCACCCGCGTCTACAACCCCCTGTGGACCAATCCCGACGGCTTCATGTGGTACCGGGCCCTCATCGACGAGGAGAAGTTCGGCCTTCACGTCGCCCTCACCCCCACGTGGAACGAGAGCGCCTGGTTCGCCGACTACGTCCTCCCCATGGGGCACTCCGCCGAGCGACACGATCTGATGAGCCAGGAGACCCACGCCGGACAGTGGATCGGCTTCCGCCAGCCCGTGCGTCGCGTCGCCATGGAGCGAGCGGGCAAGAGGGTCCAGTTCAGCTACGAGGCGAACCCTGGTCAGGTCTGGGAGGAGAACGAGTTCTGGGTGGAGCTGTCCTGGCGGATGGACCCCGATGGCTCCCTCGGCATCCGCCAGTGGTTCGAGAGCCCCCACCGTCCCGGCGAGCCCATCTCCCAGGATGAGTATTGGGCCTGGATCTTCGACCACTCCGTGCCCGGTCTCCCCGAGGCCGCCGCCACCGAGGGCCTCGCGCCCCTCGCCTACATGCGGAAGTACGGCGCCTTCGAGGTCGTGAAGACCAACTACTTCCCGTACGAGAAGGCGGTGGAGGGCGAAGCCGGCGACGACGGCCTCGTCCGCGATCCTCAGGGCCACGTGGTCGGTGTCGTCGTCGACGGCGAGAAGAAGGAGGGCTTCAAGACCCCCACCCGAAAGCTCGAGCTGCTCTCGGGCACCCTGATGGACTGGGGATGGTCCGAGCACGAGTACGTGGTTCCGTGGCCGCTGAAGTCCCATGTCCATCCGTCGGAGATCCCCGATGAAGGCATGCTCTTGCTGCCGAACTTCCGTCTCCCCACCCTGATCCACACCCGCGCAGCCAACGCCAAGTGGCTCTACGAGATCAGCCACGACAACCCCGTGTGGGTGAACCCGGTCGACGCCCACCGGATGGGGGTCACCACCGGCGACCACCTCCGCATCGACACCGAGATCGGCTGGTTCGTGGACAGGGTGTGGGTCACCGAGGGCATCAAGCCCGGCGTCGTGGCCATCTCCCACCACCTGGGTCGCTGGCGTCTCTCGGACGACGGCGGCGTCAACAAGTTCAGCAGCTCCCTGGCCCGCATCCACGACGACGGCGACAAGGTCTCCCTCCACGTCCAACACGGGGCGGCGGCCTACGAGAGCGCCGACCCCGACACCGCCCGGGTGTGGTGGAACCACGTCGGCGTGCACCAGAACCTCACCCATGCCGTGCATCCCGATCCGGTCAGCGGCGCCCACTGCTGGCTGCAGAAGGCGGAGAGCGTCCGCAAGGCCAGGCCCCACGAGCGGTATGGAGAGGTCCACGTCGACCTGAAGAAGTCGATGAGCGCCTTCGAGGCGTGGAAGAGCTTGACGCGCTCGGCCACCACCTTCTCCCCGGACGGCACCCGCCGACCCAAGTGGCTGAAGCGCCCGCTGAAGCCCACCGACAAGGCCTACGAGCTCCCCAGGAGAGGCGCCCCCGAGCCTGCACCGGCCGACGCGGAGACCGACGCCTGAGAAACGACCTGCTGGACCTCGCCAAGGCACGGCACCGCCTCTACGGGCTCCTCGGTCAGCTCGTCGCCGATGGGCTCGTCGCGGAGCTGCGTCCCGTGGTGCAGGCGCTCCCGGCGCTGCGTCCTCTCCAGGCGATCCGGCCGGAGGAGCTCGGCGTGGAGCACACCCGGTGGTTCACCCACGAGCTGTCTCCCCATGCCGCCGCCTTCCTCGACGGTGCCTTGAACGGGCCCACCACCGCGAGCGTCCGCGCCACCTGGACGGCGGCCGGCTTCGGGCACGGCCGCACGGACCTCGAAGACGACCACCTCGCCGTCCACCTGGCGGCGCTGTCGTTCCTGTGTGCCGCCGAGCTCGAGGCCCGGGAGGACGGAGTCGACCCCGAGCCCGTGCTGCGGCTGCAGCAGCGGGTCCTGGGGCCGATGCAGAGCTGGCTTCCCCTCCTGGCCCACGGCGTCGAGGGGCCCTGGGCCTGCGTCGTCCAGCTCGCCGCGGAGCTGGTCGACGACCACGCCGAGGTGGATCAGGGGCCCCTGCACGCGTCGGAGAGCTCCGAGGAGAGGGTGAAGGCCACCGATCTGCTGGTCCCCGGCACGGCAGGCTGGGTGCCCACCTGGACCGTCCTCACCCGCCTCGGAGAGGCTGCCGGATGCCCGCTGGGCTTTGGCTCCAAGCGCCGTTCCCTGCGGCTGCTCCTCGACAACGAGGCGGGACGCGCGGTCCTCCGGGAGGCCCTCCCCGACGCCGGACCCGAGGCCTGGCGCCCCCAGCGAGAGGCGCTGTCCGCCAGGGTCTAGTGTAGAGGTCCGGTGGTGCCTCCCCGGTGGCAGGAACCTGCTCGAGGACTTCGGGCTACACGCTGCAGCTCGCTGCAGTGGGGCCGGCGCGGCCGGGCGCGGCCACAGAGATCGTCGGAAGCTGGTCGCCAGGTCGTTGCATGCCGTAGCCCGAAGTCTGCAGCCTGAAGCCTCGCGCGACGGCTTGCGGTCATTGGGCGAGGAACGCCCGGACCGTCGCGCTAGCTCAGTCCCACCAGGTAGACCTCCGCCGGCCCGAGCAGCGCCAGCACCATGTCGTCATCCAGGTCGATCCACGCCGCCCAGTCCGTGGACCCGTAGCGAACCCGCGCGGCCACGACGTCCGTCGGTCGCCCCATCACCACGTCGCGGACGCGGTTCACCATCCACGCCGTGCTCAGGTCGCCCTCGTGCTGCGCCCGCACGAAGTGGGCCTGCCAGAGAGGCCCCACCACCGCCACGGGAATGCTCATGAACAGGTCGACCACCTCGATGCCGTCGCCGATCTCGCCGAGCATCTCCGTCACCCGAGCTTCGATGGCCATCCGCCCCAGAGGGTCCGTGAGCTCCGGTCGGCCCCCCTGGGTGGCCCCCTTGGGCACCAGGTCGCGCGGGGGTCGGGCGGTTCGGCGCCCCCCACCGGCCATCGCGTCGAAGGCCGCTCGGTCCTCCTCCGCTCGGCGCGCGGCCTCGGCCGCATCCCTCGCTTCCTCCTGGGCCCTTCGGCGAGCGGCCTCTGCCTGCTCCGACGCCCTGCGTTGCTCCGCCTCGGCGCGCGCCCGGGCCTCGGCGGCCACACGACGCTTCTCGTCGACGGCCCGCTGCTTCTCCGCCTCCTCCGCGGCGATGGCCTCCTGGATGAGCTCCATCGCGGACTTGGGGCGCTGCACCTGGCGCTCCCGCTCCGCCTTCGCACGGGCCGCCAGCTGAGCGGCGATGCGGCGCCGGTCGTCGGCCGTGGGGGCGGGGGCCGGCGTGTTGTCGAGCTCCAGCTCCTCGAGCTCCTCCACGTAGAACTCGCCGATGTCGTTGTCGCGACCGCTCACACTGCCTCCACCGGCATCCTACTGCATCCTCAGTGGCGAATGAACGTGTCTTCCGGCTCCTCGTAGCGGAGGGAGAGCATCTGGTTGGACTCGAAGGATCCGGACTGCACCAACGCATCGAGCTCCCGGCGCAGCGCGTGGTCGCGCCAGGCGTTGTTGGCCGCCTCGGCGCTGGGTGGGTCCTGCCACCGGAGCATCAGGAACCAGCGACCGTCCTTGGCCTGGAGGACCTCCCACGCGAGGAAGCCTTCCTGGGCGCAGAGGAACTGGTCGAAGGCCCGCCGACTCCACTCCAGGAAGGGGCGCGAGTGACCCGGCTTCAACAGGAACACCAGGGACTGCAGGACCTGGGGCACGTCAACACCTCCGATGGAAGGAGCTAACCCATCGCCCCATCCGGCCGGGCGACCACCGTGAAGTCCTCCGAGCCGTGTCCGGCCTCGATGAGGCGGTCCATCCGAGCCGCGATGCTCGGCAGCACCGTGAGGGCCTCCGGGCCGCCGGCCGTGTCGATCATCAGCTGGACGTCCTTGCGGGCCATGGTGAGCTCGAAGCCCACGGGGCCATCCTTCGACGCCAGCACCCGCTTGCCCATCCCGCCAGGGGTCGGGCTGAACTGCTCGAGCAGTGCGAAGAGGGCCTCGTAGGGCATGCCCGCCCCGTCGGCGATGCGAAACAGGTCGCCCATGGTGCTGGTCAGCATCACCAGCAGCCCGTTGCCGCTGATCTTCACCTTGGCGGCCCGATCGACCTCCGGCCCGAGGCGCACGAGCCTACCGGTCATGTCGGACAGCGACGCCTCCAGGCGGTCGGTCAGGTCCTCGTCGCCGCTGACGAGCATCAGCCCGGTGGCCTCCCGCGAGCTCTGGGGCCCCATGAACACCGGCGCCGACAGGTAGCGAACCCCGTCCGCCGCGAGGCGCGGGACCCGCTCCGCCACCCGGGCCGGGAGGTTGGTGCTGTGGTCCACCACGGGCACGCCGTCTCCGAGGCCCGGGCGAAGCTTCTCGATGACCTGCTCCACCGCGTCGTCGGCCTGGAGGATCAGGTGGACCCGCTCGGCCCCCTCCACCGCCTCGGCGGGGCTGTCCGCCACGTGGGCCCCGGCGGCCCGGAGGGGCTCCGCCTTGGCCTTCGTGCGGTTCCACACGCGGACCGTGTGCCCCTTGGACAGCAGGTTCTCAGCGAATCCCTTCCCGAGGAGTCCCATCCCGAGGACCGCGACCGTCGCCATGCTCACCTCCGTGCACGGGGGCGTAACGTCTGCGCGCGATAGGAAGTGCCATGTCCCGCCCTCCCCGCCGGATCCTGCCCCTCGTCGGGACCCGCGACCAGACCCGGCGCGGAGCTCGGCAAGCCGTCGAAGGCCTGCCCCCCGAGCGCGTCCTGTGGGTCAGCGCCCACGAAGAGGGGGCCCTCTCCCACGCGGCCATCCGCCGCTTGCTCGGCGGCTCGGCCCACGCCGTCGTCCTGGACGGCCACGACGGCCTCCACGCCGACCTGCTCGCCTCGCTTCCGGGCTTCCTCTACGCCGGTGGCACCCTGGTCCTGCGGCTCGGACCTCGCCCCGTGGCGCCCCCCCACCTCGCGGTCCATCCCAGCCGGTGCATCCACGACGGGCCGGGGGTGCGCTTCGAGCGGCGGGTCCGTGGGTCCCTCGAGGGAGCGCCACGGCCACCCACCAGACCGCTCGCCGAAGCGGTGCCACCGGAGGCCGGTAGCCCCGAGCAGGCCACCCTCGTGCACGAGCTGGCCTCGTCGGCCGAGGGTCCGGCGAGCCTCCACGCCATCGTCGCTCCCCGGGGTCGGGGGAAGTCCACCGCCCTGGGGCGGGCCCTGGCTCACGCCCGGGAGCAGGGTCACCACGTGGCTCTGTGTGCGCCGGACCCCGCGGCCGGTGCCATCGCCCTCGACGCGGGCCATGGGCGCTTCGATCTGCTGGACCCCCACCAGGCCCTCGACGCCGGCCCACTGGACATCCTCGCGGTCGACGAAGCGGCCCGTCTACCGGTTCCCTGGCTCCTGGCCCTCGTGCAGCGTCATCGGGGCACCCTGTGGTTCGCCACCACCACCGGCGGCTACGAGGGCACCGGACAGGGCTTCGTCCTCCGCTTCCTCGCTTCCCTGGCCACCGACCCCCGCCCCGTCGTCCACCATCGCCTCGTCGCGCCCATTCGCTGGGCGAGCAACGACCCGCTGGAGGGATGGCTCGACCGCATCCTCCTGGACCGCCCCGGCCAACCTCCGCAAACAAGCAGCCAAGACCTGGCGTTCGAGGCCGTCTCTTCGGACAACCTCTCCGGCGACGAGGGCCTGCTCCGCCAGGTCTACGGGCTGCTCCAGCATGCCCACTACCGCACCACGCCGGCCGATCTGCAGCGGCTCCTCGACAGCCCCAACCTGCGCCTCCACGTGGCCCGTTCCGGAGAGCGGGTGGTGGGGGTCAACCTGGTCGCCGTCGAGGGAGGGCTCGGTGCCAACGAGGGCCTCGCGATGCGGGATGGGCGCCTGCGGGTTCGTGGGCACGCCCTCCCCGACACCCTGGTGAGTCACATGGGGGCCCTCGAGGCGGCCGAGGCCTGCTGGATCCGCAGCGTGCGCCTCGCCGTTCACCCCGACCACCGGGGCCGGGGCGTGGCCAGCGCCCTGGCCGAGCACGTCCACGCCCACCACCTCGACCCGGCCCGGGACCATGGACCCGTCGACGGCTTCGGCACCCTCTTCGGCGCGGTCCCCCACGTCGTGCGCCTGCGGCAGCGGCTCGGCTACCGGCTCGTGCGCCTGGGGGCGGCACGGGGAAGCCGGACCGGGGAGCCGTCGGCCGTCATGGTCCGTCCGGTGTCACCGAGGGCCCACCAGCTCGTCGACCGGCTCTCCGCACGGACCGCCCGGGACCTCGACCTGCTCCTGGCGCTCCTCCACGGCGACGGCCAGCTCCCTCTCGATCCCGAGCTCGTCGACACCCTGCGCGGGGGCCTCCCGGCGCCGGCGCCCATGAGCACCGAGGAACGAGACGAGGCCGTCCACGCCTATGTCCACGGCCCGCGCCCCTTCGAGGCCGCCGCCGCTGCCCTGCGGGCGTGGCTCCCCACCACCGACCGCTCCGCCTGGACCGACATCGAGCGGGGGCTCGTCCAGGACCGCCTGTTCGACACGCGCTCCTGGAAGGCGACGGCCACGCGGGCTGGGCTCCCGCACCCCCGGGCGGCCATGCGGGCCCTCAAGCGGGCCTGTCGCCGCCTGCCGATGCCGTAGCGCCAGCCGTCAGCTGGTCAGCCAGTCGCCTGGCAGCGGCAACGGTCAGCGGTAGCGGTCAGCGGTCAGCGGTCCGCGAAGGGTGTGGTTCAGCCACTGACCGCGCCCGCGTGACCTGGCACCTTGGTCTGGGGACTCGGTCGAAGCGGCGAGAATCCGTCTCACCGCGGAGACGCGGAGACGCGGAGAACGACGCGGAGAGGCCCCCAGCAACGCCCTCCGTCGGAGGCATCCTGTCGTCTGAGACAGACCCCAAGTTGCCCTTGTGCCACACGATGCCTCGGATGGTCGGCCAACCGGGAGCCTCTCCGCGTAGGTCTCCGCGTCTCCGCGTCACAGCGGTGAAACGGCGTCTTCGCCGTGTCGGCCTCGTCTCGGATTCGCGAGTCGCTCGGTCGGGCGTGTTCAGAGACAGGTCCACACCCACGGCTGACTGCTGCTGCCTCTCGACGGCTCTCGCGGACCGCGCCCGCACCTCACCACCCATCGTCCAAGAAGCTACATCCTCCCGCGGAGGTCTCCATGCTCATCCAGCTTCTCGGTACCGCCCTCGCCGGCCCCATCCTCAGCATCCCCACCGACGCAGGCCCCGTCGAGGTCCACAGCGCCTACCACGGCAGCCTGCACCTCTCGATCCCCCGCGCGGGCACCGAGCCCCTCGACGTCTGGGTCGACCCGTGGAGCAAGGACCCCGCGCTCCCCGAGGAGGGCCGCGCCGACCTGGTGCTCATCACCGACGTCCACTTCGACCACCTCGACCCCGAGGCCTTCGCCAGGGTCGCACGGGAGGGCACGACGGTGGTGGCCCCCCAGGCCGTGGCCGACGAGAAGAAGGTCGAGATCCAGCACATCGTCGCCAACGGCAAGAGCGTCGAGGTCGGGGGCATCCCCATCGAGGCGGTCCCGATGTACAACCTGGAGCGAGGCCCGGAGGCCGGGAAGCTCTTCCACGACAAGGGGCGTGGCAACGGCTATATCCTGAACGTCGGCAAGCAGCGCATCTACATCGCTGGCGACACGGAGTGCACCCCGGAGATGAAGGCGCTGGAAGGGATCACCCATGCCTTCGTGCCGATGAACCTCCCCTACACCATGCCCCCCGAGGAAGCGGCCGCGTGCGTCGCCGCCTTCGCCCCGGAGGCAGTCACGCCGGTCCACTACGCAGGCAGCGACCTGTCCGTGTTCGAGAAGCAGCTCGCCGACAAGGGTGTCAAGGTACAGACCATCGACGCCTACCCCGGAGGCCTGCCCTGGTAGCCCGCGCCCCACGAGCCGTACTCGTCCTCTCACTGCTGCTGGGGGGCTGTCGCGCCGACGCCCCTCCCGGCACGACCAGCCCCCCCACCGAGACCGGCACTCCCTCTGAGCCCACGGCCCACACCGGCACCGACACCGGCACGCCCCCCACCGTGCCCGTCACCCTCTCGGCCCAGCCCCGCCCCCATGGCATCGACCTCGAGGTCGACGTCGTGCCGAGCTCCAGCCGCCTGATCTGTGAGGCGCCCGAGGTCGCCGACGAGCGCCACGAGGCCATCGATCCCTTCGACGGCAGCGGCTCCTTCGCCCTGCTGGGCCTGCTGGCCGACACCTCCTACGACTGTCGGCTCCTCCAGCCAGCCGACGCCCCCGACGACGCGGCCGACCCGATCAGCACCGCACCAGCCGTCGTCACCCCGCAGCTCGCGGTCGACACCCCGTGGAGCATCGCAGAGCACGACCCCGAGGCCTCCTCGGGGCACTACACGCTCTTCAACCTCGCCGACGGGGAGTCCAACGTCGAGCCCCATCAGCTCCTCATCGTCGACCCGCAAGGACGGGTCCGGTGGGCCTACCTCATCGGCGACGAGTTCCCCGACTGCGACGTCCGCTACCAGAGCGACGGCACCGTGCTCTTCGGCGGAGGCCAGGGGATCGCCCCCACCATCGTGTCCCTGGGCGCCGAGAAGCTGTGGGAGGCCCCCGAGGTCCCCTTCGCCGAGCGCTACCATCACCACGCCGAGCGCCTCGACGACGGCACCGTCCTCACCATGCGCCACACCACGGAGACGCCCCCGGTGGGCCAGGGGCAGCCCGGCCAGAGCTGGCAGGGCTTCCGCATCGAGCGCATCGCCGTCGACGGGATGGCCCACTGGAGCTGGACGAGCCAGCGAGCCGTCGACGAGGGCTGGCTCCCCGTCCCCCACCCCAACGCAGACGACCCGTGGCACGCCAACAGCGTCCACGTCGACGACCGAGGCATCACCTACGTCAACCTGCGACAGCAGTCCAAGATCCTGGCCATCGACGACAGCGGACAGGTCCTTTGGCGTCTGGGGGAGGGCGGAGACTTCTCCCTCCGCGACGCCGACGGGACCCCCCTCCTCGGCGAGCACTGGTTCCACGGGGCCCACGACCCCGAGTTCCACGACGGCCCCGACGGCACGCTCCGGATCCTGTTCCACGACAACGGCTACGGCCGTGGGGTCGTTCCGGCGTACAGCCAGATCCTCGAGCTCGTCGTCGACGAGACGACCATGGTGGCCACCCGCACGTGGACCTGGACCGAGGCCGGCTGGTACGAGCCCATCTGGGGCGACGCCGACGAGCTACCGAGCGGCGGGGTCCTGGTGACCCGCGGCCACTGCGCCAGCTGCCCGGAGCCCGACGTGTCGGAGCTGATGGAGGTCGACCGACAGAGCGAGACGGTGGTCTGGCGGCTCCGCTTCGACGACGCCCGCTGGGGGATCTACCGGGCCCAGCGCATCGACGGCTGCGACCTGTTCCACCACGTCGGCTACTGCCCCGACTGACGCACCCTCCCCCGCCAGCGAGCGAGGTCTCGAGGCAGGGGGGACCGGAGGGCCAGCGGCGCCCCCGACGTAGGGTGCTTCACCACCAGCTCCGTGGCGTGCAGGGCCTGCCGCTCCAGCGTCGGGAGCTTCGGCAGCTGTGGCACCCGCACCCCCACCTTCTCCGGCGTGTACTGACGCTCCCCCACCAGCGGATGCCCCTCCAGGCAGGCGGACAGGCGGATCTGGTTCCGCCGGCCGGTGTCCAGCACGACCTGCACCACCGTGGCGCCAGGCAGACGCTCGGTGACCTCCACGTGGCAGCGTCCCACCACGGCCCCCTCCTGCCCCTCGCGGCACGGCTCCTGACGGCGGCTGCGTCGGTTCCAGCGCATCGGATGGGCCCAGTCGGCGGCATCCACGGCGAGCTCCCCCTGGAGGAACGCGATGTACACGCGCCTCGGCTTCTCCCCTTCCCACTGGGACTTCAGGGCGTTCTTCGCCTCGAGGCCCTTGGCGAACAGGACGACCCCGCTGGTGTTCCGGTCGATGCGGTGCACGGGCCAGACATCCCCCCGACCAACCAGGGAGCGAGCCCGCATCGTCAAGGTCTGCTCGTCCCGGCGCTGGGCGCGGGTCGCGGCATCCGTCAGCATGCCCACAGGCTTGTCGAGGGCCAGCAGCACGTCGTCCTCGTAGACGATCTCCACCCCCGCGAGGTCCAGCTTCCGTCGCGCCGTGGCCCGCCCCTTGCCGGTGCCGGGCCGGGTCCAGGAGACCTCGACGACCGTACCGGCTGCACAGCTGCGTCCACCGTCGCTGGGTCCGACGTCCTCGCCGTCGAGTCGGACCTTCCCCGACGCGATGGCCTTCCGCGCCTTGCCGCGGGAGCCGATGGAGTCACGGGCGGCGAGGAGCTGATCCAGGCGGTGCCCGTCCTCCGCCTCGCTCACGGTGAAGCGCTCGTCCCTCGGCATCGCCGCTCCTGCTACAGCGCCCGGCCGTCGTACCAGCTGGGCTCCAGCTCCTGTAGCTCGACGTCGGGCACACAGCGCACGTTCACGGAGAACACCTTGGCCCCCGACTGGGGGTCCACGCCATGGGAGAAGGGCTTCAGGCCACACCGGGTACAGAAGGGGTGGTGGATGTGCTCCTTGCCGAACTGGTAGTCCTTCAGCGCCTCCTGGCCCTGGATCAGCCGAAAGCGTCCCTCCGGCACGAACACCATCCACGCGCCGCTGCGGCCGCACATGCTGCAGTTGCAGGCCAGCACCTGGGAGAGCTCCTCGGCGCTGCCATCCACCTCGAAGGCCACGGCTCCGCAGTGACAGCTTCCCTTCCACGTCTTGCTCGACATCACGACCTCCTGGGTACGCTCCCGTCGTAGGCCACGCGCCGGAGGACCGCTTGAAGGAACGCGACACCCTGCAGCCCGCCCGGGGAGCCATCCTCGACCCGGCCCGCGCCGAGCAGCGACTCGACCTGCGCCTGCACCCGCCAGCCCCCGAGCTCGCGCCCTGGGTACGCCACCACTGGTTCATCGACTGGGACGTGCCCGAGCCCTACACCCAGACGGTCCTGGGGCGCCCGTGCGCCAACCTGGTGGTCGACGACGGCACCTGGATGCTCACCGGCCCGCTGCGGGTCCGCTTCGACCGACACGTGGTCGGTCGGGGCTCGGTGTACGGCACCCAGTTCCTGCCTGCCTCCGTGCGGGGCTTCCACGACGTCGCGGCCCACACGCTGGTCGGTGAGCGCTTCGACGTGGCCCCCCGCTGGGGCGTCGACGCCCCCTCCCTCGATCGACGGCTACGGACCTTCGCCACCGACGCCGAGCGGGTCGCACACCTCACCGAGGCCCTCCTCGCCCGCAGCCCGGTCCATCACGACGCCATGGACGAGGCCAACCAGGTGATGGCCCTCCTCGAAGACCGCAAGGACCTGATGCGGACCGAGCAGCTGGCCCGGGAGGTCGGCCGCTCCCCCCGCAGCCTGCAGCGGCTCCTGTCGGCGTGGGTGGGGCTGTCCCCCAAGCAGCTCATGCGTCGCTTCCGTCTGCAGGAGGCCAGCGCCCGCTTGTCGACAGGCGCGTACGTCGACCTGGCAGACCTGGCGTACGCCCTCGGCTATGCCGATCAGGCCCACTTCAGCCGCGACTTTCGCCGGGTCGTCGGCGTGCCCCCGTCCCACTACGCCGCGCGGCAGTAGCGAGACGGGTCAGGACAGCTCCGGGTTCTCCTGGAGCAACCGCTGCACCGCGCTGAGCCGGAGTCGCACGTCGAGCCGCTCGGAGCCGGCGGTCTCCAGATGATCACGGGCCCGCATCAGCCAGTCCCGAACCACGAAATGGGGCACGGCCTCCCCGAGCATCGACAGCGCCCGCCGATAGGCCAGGATCCCCTGGAGCCGTGCCTTCTCGGCGGGGTCTTCCACGTGAGCCAGGTAGGTCTCGGGACGCCCCGCGCCCACGGCCAGGGTGCCCCAGCTCTCGGCGATGGCCTCCACCAGAACGACGACAGCCTCGACGTGGCCGGGCGAGACCGCCAGCACGTCGAGGCACACGCTCTGAGCGAACAACCCATCCCCCGAGGCCAGCTGGCGACGCGCCTCGAGGAGCGCCGCCTCCACCTCGTGAGGCCCGATCATTCGTCGCCATGCTCCATGACCGCGGCCTTGAACAGGTCTCGGTTCAGCGTGGCGATGGCCGACATCGGGATGCCCTTCGGGCAGACCGCCACGCACTCCTGGTGGTTGGTGCAGGAGCCGAAGCCCTCGGCGTCGGCCTGAGCCACCATGTTCAGCACGCGCTGGTCGCGCTCCGCCTGCCCCTGGGGCACGGAGGCGAGGTGGGCGATCTTGGCCCCCATGAACAGCATCGCCGCCGCGTTCGGGCAGGCCGCCGCGCAGGCTCCGCAGCCGATGCAGGCCGCGTAGTCGAAGGCCTTGTCGGCGATCGGCTTCGGGATGGGCTGGATGTTGGCGTCCTGGGCCGCACCGGTCTTCACGTCGATGAAGCCGCCCGCCTGGATGATGCGGTCGTAGCTGGAGCGGTCGACGACCAGGTCCTTCACGATGGGGAAGGCCTTGGCCCGGAAGGGCTCGAGCCAGATCTCGTCGCCGTCCTTGTAGGCACGCATGTGGACCTGGCACAGCGTGATCTTGTCGCCGGGGCCGTGGGCCACGCCGTTGACCACCGCGCCACAGGTGCCGCAGATGCCCTCGCGGCAGTCGTGGTCGAAGGCCACGGGCTCCTCGCCCTTGGTGAGCAGCTGCTCGTTGAGCACGTCGAGCATCTCCAGGAAGGACATGTCGGGGATGACCTCGACCTCGTACTTCTTGAAGGCGCCGGCATCGCTGGGCCCGTTCTGGCGCCAGATGTTGAGCTTGATCTTCACTTGTAGCTCCGCTGACTGGGGGGCACGTACTCGAAGGAGAGGGGCTCGGTGTTGCGCGCGGGCTCCTGCTTGTCGCCCGTGAACTCCCAGATCGCCCCGTGACAGAAGTTCTCGTCGTCGCGGAGGGCCTCGCCGTCTTCCGTCTTGTGCTCCTCACGGTAGTGAGCGCCACAGGACTCGTCGCGGGTCAGCGCATCCAGGATCATCATCTCGCCGAGCTCGATGAAGTCGGCCACCCGGCCCGCGGTCTCGAGGGTCTGGTTCAGGGTGTCCTTGCCACCCACGACCTTCAGGTCGCTCCAGAACTCGTCCCGCAGGGCACGGACCTCGGTGAGGGCGCCCTTGAGGCCGTCCTCGTGGCGGGCCATGCCGCACTCGTTCCACACGAGCTTGCCGAGGCGCTTGTGGAAGGCGTCGGGGGACTGGGAGCCACCGATGGACATCAGGGCGTCGACCCGCTTGTTCACCGAGTCCTCGGCCTCACGGAAGGCTTCGTGGTCGGTGTCGGAGAAGCCGCCCTTCACCTTCGCCAGGTAGTTGCCGATGGTGTACGGGATGACGAAGTAGCCGTCGGCCAGCCCCTGCATCAGCGCGGAGGCCCCGAGACGGTTGGCGCCGTGGTCGCTGAAGTTGGCCTCCCCAAGAGCGAAGAGGCCGGGGATGGAGGTCATCAGGTTGTAGTCGACCCACAGACCGCCCATCGTGTAGTGGGAAGCTGGATAGATCCGCATCGGCGTCTCCCAGGGGGACTCGCCGGTGATCTTCTGGTAGACGTCGAAGAGGTTGCCGTAGCGGTCGGACACGACCCGGTCCCCGAGGCGCTCGATGGCGTACTTGAAGTCGAGGTACACCCCTCGCTTGCCGGGGCCCACGCCATAGCCTGCGTCACACATCTTCTTCGCGGCGCGGCTGGCGACGTCGCGGGGCACCAGGTTCCCGAAGGTCGGGTAGATGCGCTCGAGGTAGAAGTCCTTCTCGTTGTCCGGGATCTCGTTGGGCTTCCGCGTGTCGTCCTTCTTCTTCGGCACCCACACCCGACCGTCGTTGCGGAGGGACTCCGACATCAGGGTGAGCTTGGACTGATGGTCGCCGCTCACCGGGATGCAGGTCGGGTGGATCTGCGTGAAGCAGGGGTTCGCGAAGCCGGCGCCGCGCCGGTAGGCCCGGATGGTCGCGGTGCAGTTGGACTTCATGGCGTTCGTCGACAGGTAGAAGACGTTGCCGTAGCCGCCGGTGGCGAGGCAGACCGCGTCGGCCGCCATCCGGGTGACCTCGCCCGTCTTCAGGTTCCGCATGATGACGCCCTTGGCGACGCCGTCCACGACCACGATGTCGAGGACCTCCTGCCAGGTGTGCATCTTGACGCCACCGCGGCCGATCTCCTTGGAGAGCGCCGAGTAGGCGCCGAGGAGCAGCTGCTGGCCCGTCTGGCCCTGGGCGTAGAAGGTCCGGGAGACCAGGGCACCACCGAAGGAGCGGTTGGTGAGGTAGCCACCGTACTCGCGAGCGAAGGGAACACCCTGGGCCACGCACTGGTCGATGATGTCGGTGGACACCTGGGCCAGGCGGTACACGTTGGACTCGCGGGCCCGGAAGTCACCGCCCTTCACCGTGTCGTAGAACAGGCCCCAGACGCTGTCGTTGTCGTTCTGGTAGTTCTTGGCCGCGTTGATCCCGCCCTGGGCCGCGATGCTGTGCGCCCGACGAGGGGAGTCGTGGTAGCTGATGCAGTGCACGTTGTAGCCGAGCTCGGAGAGCGAGGCGGAGGCGGAGGCGCCGGCGAGGCCGCTGCCCACCACGATGACCGTGTACTTGCGCTTGTTGGCGGGCGACACCTTCTTGCTGGCCTGCTTGTGGCGCATCCAGCTCGTGGTGATGTCGCCGCCGGGGGCTTGGCTTTCGAGGTGGAGGCTCATTGCACGACTCCGATGAGGACCGCGATGGGGAAGGAGATGTTGACCAGGCTGATCACCGCGGCGAGGGCCATCGAGCCGTTCCGCATCAGGCCGCCGTACTGCGGGTGGTCGAAGCCGAGGGTCTTCAGGGAGCTCCACGTGGCGTGGAAGAGGTGGAACATCAAGCCGAGGTTGGCCACGATGTAGACGGCCGCCACGATCGGGTTCGAGAAGGCCGCCACCACGGTCTCGTAGGGGCGACCGAACTCGAAGTCCGGCACGCCGAGGCCGAGGGTGATGTGGGCCACGTGGCCGATGATGTACAGGAGCAGCAGCACGCCGGAGTAGCGCATCGTCTTGGCGAAGATGGACGTGCGCTGGGTCTTGGCGCCGTGCTGGTAGGCCTGGGGCCGCGCCGCAGCGTTCTGCTGGGTGAGGGAGACCGCCGCCCACACGTGCAGGGCGAGGGCTGCCACCATGACGGCCCGCATCAACCAGACGGCCCCGTGGCTGCCCTCCTGGATGACCCAGCCGTAGAAGTTCATGGCGTTCATGTCGGCGAAGGGCAGCGGGTGGTCGCCGGCATACAGCAGTGTGTTGCCCGCCATGTGCAGGGTGACCCAGCCGACCATCATCAGGCCGGTCACACCCATCACGACCTTCTTGCCGACCGAGGATGCGAAGAGCATCCGCCAGCTTCGGGGCCGCGTGAGCCAGGATTGCGTGGGAGTGGACATAGAGGGCGCCTCCGAGCAGTCAGCGCGCCCCAATAGCCCTTGGGAGAGGAGGGGCAAGCGCGCCGGCGCGTAGCCAGGCGAGGTCCTATCGACCTCGGCGGGCCATCGGGGTCGTCGTGGGTGCAACAAGCCGCGGCACCCTGCGTGCTCCGTCGGGCGTCGTGAAAGCGACGACAAGCAGGTCGCCCCTCGGCGGCAGTGAGGGTATGATGCCGGCCATGTCCACGTCCAAGCTCACCTTCGGCCTCGTGCTGGCCCCTCTGACGCTCGCTGCCTGCAGCGGTACGTCGGACGGCCCCTCGGCGCTTACCCCCACCGACCCACCGCCCACCGAGGACACGGAGACGAGCGACACCGGCACCGACGGCACGACGCCCGAGCCCTGCACGGCCTTCTCCCCCGGCGGCGAGGGGGATCTGCTGGTCGACGGGGCAGGCGCCACGGACGCCACCGAGCGGTGCACCGAGCGCCTCCACGCCGTGGTCGTCCCGGCTGGTTCGACGTTCGAGGTCTCGCTGGTGAACTGGGTCGCCGACACCCCGGCCCACCTGGAGCTCCGCGACTGGAACGGCGACCTCCTCGAGGAGGCCAGCGACCTCCAGGCCGGCGACGCCCTCGTCTTCGACGCCCGCTGGGCAGGGGAGCACGCCCTGGTGCTGCGCTCCCTCGACGGAGAGGTCGCCGACTACGCCCTGTCCGCCCAGTGTCTGGAGGGCTGCGACGCGCCCACGACCCGCTACCCCATCGTCTTCATGCACGGCATGGCGGGCACCGAGTCCTTCTTCGACATCCTCGACTACTGGTACGACGTCCTCCCCACCCTCCAGAACGCCGGCTACAACGTGCACGTCGCGTCGGTCGACCCCTTCCAGCCCACACCGGTGCGGGCCGAGCGCTGGATGGACCACCTCGACGCCCTCTTCGCCTCCGGCCAGGCTCGTCGGGTCAACCTCATCGGGCACAGCCAGGGCGGTCTCGACGCTCGCTACGTCGCCACCATCCTCGACGCCGATCAGCGGGTGAAGTCCGTCACCACCGTCGCCACACCCCATCGCGGGGCCGCCGTCGCCGACATGGTGCACGACCTCGTGGCAGGCGTCGCCATCGCGGAGGCCCTGGCCGACGAGGTCTTCGACGCCCTGGCCGGTGTCTACGGTCTCGACGCCGACCAGGACATCGTCGCCCAGACGACTCAGCTCACCACCGCTGCCTCCGTGCAGTTCAACCTCGATGTCCCGGACCGCACCGACGTCGCCTACTACTCCTGGGCTGGCGACACATGCGACCTGCTCGACCTCGTGTGCCAGCTCGACCTCGGCGGCGAGATCGTCGACCCCTTCCTGGCGGCCACCCACGTGCTCACCTCCCTCGTGGAGGGAGCGAACGACGGTCTCGTATCGGTCGAGAGCGCCAAGTGGGGCACCTACCTGGGGGTGCTTCCCGCCGACCACCTCGACGAGGTCGGTCTGCTGCCCGGCACCACGGCCCCTGGCTTCGACCACCTGCAGTTCTACCTCGACGAGGCCGAGCGCCTCGGCGACGCCGGCTTCTGACGGGTCGGCGCCAGGTCTGCTAGCCTCTGCCCCATGTGGACCCACCTCCTCGGCGCCGCGCTGGCCGCGCCGACCCCTACCATCGACTACACGCCCCCCACCGAGGTGCACCTCGGCGTGCGGGCCGGCGTGTTGGAGATCAAGGCGGCCGAGTCCGGCGACGCCTGCGACCTTGCCGCGGCCGCAGCCCTGGAGGACCTCCAGAACAAGGCCAGGAAGCAGGACCTCACCACCCTGGTCTCCGTCACCATCAAGGCCGACGGCGACGAGACGTGCAAGCAGCGTCGCACCGGCGACACGGTGCTGCAGTCCGTCGTCCAGCTCGACGCCATGGCCATCGCGGAGGACCCGAGCCTTCCGAAGGTCAGCACCGAGCGGGCCGTCACCGTGCTGGCCACCATGGGTGCCGCCTCCGGGGGCCTGGACAAGGTCCAGCTCACCCCCATCGACGGCAAGGCCTGGTGGCAGGTCGACACCGTGTCCCTCGACGGCGAGGGGGAGGAGGCCGAGGGGGACCCCATGCTCCGTGCCACCGGGCTTCTGGTGCGCGAGGTCTTCCCCACCATCGGCGACCGGGCGGGACTCCTCGGCACCCTTCCCGAGCTCGACGGCCTCCTGTACGTGTTCGAAGCCGGCAAGAAGAAGTCGTACCGGGGCCTGCGGGTGCGGCTCCCTACGGGCCTGGCGGGCGCGTACCTGAAGGGCGACCTGACCGAGGAGCAGCTCCTCGCCGCCGTCACCGTCGACACCCGTGTCGGTGTGGGGGACTGGGCCCAGCAGGATGCAGGGGCTCTCGAGCTGGAGGACGCGGGCGGCCTGCGGGTCGAGCTGCGCGATGTCGACGTGGACGAGGCCGATCTCGAGGGCCTCGAAGACGAGGAAGAGTGAGCGAGCCGGGGAAGCGGGCCGTCCACGACGCGCTGCGGTCCCGCCTGGAGCAAGAGCTGAAGGTCCTCGAGGCCATGGTGGCGTCCGCCCGCGACGAGGCCACGAGCGCCGAGAGCCGACCCGAGAACAAGTACGACACACGGGCGCTGGAGGCGTCGTACCTGGCGGCCGGGCAGGGCGAGCGTCTCGGCACGCTGCGGCAGCTGGTGGCGTGGGCGCGGGGGCTGGACGGGTCTGCCCAGGAGCGCGCAGGGCTGGGGGCGTTGCTGCAGATCGAGACGGAGGCGGGGGAGCGCTGGGTCGTGTTGGCCCCCGCGGGGGCTCCGACGGTGAGCGTCGGTGGAGTGGAGGTCGCGACCGTGTCGACGAGGTCGCCCCTGGGCCGGGCGCTGGTGGGGGCGGTGGAGGAAGATGGGGTGGAGGTGGAGGGGCCGAGGGGGAGCTATGAGGCGGAGGTGCTGGTGGTGCGGTGAGTCGCTGGGCGTCGGGCTCGTCTGGTCTGGGCCTGCGGATGACCCGGGACCCTGGCCCCTGGACCCTGGCCGCTGGACCCTGGACCCTGGACCCTGGACCCTGGACCCGGGACCCTGGACCCTGGACCCGCGGCCTGACAGCCTGACCCTGGACCCGCGGCCTGACCATGGACACGGGACCCGCGGCCTGGCGGTCGAAACGACGTCGGCAAGGAGCTCGGCGCAGCCCTCCCCAACCAATCCGGAGGCAAAACCGGTTCTGCGGCCCGAAGTGACCCACGGCTAGAAGTATCAGCTCCATTCTGACCATTTCGAGGCCACCGAGCCTTGAATGTGCGCCGATATGCAAGCTTTGCTCGTTGCGGCCTCCGGACAATTGGTGTCAAAGGACCAATCTGGGCTCGATACCTTTCCCGGCCCGCCACTTCCACGGGCGAAAGGTGTTTTCCCCCGCATTTTGGTCCACGGATGCACCGGGGGCCGCCCGCCGACGCCTCGGGTGGACTGGCCCAGCTGTGCCAGCAGGACCCCGCTCCGCAGGTCGCGGTTACCGCAGCCGCTCCGCCATGCGCTTGACCCTGCGGAGCTTGGCCACCTGCCCCTCCCAGCCGGCGAGCTCGGCCAGCTCCAGGCAGGCCGCGACCTCAGCGGCCGACGCCTTGGCGATCGCGAAGTGCTTCGGGCGGTGGCCCTTCTCATGGGACGCGCCCTCCGCGAGGTTCAGCACCACCGAGTCGGCCGCTCGGCGGGCCTGATCCTTCAGGTGCGCATCCCCTCGGGGCCAGCGGGCCCCCCGGACCCAGCGGGCCACCTCCAGGGCGAGTCGGTAGGCGTGGAGGACTTCGTGGGCGAACAGACCGGACATCGTGGACTCCTTGGTGACGAGCGGCTTCGCTGCCGCTCTTGCGCCCCCCGGCAACGTCCGCCGCGCGCAGGCAAGCAGGATTCACCCAGTTCCACCTCCAACAACACCTCCTCCCCCCATGCACCGGCACTCCCCTTCCAACGGCACGGAATCCTGCTTGCCGGAGCGCGGCGGCCGTTGCACTCGGGCGTAGGAGAGCGGCAGCGCAGCCGCGACCGCCTCAGGTCCTCCGGGCCGGCGTTCGGGATCCAGGTTCGGCCGCCGCCAGGCCGCGGGTCCAGGGTCACGCCGTAGGCCGCGGTCCAGGGTCCAGGGTCAGGCCGAAGGCCGTGGGTCCAGGGTCAGGCCGAAGGTCGCGGGTCCAGGGTCAGGCGACGGGTCCCGGTCAGGCCGAAGGCGGCGGGTCCAGGTCCGGGGTCCAAGGTCAGGCCGAAGGCCGTGGGTCCAGGGTCAGGCCGAAGGCCGCGGGTCCAGGGTCAGGCCGAAGGCCGCGGGTCCAGGGTCAGGCCGAAGGCCGCGGGTCTCCAAGGTCGACGGGTCCAGGGTCAGGCCGAAGGCCGCGGGTCCAGGGTCCAGGGTCCAGGGTCCAACGTCATCCCGCCCCTCAGCGCAGAAGAGCCCCTCTCACGGCCCGAAACGCCGCCTCCTCCGTCAGCAACCCCATGTGCCCGAACCCCTCCAGCAGCACGTGCTCCATCCCCTCCGGCAGCGCCCGCTCCACCGGGAACACCGTGACATCCCAGTTCGCCGCGACCGCCACCCGCACCGCCTCCGGCAGCAGCTCGTCGAGCCCCGGCAGATCGGTCAGGAAGGCCGAGTCGGGCGCCAGGTGCTCGATGTCGGCCGGCACCCCCCTCGGATAGGTCCCCTCGTACCCTGGCACCTCCGCGGCCGCGGTCCCGCTGTGCGGACTCCCGAGCGTGACCACATGGGTGATCCTCTCCGCCAGGTCCGGGCGCTCGCTCAGCACGTGGCGGAGCACGATGCCCCCCATGGAGTGGGCCACCACCCGACAGCTCTCGACCTCCTCCAGCGCCTCGATCAGCGGAGGCCCGTAGCTGGGCACCCCCTGGAACCTCCAGCCGAGGTCCACCGTCCGGGACGGAATCCCCTCTGCGTGAAGGAAGCGCTGCAGACCGCGGAAGTGACTGGGGCGCCCCACGAAGCCGTGCACGCAGAGCACCGGCGACGCAGTCGAGGCCGGCGCGACCTCGACCGGCGTGAAGGCCCAGCTACGCACCTGCCACTTGCGCCTCACCTCGTCCAGCAGCGCTTTCGCGGGAGGCGGTGGCCCCTGGCTCACCTGGTTGTGGCGCGCCCGAGCGAGGGAGAGGTGCAGGCCGACGGCACTCGCGTACGCGGTGGGAGCGGCCAGCAGGGCGAGGATGGTCGTCATGTTCCCTTCATCTATCCACGTCGCGGCACAGTGGAAGGCCCTCCGAAGAATGGCGCTCGTACCCCGCAACCCCCTGCTGCACGGGAACGCGCCCACGGACCGTTACGCTGAAAGTGAACGCGTTCAATGTTTGAACGCGTTCAGACCAGAGGTGCCCCATGACGCTCCCCGGCCCCCGCATCCGACTGCTCACCTCCCTCCAGGTCGCCTTCGCGCCCGACCGCACCTACGCCCGCTGGCGCAGCGCCTACGGCCCGTCGTTCATGGCGCGCACCATGAATGGCGACGTCCTGTGCACCGGGGACCCCGAGGTCGTCCGCGACCTCTTCCGCAAGACCGACGACGAGGTCGGACCGTTCCGCCCCGAGGTCCTCACCCCGCTGGTCGGGGCCCACGCCCTCTTCACGCTCACCGGTGCGGCCCACACCCGGGAGCGGAAGCTGCTGATGCCCCCCTTCCACGGCGCACGGATGCGAGCGTACGGGGACGCGATCACACAGTCTGCGGAAGAATACGTACAAAGCGTTCAACCAGGCGACTCCTTGCGAGTCGCCGACGGCATGCTCCGCGTCTCCCTCGCGGTCATCTGCCGCGCCATCTTCGGCCTGGACCACGACCTGGAGCGCTGGATGTCGCTCCTCCGGGGCCCCATCGACACCCTCTCCCCCGTCGCTCTGTTCGTGCCGGCGACCCAGAAGGCCTACGTTCCGGCATGGAGCCGCTTCGTCGCCGCCCGGGATGCTCTCGACGAAGCGATCTACGGCACCATCGCCGACCGTCGCCGGGCCGGGGCCGAGGGCGAGGACATCCTGTCCCTGATGCTGAACGCGACGTACGACGATGGCGCCCCGATGACCGACGAGGCGGTCCGCGACGAGCTGGTCGCCCTCCTCTTCGCCGGCCACGAGACCACGCAGATCAGCATGGCCTGGGCCCTGAAG
>Ga0213839_1000920_pt1 | contig 23095 bp, 22 predicted proteins | sample SWPATP21_FD_160075 | JGI IMG/M metagenome (GOLD analysis project Ga0213839, IMG submission 160075) | Coastal seawater microbial communities from Marineland, Florida, United States - SWPA TP2 #1 | ecosystem: Environmental > Aquatic > Marine > Coastal | place: USA: Florida | collected 2016-08-14
CTGATGGCCCATGGCACGCCGGTCACCGATCACGCCCGGCTCTTCCTGCGCGGGGCCTTCGACTGGCTCAAATAGGCTATGTTATGGCCAAAGAGCCTCCGCCCGGAAATCACCCGGCACCGCGTCCCGCCCCTCCAGCACCAGATCGGCCATCACCTCCGCCACCTTGGGGGCCATGCCAAATCCGATCTTGAACCCGCCGTTGGCGATGTAATGGCCCGGCCGACCTGGCCAGGCGCCCAGCATCGGCGCGCGGGACCGTGACCGGGGCCGCACCCCGGCCCAACGCTGGATCACCGGGGCCTGCGCCAAGGCGGGCACAGCCGCACGCGCCGCCGCGATCACCTCCTCCAGTCTCTTGTCGGTCGAAGTTGCATCGTCATACTCCCGCTCGCTGGTCGACCCGATCGCCACCGTCCCGTCCGCATGGGGCACAATGTGGACACCCCCGGCAAAGACCTGCGGGACCTCCCCCGCATCGTAGTCCAGCAGCGCCGCCTGCCCCTTCACGCCGACGCCGATCATCCGGCCGGCCTCCGCGCTCATCTGGTCCAGCCCGGCAACCCCCGTCGCATGGATCACGGCCCCCTCTTCGGTCCCGTCCTCGACGATCTCGCCGCCCGACGCGCGCTGGGCCCCTGCCAGCGCAAGACAGGCTTTGCGCGGATGCATCCGGGCGCTGAGCGTATCGACCACGAACAGGCCCGTCGGTGACACCGGCGCAAAGGCTCCGCCCTCCGCCACGACACGCCAGTCCGCGTGACCACGCCACAGCTCCGCCGCCGTCGCCTCGCGCGCACGGGCAAGCTCCACCGCGCGGTCATCGACCAGCGGCTGCACCCGGCCCAGGCGTCCATACCCGCTGGAAAGCCCTGATTTAGTCTCTATTTCGGCCCACCATTCCGCCGCCATCAGAAGGCTTTCCAACTGAAACTGTTTTTTCGCGTTCCAGCTTTCCGGCACATGCGGGGCCAACGCACCGACCACACCGCCCGACGATCCCGCCGCCACTCCGAACGGGTCGATGACACGCACCCGCGCCCCCCGCCGGACACAGGCCCAGGCACAGGCGAGGCCAAAAGCCCCTGCCCCGCGCACCGTCACGTCGATCCTTGTCATCCCTAGGCCCCCGCTGCATTCTGCCCCGACCCGCATTCTGCGGTTTCTAGAGGTTTCCACCATGCCCGGCCAGAGCGACGGCCCCCAAGAACCCGAGCTGACGTGGCGCGAGGGCCGGACCCCCGTGTCGACCCGCTTTGACGATCCTTATTTCAGTCTCGAGAACGGGCTGGCCGAAACCGAATATGTCTTTCTGACCGGCAACGGACTGCCCGCCCGGTTCGCCCCCGGCTTCCACATTGCCGAACTGGGCTTCGGCACCGGCCTCAACCTGCTGGCCGCGCTCAGGGCCTGGCGGCGGGTGGGCATCGACGGCCCGCTCCGCTTCACCACTTTCGAGGCCTTCCCGATGGCCCCGGAGGACATGATCCGGGCTCACGCGGCCTTCCCCGAAGTGGCCGATTTAGTCACTGAACTGGGGCCTTTCTGGGGGGCTGAGGAGATCACCCTGCCCGACCTCCACCTGACCATCGTCACCGGCGATGCGCGCGTGACCCTGCCCAAGTGGTCCGGAAAGGCCGACGCCTGGTTCCTCGACGGTTTCGCCCCGGCCAAGAACCCCGAACTTTGGGACCCTGCGCTGATGCAGGCCGTCCACGACCACACCGCCGCCGGGGGCACAGCCGCGACCTATACCGCCGCGGGCCACGTTCGCCGGTCCCTGGCGGAGGCCGGCTTCGCGGTGACGCGTCTGCCCGGATACGGCCGCAAACGCCACATGACACAGGCCATCCGCCCATGACAGAGCAGAACACCCGCCTCGGCATCCTTCTGATGATCGCGACCACCCTCGTTTTCGCCGCGCAGGACGGGATCTCCCGCCTGCTGGCCGCCGATTATCCCGTGCTCATGATCGTGATGATCCGCTACTGGTTCTTCGCTCTGTTTGTCATGGCGCTCGCCGCGCGCAAGGCCGGAGGGCTGGCACAAGCCGCCCGGACCCGGCAATTGCCGCTGCAGATTTTCCGCGGTGCGCTGCTGGCCGCCGAAATCTGCGTCATGGTCGTCGCCTTCCATCGGCTCGGGCTCGTGGAAACCCATGCCGTTTTCGTGTCCTATCCGCTACTGGTCGCGGCCCTCTCCGGTCCGATCCTCGGGGAATCGGTCGGCTGGCGGCGCTGGACCGCCATCGGCGTCGGGTTCGTTGGCGTGATGATCGTGTTGCGCCCCGGTGCCGGTGTCTTCTCACCCGATGCCCTTCTGCCCTTTGCCGCCGCCCTGATGTTCGCGGTCTACGGGCTGATGACGCGCTATGTCTCGCGGCAGGACAGCTCTGCCACCTCCTTCTTCTGGACCGGCGTGACCGGCGGCGTTCTGATGACCGCCATCGGCATCTGGAGCTGGACGCCCATGACGCCGACCGCCTCCTTGTGGATGGGGATGCTCTGCCTCACCGGGGCGCTCGGGCATTACCTGCTGATCCGCACCTACGAGGTGGCCGAGGCCAGCGCGGTACAGCCTTTCGCCTATTTCCAGCTCGTCTTTGCCGCGATCATCGGCATGACCTTCTTTGGCGAAACCATCCGCGTCAACGTCGCCGTCGGCGCGGCGATTGTCACCCTCGCCGGACTATTCACCCTTTGGCGAGAGCGGCGCCAGGGTTGACCCCGTCAACTCTGCGCTGAACGGGATCGGCAGGGGCACCCGGCCCAGGCGCGCGCGGTAGATCGGCAGGCTTTCGGCCACCCGCTGCACATAGTTGCGGGTTTCGCGGAACGGGATGTGTTCGACCCAGTCGACAGGGTCCAATGCGCCCAGACTCGGGTCGCCGTTGATCGCGGACCAGTCCGATGCGCGCTTCGGCCCCGCGTTGTATCCGACCGACACGAGCATGACATTGCCGCCGAAATCCTCTGCCAGACGGGCCAGATAGGCGGCCCCGAGCTTGGTGTTGTAGGCCCAGTAGCCCAGCCGCTCCGACACGTTTTCGGTATCGCCGACGACCTTCGCCATGGCCGCCGCCGTGCGTGGCATCAGCTGCATGAGACCCCGTGCACCGACATGGCTGGTGACGGAGGGGTCGAACTCGCTCTCCCGCCGCGCGATGGCCAGCGCCAGTTCATGCGCCACCGGCAGCTTCATCTCTACCATCGGATGCAGCGCGTAATAATGGCGGGGAAGGACGATACCGCGTTGCGCCGCCTCCTTGCCAAGCATGACCTCCAGATGCGGATCGCCTGCCTCCTCGACCATGCGACCGAGGCTTTGAAGCGTCTCTAAATCGGCGGTTTCCGCCATGTGCCGCAGGAACCGCTCCGCCTCGAACGATTGCCCGGCCGCGCGGAACAGCATCACCGCGGCCCGCAGATCGCTCTGCGCCAGCGCGGTCTCCTGCCAGGGGCGCCCCTGGGTGCGGCCCGCCAAGGACATATCGAAGGGCAAGCCCGCCTTTTCCGCCGCCAGCAGACCGTAGAAAGAGGATTGATGCGCCCCGCCCTCGCCATAGGCCGCCCGGGCTGCGTCCGTTTTGCCCATGGCCTCAAGCGCGCGACCGCGCCAATACCCGGCCCGGCCCAGGGAAATCGGGGTCTGCACCCCCTCCTGCAACCGGTCGAAATGGTGCAGCGCCAGCTCCGGATCCTTGAGGTATCGCAGGGCCAGATACCCCGCCAGCCATTCGAGATCCGCGTAATCGCCGCCCTCGGTCAGCTGGTGCCGCGACGCGATCTTGTAGGCGCGCTCCGCACTGCCGGTCCGCATCTCCTGCCGCGCAAAGGCGCGGCGGTGGCTGGCCCATCTGTCCGGATAGCCCAGACCGCCCGGAATCAGGCTCTGTTCCAGCAAAAGTTCGGTCGCCTCATCGCGTTTGCCGGACTTCACCAGCCATTGGAACCGGTCATGGGCCAGCCCGGGATCCTTGCGCAGACGCGAGGGCACGGCCTCGAGCAGGACCTCCGCATTGGGCGCCGCGTCGCGCAGCGCCAGCCTTGCCCGTGCCAGCCGGGCGTGATCCGCATCCACAAGACCGAGCATCCGCTCCGTATCGCCGTCCCGACCGTTCCAGATCGACTGCGACAGCCGGGCGGTGTGATGCGGCGCGAGCAGCTTTCCGTATCGCGCGAGAAACGCGTCATGCGTCGCCTCGTCGAGGTCGAGCGTATGCCAGGCCAGCACGACGGAGGCCTCCGCCTCTCCGGTCTGGCCCGCCGCCTCCAGCGCCCGCGCATGGCGCAGCGCGCCGATCCCCGTCGTCGGCACGTGATCGGCAAAGAACGCCAGGACCTGCGCATCGCCGGCATGTTCGAACGCCGCCTCGCTGCGCCGCCTGAGGTAATCGAGGCCCGGCCAATGCGCGTGTGTTTCCAGGAAATCGAGCACGTCCTGTGCCCGTCCGGCCCCGTCGCGCAGCCACAGCCAGGTCACGATGCTTTCCGCCACCGGCCCGTCGCGTGACGCCAGCGCCCGGGCCCGGGTCCAGTTCCTGTCGGCCGCCGCATCCAGCGCAGAGGCCAGAGGGCGTGGCGCCGGAGAGGTCAACGGGTGAGTTTTGGCCATGGCACCGCCCGCCGCGGCTGTGACCGCAGCGACCAGAACCAGCGCCGGGACCAGACGTCCAAGTCGCACTATTGCTTGCATTTCCCCTGCCAAACCGGAATAGACACGAAACGACTTTAGACAAGCCCCGCACGCGCTCAAGACACATCGGCGTCAGCGGCGGGGATCCGCAACCGGGACGGCCTCTGCCTACCCGCCACACGAAAGGAGCGTGTCATGTTTCACGGGTCACTTCCCGCCCTCGTCACGCCGTTCAAGGACGGCGAGTTGGATCTTGAGTGCCTCAAGAAACTTGTGGACTGGCACGTCGAACAGGGGTCCAACGGCCTTGTTCCCGTCGGTACCACGGGGGAATCGCCGACCCTGTCGCTGCGCGAACATGAGATCGTCGTCGAGAAGGTGGTCGAATTCGCCGCCGGGCGGATTCCGGTCATCGCCGGCGCCGGCGCCAACAACACCGCCGAGGGCGTGCGCCTGATCAAGCACGCCGCCGACGTCGGGGCCGATGGTGCACTGGTGGTCACGCCCTATTACAACAAGCCGACGCAGCGCGGCCTCATCGCCCATTTCACCGCGATGCATGACGCCTGCGATCTGCCGATCATCATCTACAACATCCCGCCGCGTTCGGTCATCGACATGACGCCCGAGACCATGGGCGAACTGGCGAAACTGCCCCGTATCGTCGGGGTGAAGGACGCCACCGCCAAACTGGACCGCGTCGCCCTCCAGCGCATGACCTGCGGCAAGGATTTCATCCAGCTCTCGGGCGAGGACGGGACCGCCGTCGGTTTCAACGCCATGGGCGGGGTCGGCTGCATCTCTGTCACCGCCAATGTCGCGCCGAAGCTCTGCGCCGAAATGCAGGCGGCCTGCGCGGCCGGCGATTACAAGACCGCGCTGGACTATCAGGATCGCCTGATGCCGCTGCACGAGGCGATCTTTGTCGAACCGGGCCTTTGCGGGGTCAAATTCGCCATGTCCGAGCTGGGCCTGTGTTCCGAAGAGGTCCGGCTGCCGCTGATGACCGTGACGGACGAGACCAAGGAGAAGCTCCGCGCCGGGCTTCGGCATGCGGGTCTGCTGAACTGACCGACGTCACATTGTGAACGACAAAAGCCAGCGGTAACGCTGGCTTTTTTTGTTGGGACCAGACAGCAGCCCCCGCCCGATACGGCCGCGAAGCGGCCTGGATGTTCCCCCACGATCCGAAGCGACAGAGGGCAGCGGCCGACCGCGGGGGGCCGCAAAGCCCTTTGGGGTCGCCGCTTTATCTCCTCGTGGTAGCCCCGGTTCCAATCATCGCGCTGGCGGTGACGAAGCGGCCGCCCGGGGGGGCGGTCGGCCGCTGCCCGGGCCGCTGGTCGCGGCCTTGTCGGGCAAGGGCTCATTTCGACCCTATACCGCCTGAATCACGCCCCCGACGGGTTCGCCAGACCGCGCAGAAGATCGTCCTTCGACAGCTCTCCGATCACCGTGCCCCCCTCGACCACGCCGATCGGACCGTCCGACCCGATCATCTGCTCCATGCTGTCGCGGATCAGTCCATCCGCCTCCACGGTCATCGCGGGTGTCCCCGTGGCAGGGCGCATCAGATCCCGTGCGCGGAGCACGCCGAGCGGGTTCATGTGCTGCACGAAATCGGCGACATATTCGTTCTTCGGATCGCGGAAGATATCCTGCGGCGTGCCCATCTGGACGATCCGCCCGCCCTCCATGATGGCGATCTTGTTGCCCAGCTTGAACGCCTCGTCGAGGTCGTGGGACACGAAGATCAGCGTCCGCTTCAGCTTCTGCTGCAACTCCAGCAGTTCGTCCTGCAGCTTGGTCCGGATCAGCGGATCGAGCGCCGAAAAGGGTTCGTCCATCAGAAGGATCGGCGCCTGGGTGACAAAGGCCCGCGCCAGACCGACGCGCTGCTGCATCCCGCCGGACAGCTCTCCGACCTTGCGCTCGGCCCAGTCCGACAGGCCGACCAGCGCCAGCTGTTCGTCAATCCGGCCGTCCGCCTCTTTTGACGCCATCCCGGCCAGTTCCAGCGGCAGGCCGACGTTTTCGCGCACCGTCCGCCAGGGCAGCAGGCCGAATTGCTGGAACACCATGGCGATGTTGTGCATCCGAAGCCGCCGCAACGTCGCCGGATCGGAATGGGTCACATCGACCATCCCCGACCCGTCATTCACCCGCACTGCACCGCGCACCACCGGGTTCAGCCCGTTCACCGCGCGCAGCAAGGTCGATTTCCCGGAGCCCGACAGGCCCATGAGAACGAGGATCTCGCCCTCCTCCACCTGCAACGTGCAGTCGTGGACACCCAGCACCTGGCCCGTGGCCTGCTGGATCCCGCCCCGTTCCTGCCCCTTGTCCATCAGCGGCAGCGCCTTGCCCGGATCCTTCCCGAAGACGATGGAGACATTGTCGATTTCAACCGCGACGCTCATTTCCGCCCTCCGAGGTTGAGAATTCGGTCGAGCATGATCGCCACCACCACGATGACGAAACCCGATTCGAAGCCCAAGGCCGTGTTCACCTGGTTCAGCGCCCGCACCACCGGCACGCCCAGCCCGTTTGCACCGACCAGCGCGGCGACCACCACCATCGACAGCGACAGCATGATGGTCTGGTTCAGCCCGGCCATGATCTGCGGCAGCGCATAGGGCAGTTCCACCTTGTAAAGCGTCTGTCTGGGCGTCGCGCCAAAGGCCCGCGCGGCCTCAAGCAGCGCCTGCGGGGTGGACGACACACCCAGATGGGTCAGCCGGATCGGCGCGGGCAGAACGAAGATCACGGTCGCGATCAGCCCCGGCACCATGCCGATGCCGAAGAACACGATCGCCGGGATCAGATAGACGAAGGTCGGCAGCGTCTGCATCAGGTCGAGAATGGGCCGCACATAGGTATAAAGCCGCGGTCGATGCGCTGTGGCGATGCCGATCGGCACCCCGATGGCCATGCAGACCACACAGGCCGACAGCACCAGCGTCAGGCTCTCCGTCGTCTCGTCCCAGTAGCCCTGGTTCAGGATGAACAGGAAGCCCGCAAAGACGAACAGCGCCACCTTCCAGCTGCGTTGCAGGTAATAGGTGATCGCCACGAAGACCGCGATGACGATCAGCGGATGCGGTTCCTGCAACACCCAAAGGATGCCGTCGATCAGCGCCTCCATGACCATGGAGAGGAAGTTCAGGAACCACTCCCCGTTGTCGCGCACCCATTCAAAGATCGCCGCCGCCGCTTTGCCGACGGGTATCTTGTTGTCCGTTAGCCAGTCCACTGACATGTCCCCTGTTGCCGTGACCCTCTTCGCCGGGGTCCCTGAACATCTTGTCGGCCCTCGGGGCCTGAATTGCAAACCCCGCCGTCCTTTCGGGCGGCGGGGTCAGTTGGTCCGGATCAGAGACCGAAGGCCGCCTTCACGGCCGCGGCCCCGTCGCCGCCGTCCTCGGTCGTCACGCCCTCGACCCAGCCCAGCACGGTTTCGCCGTTCTCCTTGATCCAAGCTTCGGTGGCGTCATCGGGATCGGCCCCCTCGTCGAGGATCTGGCCCATGATGCCGTTCTCCATTTCCAGGGTGAAATCCATCTGCGCGAACAGCTTGCCCAGGTTCGGGCATTCCTCGGAGAAGCCCTTGCGGGTCACGGTGTGGACAACCCCCTCGCCGCCAAAGAAATCTTCGCCGCCCGTCAGGTACTTGAGCGAGAAGTTGGCGTTCATCGGATGCGGTTCCCAGCCCAGGAAGACAACCGCCTCTTCCTTTTTGTAAAGCCGCGAGACCTGCGCCAGCATCCCCTGTTCCGACGATTCGACAACTTCGAACCCGGCGAGGTCGAAGGTGTTGTCCTCGGTCAGCGAGACGAGATAGGCGTTGCCCTCGTTGCCCGGTTCGATGCCGTAGATCTTGCCATCGAGTTCATCCTTGAACTTGTGGATGTCGGCATAGGTCTTGAGCCCCTTGTCATACAGATAGGTCGGCACGGCGAGCGTGTATTTCGTCCCCTCGAGGTTCACGTTGATCTGTTCGATCTCGCCGCTTTCCAGATAGGGCCCGATGGCACCGGACTGCGCCGGCATCCAGTTGCCGAGGAACACGTCCACATCGTCCGATTCGAGAGAGGCGAAGGTCACCGGAACGGACAGGATCTTGACGTCCACCTCGTAGCCGAGCGCCTCGAGCACATGCTTGGCGGCAGAGGTCGTGGTGGTGATGTCGGTCCAGCCCACATCGGACATGGAGACCTCCCCGCAATCGGCAAAGGCGGCGCCGGCCAGACCGATGGCAAGGGCGGATACAGTGGTGAATAGGCGCATGATGACTCCCTTTTTCGTTGGTTCGCGTTTTTGATTGACCAGTCAATCAATTCACGGCTACGAGATTATTGCAACATGTTTATTGTAGCTTTGGAGTCCACCCATGGCCACCGCGCCCGACCGGAGACAGCAATTGGTCGAGGCCACGATCCACGAGATCGGGGCCTCCGGGAACCTCAATGTCACGGTCGGGCAGATCGCCAAGAGGGCCGGCGTCTCCTCCGCCCTGGCCTTTCACTATTTCGGTGACAAGGAACGCCTGTTCCTCGCCTCCATGCGCTATATCCTCACGATCTACGGGGCGGAGGTGCGCGGCGCGCTCGCCCTTGCCGCCACCCCCCAGGACCGGGTCGCCGGGGTGATCCGGGCCAGCTTCAGCCCGTCGAATTTTCGCCCCGATACCATCGCCGCCTGGCTGAACTTCTACGTTCTCGCCCAAAGCTCCGAAGAGGCGCGACGCCTGCTGTCGGTCTATCACCGGCGGCTCCACTCGAACCTGACCCATGACCTGCGCGCGCTGGTCGGGGACCGTGCCGCCGATGTCGCACAGCGCCTCGGCGGGTTGATCGACGGGATCTATCTGCGCTTTGCGGTGAACCCCGGCGACACCACCGGCCCGGATGCCGCGGCGCATGTCCTCGCCTCTCTCGACGCTGAACTGGGGGTGTGACGATGCCCGGCCCCAATATCCTCATCCTGATGGTCGACCAGCTGAACGGCACCTTCTTCCCCGACGGTCCGGCCGACTGGCTTCATGCCCCGAACCTGAAGAAGCTTGCCGCCAGATCCGCGCGGTTCAGTCACTGTTACACGGCATCTCCGCTCTGCGCGCCGGGCCGGGCCTCCTTCATGTCGGGCCAGTTGCCCTCCGTCACCGGGGTCTATGACAACGCGGCGGAATTCCCCTCGGACCTGCCGACCTATGCCCATCACCTGCGCCGCGCGGGCTATCAGACCTGCCTCTCCGGCAAGATGCATTTCGTCGGCCCCGACCAGATGCACGGGTTCGAGGAACGGCTGACCACCGATATCTACCCCGCGGATTTCGGCTGGACCCCGGACTATCGCAAACCGGGCGAACGGATCGACTGGTGGTATCACAACATGGGTTCGGTCACCGGCGCGGGCGTGGCCGAAATCACCAACCAGATGGAATACGACGACGAGGTCGCCTATCACGCGACCCGCAAGCTCTATGACCTTGCGCGTGGTCATGATCCGCGGCCGTGGTGCCTGACGGTCAGCTTCACCCACCCGCATGACCCCTATGTCGCACGGAAGGAATTCTGGGATCTCTACGAGGATTGCGAACACCTGGAGCCGGAGGTTGGCGCCATCCCCTATGAGGATCAGGACAACCATTCCAAGCGCATCTTCGACGCCAACGACTGGCGCAGCTTCGACATCACCCGCGACGATATCCGCCGGTCCCGCCGCGCCTATTTCGCCAATATCTCTTACCTGGACCAAAAGATCGGAGAGATCCTCGACGTTCTCGACCGCACCCGGCAGGAGGCGACGATCCTCTTCGTCTCGGACCACGGCGACATGCTGGGCGAGCGCGGGCTGTGGTTCAAGATGAGCTTCTACGAGGGCTCGTCCCGCGTGCCGATGATGATCGCCGGAGAGGGGATTTCCCCCGGTTTGGTCTCTGATCCCGTGTCCAACATCGACGTCTGCCCGACGCTCTGCGACCTCGCCGGCATCTCGATGGAGGAGGTTGCGCCCTGGACCGCAGGGGAATCCCTGGTGCCCTACGCCAATGGCGCGACACGCACGACCCCGGTGCGCATGGAATACGCGGCAGAGGCCTCCTACGCACCCATGGTTTCCCTTGTTCAGGGTCGATTCAAATACAATCGCTGCACGCTCGATCCCGATCAGCTTTTCGATCTGGCGACCGACCCGCACGAATTGACCAACCTTGCCACCGACCCGGCCCATGCCGACACGCTGGCCCGCTTCCGGGCCGAGGCGGATGCAAGATGGGATCTCGACCGCTTCGATGAAGAGGTCCGCCGCTCCCAGGCCCGCCGCTGGATCGTCTACGGGGCTCTTCGAAACGGCGCCTACTACCCCTGGGATTACCAGCCCCTCCAGAAGGCCTCCGAACGGTTCATGCGCAACCACATGGACCTCAACGATGTCGAAGAAAACCAGCGTTTCCCGCGCGGAGAATAAGATGCCCTACGCCACCCAGCCGACCGCCAGCCATTTCATCGACGGCACCTATGTCGAGGACACGGCAGGCACGCCCATCCCCGTGATCTACCCCGCCACCGGGGAAGAGATCGCGACGGTCCATGCAGGCACCCCGGCCATCGTCGACCGCGCCCTCGCCGCCGCGCGGGCCGCACAGCCCGAATGGGCCGCGATGACCCCCCGCGACCGTGGCCGGATCCTCACCCGCGCGGCGCAGATCATGCGCGAAAGAAACCACGATTTGTCCGTGTTAGAGACGTACGACACCGGAAAGCCGCTTCAGGAAACCCTCGTCGCCGATGCCGCCTCTGCCGCCGATGCGCTGGAATATTTCGGCGGCCTCGCAGGCACCCTGACCGGAGAGCATATCCCGCTCGGACAGGACTGGGTCTACACCATCCGCGAACCGCTCGGTGTCTGCGTCGGCATCGGCGCGTGGAACTATCCCACCCAGATCGCCTGCTGGAAGGCCGCCCCCGCGCTCGCCTGCGGCAATACGATGGTCTTCAAACCCTCGGAAACGACCCCGCTCTCCGCCCTCAAGATCGCCGAGATCATGATCGAGGCGGGCGCGCCCAAGGGCGTCTTCAACGTCGTGCAGGGCATGGGCGAAACCGGCGCGCAGCTGGTCACCGACCCACGCGTCGCCAAGGTGTCGCTGACCGGCTCGGTGCCGACCGGCAAACGGGTCTACGCTGCCGCCGCGGCAGAGATGAAGCACGTCACGATGGAGCTTGGCGGCAAATCGCCCATGATCGTCTTCGAGGATGCCGATATCGACAACGCCGTCGGTGGCGCGATCCTCGGCAATTTCTACTCCACCGGCCAGGTCTGTTCCAACGGCACGCGCGTCTTCGTGCACCGCAAGATCAAGGACGCCTTCCTCGCCCGCCTGACCGAACGGCTCAAGAACGCGCGGATCGGCGACCCGATGGACGAGGCGACCTCCTTTGGTCCGATGGTCAGCCAGCGGCAACTCGACATCGTTTTGGGCTATATAGAGACTGGTTTGACCGAAGGCGCCCGCCTCGTCACCGGCGGCAAGCGGATCGACCGCGCCGGGTTCTATATCGAACCCACGGTCTTTGCAGATGTGACCGACACCATGACCATCGCGCGGGAGGAAATCTTCGGCCCGGTCCTGTCCGTCCTCGATTTCGACGAGGAGGACGAGGTCATCGCCCGGGCCAATGCCACCGAATTCGGCCTCTCCGCCGGGGTTTTCACCCGTGATCTGGCCCGGGCGCACCGGGTCATCGGGCGGCTGGAGGCCGGAACCTGTTTCATCAATTCCTACAATGACGCCCCGGTCGAAGCCCCCTTCGGCGGCGTGAAGGCCTCTGGCGTGGGTCGCGAAAACTCCCGCGCGGCGATCGAACATTACAGCCAGCTCAAGACGGTCTATGTCCGCATGGGCGACGTCGAAGCACCGTTCTGATGCAGGCCGATTACGTCATCGTCGGCGCGGGATCGGCCGGCTGCGCCATGGCCTATCGCCTGGCGGAGGCCGGAAAACGCGTGTTGGTCATCGAACATGGCGGCACCGATGCGGGGCCGTTCATCCAGATGCCGGGCGCCCTGTCCTACCCGATGAACATGCGCCGCTATGACTGGGGCTATCAGACCGAACCCGAACCGCATCTGGGCGGGCGCACCCTGGTCACCCCGCGCGGCAAGGTGATCGGCGGGTCGTCCTCGATCAACGGGATGATCTATGTGCGCGGCCATGCGCGCGACTTCGACACCTGGCGCGACATGGGGGCAAAGGGCTGGGGCTATGCCGACGTCCTGCCCTATTACAAGCGGATGGAGAACTGGCACGATGGAGGCCATGGCGGCGATCCGGCCTGGCGCGGCACCGATGGCCCGCTGCATGTCACCCGCGGATCCCGCGCCAACCCGCTGACCCGCGCCTTTGTCGAGGCGGGGCATCAGGCGGGCTATCCCGTCACCGGCGATTACAACGGCGCGCAGCAGGAAGGCTTCGGTCCCTTCGACATGACGGTGTGGCGCGGCCGCCGCTGGTCCGCCGCCTCCGCCTATCTGAAACCGGCTCTGAATCGGGCGAATTGCGACCTGATCCGCGCCTTTGCCCGCCGCATCGTCTTCGAAAACGGACGCGCCACCGGGGTGGAGGTCTCTCGTGGAGGCCGGATCGAGATCATCCGCGCGAGGCAGGAGGTCATCCTCGCCGCGTCGTCTCTCAACTCGCCCAAGCTGCTCATGCTGTCCGGCATCGGACCGGGCGCGCATCTCACCGAACACGGCATCCCCGTGATCGCCGATCGCCCCGGCGTGGGCCAGAACCTACAGGATCACCTCGAACTCTATATCCAGGCCGCCGCCTCTCAACCCATCAGTCTCTATTCCTACTGGAATCTGCTTGGCAAAGCCTATGTCGGCGCCCGCTGGATTCTGACCAAGACCGGGCCCGGCGCGTCGAACCAGTTCGAAAGCTGCGGCTTCATCCGCTCTGACGCCGGGGTCGAATATCCGGATATCCAGTACCACTTCCTGCCCATTGCCGTGCGCTATGACGGGCGGGCCGCGCCCGAGGGCCACGGCTTTCAGGCCCATGTCGGACCGATGCGCAGCCCGTCACGAGGGAGCGTCACGCTCCGCTCGGCCGATCCTGCCGATGCCCCGGTGATCCGCTTCAACTACATGAGCCATGACAAGGACTGGTCGGATTTCCGCAAATGCATCCGGCTCACGCGGGAAATCTTTGCCCAGCCCGCCTTCGCGCCCTATTACAAGCACGAAATCCAACCGGGCGAGGCGCTGCAATCCGACGAGGACCTCAACGGGTTCATCCGCGACCACGTGGAAAGCGCCTATCATCCCTGCGGCACCGCCCGGATGGGCCGGCGCGACGATCCCATGGCCGTGGTCGACCCCGAAGCGCGGGTGATCGGCGTCGAGGGTCTGCGCCTGGCGGACAGTTCGGTCTTTCCGCTGATCCCCAACGGAAACCTCAACGCGCCGTCGATCATGGTGGGGGAAAAGGCGGCCGATCACATCCTGGGCAAGACCCCGCTGCCACCGCAGAACGCGCAGCCCTGGATCAACCCGAACTGGCGGACCTCACAGCGGTAAACCGGCCCGTCAGTAAAGCTTGAGGATATAGACCTGGTCGCCCCAGCCATCGGCCTTGGTCCGCGCCCGGATTTTGACCTTGCGCGTCCCGTCGGGGATCATCACCGAGGGCAGCGACCGGGTGAAGGGCCGGTCGGGCGTGTGGGGATGCATCAGTTCCCGCAGGCCAAGCCGGTTGTCCGCCATGTCCAGAACTTCCCACCCGTCGGCATAATTTTCCCAGCTCTCATCGCCATGCACCAGCGTGACGGAGATCTTCCACCCCATGCCGGACCGTTCCGCGGTGGCGGCGACGATCTCGGGCCCGCCAGCAAGGGCGGGCGTCACGGTCAGGAACAGGGAGAGCAGGGCGGAGCGGATCATGCCCCCGGTTATACGCCGACCGCGTCGCAATGGAAGCGGCACCCCATTCACACTGACGTGCGGTCGGAGGGATCGAGCAGGGCAGCACGCGATTGTGACGTGAACTCCCGCCGCCACAGCACCGCAAAGGTCACCACCGTTGCCCCGATCAGCGCCAGCGGACCCAGCAGCCAGGCCGCCGATCCCATGGCGAAATAGATCGACCGCAGGCCGCGATTGAAACTGCGCGCGGCACTGATGTTGATTGTCGCCGCCTTGCCCGCGCGCGGATCGCACCGGGGATCCGTGGCCTCGTTCGGGACCGCCGCCATCAGCACGGCGCAATATCCGAATAGCCGGTTCGACCAGACGAATTTGAGGAACGCGTTGACAAGGAAGGTCAGCACCACCAGCATCTTGATCTCCCAGACGATGGCCGGATCGGTTTCCAGCGTGATCTGGTTCGCCAGCCCCATCAGCCGCTCGCCATTGGCGATGGAGGCCAGGACGCCCCCGATCGCGATCATCGTGGCAGAGGCAAAGAACGACGTGCTTTCCCTGAGCGTCGCGAGGGTCTGGCTGTCGAAGATGCGCGGATTGCGCGTGACCATCTGGCGCATCCATTCGCGCCGGTATTCCGCCATCAAAATGGAGACGGAGGGCCGTTTCGCCCCCGGATTTTCGATCCGCCAGCCGACGAGCGCCCATGTCACATAAAGGAACGCAACCGCGGCAAGGTCCAGCGGGGTAAAGAGCGAAAGGCGGTCCATCCAGGTCATGCGACCAGTTAGCCCATCCGCCGCCGCCTTGCCAATCGGTCTGGTTCGGCGCTAGGACTTTCCCACCTTCCCATGTGCGAGGCCCGCCATGCAGATGCCCGTTCCCGATCCCCGGATTCTGTCCCAGAAAGACGCCCTGGCGGCTGCGCTGAGGAAGGTGTTGCCCGCCGATGCTGTCATCACCGACCCGGTGGAAACCCGCGCCTACGAATGCGATGCGCTGACGGCCTATCGCTGCCCGCCGCTGATGGCCGTGCTGCCCGCATCGACGAAAGAGGTGAGCGATGTCCTGCGGATCTGCCACGATTTCGGCGTGCCGGTCGTGCCCCGCGGGGCGGGCACATCCCTTGCCGGGGGCGCGCTGCCGACCCAAGACGCGGTGATCCTTGGCGTGGCGCGCATGAATGCCGTTCTGGAACGCAATTACGAGGACCGGTTCATCCGCGTGCAGACCGGCATGACCAACCTGCGCGTGACCGGCGAGGTTGAGGGCGACGGCTTCTTCTACGCCCCCGACCCCTCCTCGCAACTCGCCTGCGCCATCGCCGGGAACATCGCGATGAATTCCGGCGGGGCGCATTGCCTGAAATACGGCGTGACGACGAACAACCTGCTCGGCGTCACCATGGTCATGATGGATGGCGAGGTGGTCGAAATCGGCGGGCCCTACCTCGATGCGGGCGGGCTCGACCTCCTCGGCGTCATCTGCGGCTCCGAAGGGCAGCTTGGCGTGGTGACGGAGGCGACGCTGCGCATCCTGCCCAAACCCGAAGGCGCGCGCCCGGTCCTCATCGGGTTCGTCAGCAACGAAATCGCCGGCGCCTGCGTCCGCGACATCATCGAAGCGGGTGTCCTGCCCGTCGCCATCGAGTTCATGGACCGCCCCTGTATCGAGGCGACAGAAGCCTTTGCCGGGGCCGGGTACCCCGATTGCGAGGCGCTGCTGATCGTCGAGGTCGAAGGCGCCCCGGCCGAGATCGACGAACAACTGACGGTCATCAAGGGCATCGCTGAACGCCACAACCCGGTGGAGATCCGCGAAAGCGGGTCGGCCGATGAAAGCGCGCGCATCTGGCTGGGCCGCAAATCCGCCTTTGGCGCCATGGGCCAGATCAACGATTACATGTGCCTCGACGGCACGATCCCGGTCAGTGAACTGCCCACCGTGCTGCGCCGGATGACGGAATTGTCCGAGGAATACGGCCTCAAGGTCGCCAATGTGTTCCACGCCGGCGACGGCAACCTGCATCCTCTGATCCTGTTTAATGCCAACGGCGAGGGTCAGCTGGAAACCTGCGAGGCCATGGGCGCGGAAATCCTCAAGCTTTGTGTCGAGGTCGGCGGCTGCCTGACCGGCGAACATGGCGTCGGCGTGGAAAAGCGCGACCTCATGAGCCATCAGTACGACCCCGCCGATCTTGAGGCGCAGATGGCCGTGAAGGATGTGTTTGATCCGAAGTGGCTGCTGAACGCGGCCAAGGTCTTCCCCCTTGCATCCAGCGACACGCGGCGGGGGTAAGGCATGGCACGACCCGAAACCGAAACGGAACTCGCAGAGTTGATCCTCGGCGCGAACGGCCCCCTGTCCATCCGCGGCGGCGGCACGCGCGGCATCGCGACCGACGGCGAGCCGGTAGACACCACGGCGCTGCATGGCATCCGCCTGTACGAACCGGGCGCCCTGACGCTTGTGGCGGGGGCCGGGACACCGCTGGCGGATATCGACACTGTTCTGGCCGAAAAGGGCCAGAGGCTCGCCTTTGAACCGATGGACCACCGCGCCCTCATGACCACGGCAGGAGAGCCGACGATCGGCGGCATCGCCGCCGCCAACATCTCCGGTCCCCGGCGGCTTCAGGCGGGCGCGGCCCGCGATCACATGCTGGGCGTGCGCTTTGTCTCCGGCACCGGCGACATCGTGAAGAACGGCGGCCGCGTGATGAAGAACGTCACCGGCTATGACCTGGTCAAGCTGATGGCCGGGGCGCATGGCACGCTTGGCGTCCTCACCGAGGTCAGCCTCAAGGTGCAGGCCATCCCGGAGGCCGAAGCGACCCTGATCCTGCGCGATCAGCCCATGTCAGACGCCATCGCCGACCTGACCCGCGCCATGGGCACCCCCTATGACGTGAGCGGCGCCGCCTGGCTCTCCTCCGGGGCGACCCGCGGCCCGTGCGAACGCCGCATCCGGATCGAGGGCATGGCGGGCAGCGTCGCCTACCGCGCCGCAAAGCTCTCCGATCTGCTGGGCGCAGACACGGTGGTGGAGGAAGACGACAGCGCCATCCTCTGGCGCGAGATCCGCGATGTCACCCCCTTTGCCAATCGCGACGGCGCGGTCTGGCGCATCTCCACCCGGCCGACGGCCGCCGCCACGCTCTGCGACGCGCTGAAGGCGGGCGGGCTGGATATCACCACCATCGCGGACTGGAGCGGCGGCTTGCTGTGGTTGCTGACGCCCGAAACCGGCGATGCGGGGGCCGCGCTCATCCGCGCCGAAACCGCCCGGCACGGCGGACATGCGACCCTGATCCGCGCGAATTCCGCCATCCGCGCCTCTGTTCCGACCTTCCAGCCGCTGTCCCCCGCGCTGGACCGTATCGCCACCGGCCTGCGCCGGAAATTCGACCCCCGGGGCATCCTCAACCCCGGTCTCATGGGCCCCACCACATGATCCAGATCCTCTATCTTGTCCTTGTCGTCCTGATCGGTCTCGGCCTTTACGCGACCCTCGTGCGGGGGCGGCCCGACCGCGCCACCCTCCCGCTTCTGGGGCCGGGCGTGGCGCTCCTGGGCATTGCCGGGATCGGCATCCTCCGCCTTCTGCCCACCGACAACACGGAGACCACGATGCGCACCTACGTTGCGCTGGCGATGCTCTGGGTCGGCTGGATCGGCCTGATCGCGCTCCTCACCCAGATCCTGACCCGGCGGATGCCCGACATCGCCCCCGTCCCGGCCCTGTCCGGCGCCGTCGCCACCCTTGCCCCGGTCGCGGGGTTCCTGCTTGCAAAGACCATGACCTGATGCGCACCGAATTCACGCCAGAGCAGCTGACAGACCCCGGCACCGCCCGGGCCAACGAGATCCTGCGCGCCTGTGTCCACTGCGGCTTCTGCACCGCCACCTGCCCGACCTATCAGGTTCTGGGCGACGAATTGGACAGCCCGCGGGGCCGCATCTACCTGATCAAGGACATGCTGGAAAACGAGAGGGTGCCGGACGACAAGACCGTCCAGCATATCGACCGCTGCCTGTCCTGCCTCGCCTGCATGACGACCTGCCCCTCGGGCGTGCATTACATGCACCTCGTCGACCATGCCCGCGCCTATATCGACCGCCATTACAAACGCAGATGGGATGACCGCGCCCTGCGCTGGATCCTCGCCCGGATCATTCCCTATCCCACCCGGTTTCGCCTCGCCCTCTTCGCCGCCGGCCTCGCCCGCCCCTTTGCGCGGCTGATGCCGGACAAACGCCTGCGCGCCATGATCGGCATGGCCCCGCGCCGCCTGCCGACGCCGTCGCTGAACGACAGCCCCCAGACCCACGCGGCGACCACCCCCCGGATCAAACGCGTCGCCCTGATGACCGGCTGCGCGCAAAAGGCGCTCAATACCGACATCAACGACGCCACCATCCGCCTGCTGACCCGTCACGGGGTCGAGGTTGTCATCCCCGAGGGCGAAGGCTGCTGCGGCTCCCTCACCCATCATATGGGGAAAGAGGACCTTGCCCATGCCTCCGCCGCGCGCAACATCCGCGCCTGGACCAGGGAAATGAACGGCGAGGGCCTGGACGCCATCGTCATCAACACCTCCGGCTGCGGCACGACGGTCAAGGATTACGGCCACATGTTCCGCACCGACCCGCTGGCCGAAGACGCCGCCCGCGTGTCGAAGATCGCAAAGGATATCACGGAGGTTCTGGCCGATCTCGACCTGCCCGCAGAAGCCCCGGAACAGCTCCGCGTCGGATACCATTCCGCCTGTTCCCTGCAACACGGCCAGAAGATCCGCGAGACCCCCAAGGACCTGCTCAAGGCCGCGGGGTTCGACGTCGCCACCCCCGCCGATCCGCATCTCTGCTGCGGCTCCGCCGGGACCTACAACCTGATGCGGCCCGAAATCTCCGGCAAGCTGAAGGACCGCAAGATCCGCACGCTCGAAGCCATCACTCCCGATGTCATCGCCGCCGGCAACATCGGCTGCATGATGCAGATCGGATCGGGCACCGGCGTGCCCGTCGTTCACACCGTCGAACTGCTGGACTGGGCCACCGGCGGGCCAAAACCGCCCGCCCTGCAAAAATCCTGATCCGGCACCCCCGCCGCCCTATTTCCGCCCCATCCGATGCGTACCCTTTCGGAAACCGCATCTATGGGTAGCAGATGTTGTATCGCGTCATTCCGGGGCTTGCCCTGATCCTCACCCTTGTCCTGACCATATCCCGGGCCGCCATGGCGCAGGAAACCGATCTGCGCCGCCTCGACACCGGCGATGACGGCAAGGGATGGGAGGCCGTCGGACGCCTCGACCTCGACGGTCGCGGCTTCTGTACCGGCGCCCTGATCAGCGAGACGCTGGTCCTGACTGCCGCGCATTGCCTGTTCGACAAGCAGGACGGCAGCCGGTTCGACACCTCCCGCATCGAATTCCTTGCCGGATGGCGCAACGGCCGCGCCTCGGCCTACCGTGACGTGCGCCGCGCCGTGATCCCCGCAAGCTATGACTACAACGCCGCCGTCACCCCCGACCGTGTCCGCAACGACATCGCCCTGCTGGAACTCTACCGCCCGGTCCGCACCTCCGGCGTGGTGCCCTTCAACCTCTCCGACCGGCCGCGCGGGGGCGATCCGCTGGCCGTCGTCTCCTACGCCCACGACCGGGCGGAGGCCCCCAGCCTGCAGGAACTCTGCGGCGTGATCACAACCCAGGACGGCGTTCTCGTCATGTCCTGCGACGTCGATTTCGGCTCCTCGGGCGCACCGGTCTTCTCCATGGCGGGGGGCATTCCCCGGATCGTGTCGGTCGTCTCCGCCAAGGCCGAGGTCGACGGAGAGCGCGTGTCCCTCGGCACCGACCTTGGCCGCATCGTCGAACTGATGGCGGAACTGGACGCCGGGGGTGGTCATGGCCTTGCCGCGGCTCCGCGCAGCAACCGGATCACCGTCAACCGCCAGCCCGGATCCTCGGGCACGGACCGGTCCGGCATCGGCGCGAAATTCGTCCGCCCCGGCAACTGACCCCCCTCTTGAAATTCACTCCTCCGCTTCCCAGATCGGGGGTGTCGGAACGCCACATCGGGTTCCGTCACCCCCGCCTGTCCCGGATGGGAAGGCGAAACATCAATGGTATCGCTCAAAGAGGATGACCCATGCGTAACTTTGATCTTGCTCCGCTCTACCGTGCAACCGTCGGCTTCGACCAGCTTGCCGACATGATGGACCGGGTGTTGAGCACGGACGGCACCACGCCGACCTACCCGCCCTACAACATCGAAAAACTCGACCAGGACGCCTATCGCATCACCATCGCCGTCGCTGGTTTCTCCGAAGACGACCTGGCGATCGAGGTGAAGGATCATGCCCTGATCGTTTCGGCCCGCAAGGCCGAAGAGGAAAACCGCACCTATCTGCACCGCGGCATCGCCACCCGCGCCTTCGAACGCCGGTTCCACCTGGCGGACCACGTGAAGGTCACCGGCGCGACCTATGCCGACGGCATGCTGAACATCGACCTCGTCCGCGAGGTTCCAGAGGCGCTCAAGCCGCGCCGGATCGAGATCACCAAGGGTGATACGGTCGAGGCCAAGGCGCTTGAAGCCAAGGAAACCGCCTGACGCAAGGGCGGGTCAACCAGAACCCAAGTTACCCCTCGATATCACTGGGCCCGGCCGTTGCCGGGCCCTTTTTCTTGCCGCGGACAGGCCCCCCTTTCGCTTTTGCAAAATACGCCGGGGGTGAGCGGCGCCAGCGCCGCGAGGGGGCAGCGCCCCCTGGCAACCGTCCTACCCCATCCGCTCCGACGCATAGCCGCCGGGCGACGCCGGAAAGACCACCGTCTTGTTACCGTTCAGGAACACCCGCCGGTGCGCATGGGCATGGATCGCCCGTGCCAGGACGGAGGCCTCCACATCGCGCCCCAGGGACACGTAATCCTCCGGCGATTGCGCATGGGTCACGCGCACCGTGTCCTGTTCAATGATCGGGCCTTCGTCCAGCTCGGCGGTCACGTAATGCGAGGTCGCCCCGATCAGTTTGACCCCCCGCTGGAAGGCCTGCTTGTAGGGGTTCGCGCCCTTGAAGGATGGCAGGAAGGAATGGTGGATATTGATGATCCGTCCCGACATTCTCTGGCACATCTCGTCACTCAGGATCTGCATGTAGCGCGCCAGCACGATCAGCTCCGCGCCTGCATCCTCCACCACCTGCATGATCTGCGCCTCGGCCTGCGGCTTGTTCTGCGGCTTCACGCGGATGCAATGAAACGGAATGTCATGGTTCACCACGAGCTTCTGGTAATCCATGTGGTTGGAGATCACGGCCACGATCTCGATCGGCAGCGCCCCGATCCGCCAGCGGTACAGCAGATCGTTCAGGCAATGGCCGAAGCGGCTGACCATCACCACGACCTTCATCTTCACCGCCTCGTCATGAAAGCCGAAATCCATCTGGAAGGCCGCGGCAACGTCGGCAAACTTGGTTTCCAGATCGTCCAGGCTCTCGCCCTTCTCCGACAGGAAGCTCACCCGCATGAAGAACTGGCCCGTTTCCAGGTCATCGAACTGGGAACTGTCGACGATGTTGCATCCCCGGTCGGAAAGGAAGGTCGCAATCGCCGCGACAATCCCGCGGGAGGTCGGGCAGGCTACGGTCAGGCAATAGGTGTTCATCGGCTCGTCAGGCTTGTCTTGGATCAGGAACAGGCACCGTCAGGCGGCGCCCCGACACCTGCTGCCCGGTTTGCGCCGGTTCCGCAAGTCGCACCCGGACCCTGCCCGGTGCAAAAGCCCGCAGATGCCGTGATTTTGTCCTAGCGGGAGGAGATATGGCTCGACGTGAGGTCGAGAAGCACCTTGCCATCCTCCGACGTCACCTCGGTCCGCACCACCTGCATCGTCCGCCCCTTCTTCACATAGCGGGACCGCGCCGTCAGCGTGCCGGAGGTCACGTTGGACAGAAGCTGTGCGGTGATGTTGATCGCCAGCGGAAACCCGGATCCGCCGGTCGACACATCCGCACCCTGAAGCGCCAGCCGCGTCGCCACCACATCCGCAAACCAGATCAGCGCCCCGGCATGGACCGTGCCGAACGGGTTCAGAACCCCTTGCTGCACTGGCATGGTGCCGCGCGCCTCGTCATGCGACAGCACCTCCGTCGCAAACCGCAGATGACCTGCATATTCCCTTGTTTCCGCCATGATAGTCCCCTTCCCTTACCGGGAAGATGAATCGCTTTGACGTCACTGTCTAGCTCAGCGTGACATCCACACCGTCAATCGCCAGCACGGCGCGCAGGTAAACCGCGCCCGTTTCGTACCGGATCCGGGGGTCTGGCAGCAGCGGCGCCAGCACCTCCTCGATCGCCGCGGCCTCCGGATGGGAGAGGGTCAGCGACCGCAGAGACAGCCCCACACCGGCCATCCGTGTCGGTGGCAGGGGGAAGGATTGCCATTCGATGAGGCTCGGCATCACCCCCGCCATCGGCAGCGACCCGTCCTCCGGTACGGTCAGCAGCCAGCGCAGATCGCCGC
>Ga0213839_1000921_pt1 | contig 23088 bp, 25 predicted proteins | sample SWPATP21_FD_160075 | JGI IMG/M metagenome (GOLD analysis project Ga0213839, IMG submission 160075) | Coastal seawater microbial communities from Marineland, Florida, United States - SWPA TP2 #1 | ecosystem: Environmental > Aquatic > Marine > Coastal | place: USA: Florida | collected 2016-08-14
GGCGTCGGCCATGCGGTCCTCGTAGTCCCGGAGGGTGCAACCCTCGGGCGGCTCGCCGAGCTCGGCGGACACGGCCTCGTGGTAGCGGGGCCCGCACAGGTGCACGACCTGGAAGTCCCGGGCCTCGCTGCGGGCCACGGCGATGGCCAGCTCGTTGATCCGCTCGGCGCCGAGGGAGCCGCCTACGAACAGAACGGTGGGCTTGTCGGCGTCGAGGCCGTACTTGGCCGCCGCCTCGGCGCGGTCTCCCTCGAGCACCACAGGGTTGATGGGCACCCCCACCAGGGTCTTCGGGGCAGAGCCGGGGATGCGCCCCCGGGTCTTCTCGTAGGTGAGCAGGATCTGGTTCGCGACCCGTGCACACAGCTTGTTGGCCATGCCGGGCACGACGTTGGCCTCGTGGATGGCGGTGCCGCGACCGAGGGTCCACGCCGCCAGGATGGGGGGCGCGCTGATGTAGCCCCCGACCCCCAGCACGGCGTCGATGGCGTCCTCCTTGAGCGGGGAGCGGGCCTTCCAGATGGCCCCCAGCAGCCCGAAGGCGAAGCGGATCTTCCCGACGAGCCCGCCCCGCGGGTACTGGAGCGCCTCGACGGCCCGGAAGGTGTAGCCACGCTCGGGCGCGACCCGGGCCTCGAGGCGGTCGCCGTCGCCGTAGTAGAGGACGTCGTGGCCTCGGCGCTTGAGCTCGTCGCCGATGGCGATGGCCGGGTAGACGTGGCCGCCGGTGCCACCTCCGGCGAGGACGATGCGGGCCATGGGGATCTCCTGGGAGGAGGGGACGGGTGCTGGTGACCCGTCGGGTGGGGGATCCGCATTCTAGGCGGATCCTGACTCCCCGTCATGCCCTTCCTGATCGGGCGTCGGAAAGGGCGCCAGGGAACCCCCTCACGGGACGATGGTCCCAACGACCGGGGGTTACGACTCCCACAGGGAGGCGGCGCACGTGCACTGCGGGAGCTGCGGAGCCAGCTGGCATGACGACGCGGTGGACGGCACCTGTCCGCTGTGCGACGCCCCGCGTCTCCACGCGGACCGCTTCCTGCTCCTCGAGCCCCTCGGCGACGGGTCCCTGGCCGTCGACCTCGACGCTGGCGAGCGGGTCCGGCTGTGGCAGGCCCGGCGCTTCGTCCCCGAGGGCGTGGAGACGGTGGGCTCCCTGTGGGTCTCCAACACGGCCAGCGAGGCCCGGGTCCTGGAGGCGATGGAGCCCCTGGAGGACCTGTTCGGCTTTGAGCGGCCGCCGGAGCTGCCCACGCACCAGCCCCGACGCCTCGAGTCCACACGTCGGCGTGGCTGGCGCATGGCCCGCCCCTTCGTGATGGCGGCGATGATGCTCTCGCTGGTGCCCCTGGGCCTCGCCGCCAGCCCCCCGCCCCCCGACTACGCCCACGAGGCCGCCGCACCCGACGCCTTCGCGCCGCTGCTGGAGGAGGTCCGCGCCGCGCCGGAGGTCCAGGCCTGTCTCCAGACCTACCGAGAGCGGGTCCGCCTCCAGGACGTCGCCTATCCAGCCCTGTTGGAGGTCCAGGGCAACCCCACGCCCTCGCTGCGCCCGCGGATCGCGGGGCGGTCCGGCGATGCGGAGCTCACGGGCTGTCTGGTCTCGGCGGCCCGGCGGCTGCCGTTCCCCACCGGGGTCTACACCGTCTCGGTGCCCGTGGGCGAGGAGCCGCTTCCGTAGGCCTTCTTGCGGGCCGTGACCACGCTGTGGACCAGTCGCCGCCGACGCCACACGCCGATCACGCCCATCGCGCCTGCCCAGAGGGGCGGCACCCAGCCCCAGATCAGCAGTCCGGACCAGGGCAGGGCCCAGTAGCCGAGGGCTTCACCGCGAACGCGGGCCCCCAGCTCCAGCAGGGCGACCAGCAGCACGCCGTGGACCACGTAGGCGAAGACCCAGCCCCGCGCGGCCTCGGGCCGACCTGCCCAGCCGTCGACGGTGGTGCCCGTCATCACCAGGGCGGCGAAGAGGAGGTGGCCGGGGAGCAGGAGGAGCGCAGTGGGCCCCGACAGGCTCACCCCCCACAGGGCGACGCCGGTGAGGATGGCCAGCAGGGCGAGGAGACGGGCCACTACCCGGGGGGCAGCAGCGGGTCGTTGGCGCCGGGGAGTTCGGGGGGCGCGGGGGGCTCGCTGGACAGCGCGGCCTCGGGCACCCAGCCGAAGCGGCCGCGGACCAGGAAGCGCACGCGACCCTCGGCGCGGACCACGACGGTGACGGCCTCGCCCTCCGTCAGCGATGGGCCCTTGGACGTCTCGTCGATGGCAAAGAAGCGCAGGGACTCGGTGTCGGCCACCACGAAGGCGGCTTCTCCCTTGGGGGTGAGGCCAGGGAGCTGCAGGGGCTGCTGAGCGTGGGCCGCAGGGGCGAGCAGCAGGGCGAGCAGGGCAGGGACGAAGCGGGTCAAGGGGCCTCCGAGGCGGTCACTTATCGCGCTTGCCGGATCCGAACAGGCGCACCCGGATGCCCTCCTCCCGGAGGATCTCGTGGAGGGCATCGCGGTCGAGGTCATCGAGGCGAGCCAGGATCGCCTCGGCGTCTTCTCCGGCAGCCTGGAGGCTCCGGATCAGGGCGCGGGCATCCTCCAGGGTGAGCTTGGCCTCTTCGACCGTGGCGGGCAGTGGCTCGGAGGCCGCGTCGAGGCGCTCGACGAGGGTGTCGGCGTCGGCCAGGATCGGCTCGAGCTCGCGCCCCCGGGCGGACAGGACCGCGAGGCTGGAGCGGGCCTGGACCAGGGTGGCGTCGAGGTCGCTGGTGAGCTTGGGGAGGTCTTCGGAGGCCTTCCGGGTGTTGGCCAGGGTCTGCTCGGCATCGTCGAGGAGGCGGGCCAGCAGCTCCGGATCCTCCTCGAGCTCCTTGGAGAGGGTCTCGGTGGCTCGACGGATGAGCTCCGGGTCGATGGCCTCGATGACCGGCGTGAGCACGGCGAAGAGCTCGTCGACCTCGTACTGCTCGCCCGCCTCGGGGAGCTCGGACCCCTCGGGAAGGGGCTCGCCCTCGCCCAGATCGAGGGCCAGGTACTTCTCCCCCAGCAGGGAGCGGGCGCGAACCGAGGCGGTGGCGGTCTCCCGGACCATGACCTCGTCGTCGACCGAGAAGTGGACCACGGCTCGCCCTTCCTCGAGGGCCAGCCTGGAGATGGTGCCGACGTCGACCCCCCGGACGCTGACCCGGGCGCCGTTGGAGATGCCCGCGGCGTCGTCGAGGGGCACCATGTAGGTGGTGGTGCCGCCCCAGCTGCTCAGGCCTCCGAGGGTGACGGCGAGGGCGGCGGTGACGACGGCGGCGACGATCATCAGACAGCCCACACCGACCTGCTGCTTCGTGCTCACTCGTCGTCCTCGTCGGGCGGAGGCTCGGCAACCGGGGGCTCGGAGGCGTCGTCGTCGGCCTGCTCAGCCACGGTGTGGGCGAGCGGCTTGAGGGAGATGGAGATCTCGAGGGAGTGGCTGGTGGCCAGCTCCAGGAGGTCCTCTTTCAGCTTGAGCTCGGAGAGGTAGTTCCTCACTTCTTTCGCGGCGATCCGGACGGCTTCGTTCTTGGCCTTGTCGGAGGTGGCCATCACGGTCCACAGCAGGTCCTTGGTGTCCTCCGCGAGCTCCTTGCGGTCCATCAGGCGACGGGCGAAGCGCATCACGCGGGTGGAGCGGCCTTCTCCCTCCTCGGTGGACTCCCGGGGAAGCTCCTCGTCCGGCTGGCTGGGCTCGTCGGTGGACATCGTCGATCTCCGTGTCGCCCACTAACCGGGACCGGCGGAACGAGGGGCGCCCGTCGATTAGGAGGGGGCGTGATCACGCGCCTCGCCACCCTCGGCCGCTTCGGCACCTTCTCCGCGCAGGTGATGTGGCGAACGGTCACGCCGTACTGGGAGGTCGACGCGACGGCGACACACCTCTGGGCGCTGTGGTGGCGCTGTCTGCTCCCGGTCCTCGCGACCACCACCCCCCTCGGCATGGTGATGGCGCTCCAGGGGCTGCAGATCTTCGACCTCTATGGGGCTCAGCGCCTGCTCTCCCCCCTGGTGAGTGTGGCGACCTTCCGAGAGCTCTCCCCGGTGCTGGCCTCCGTCCTCGTGGCCGCCCAGGGAGGAAGCAGCTTCGCGGCGGAGCTCGGCGCCATGAAGATCAGCGAGGAGCTCGATGCCACCGAGGTCATGGCCATCGACCCCATCAGGGTCCACGTGGTGCCCCGCTTCCTGGCCATCCTCATCGCCTGTCCGCTGCTGAACCTGGCGGGGTCCCTCGGGGGCATCTTCGGAGGCTTCGTCTCCGCCGTCGTCCTGAAGGGAGAGACCGCAGGGATCTACTGGGCGAACCTCTGGCAGATGACCCGGGTGTCGGACCTGTTCGGCGGCTTCGTGAAGACCCTCGCCTTCGGGGCCATCATCGGGCTCGTGGCCTGTTGGTTCGGCACCGAGGCCAAGGGGGGCGCCCCGGGGGTCGGTCGGGCGGTCAACGACACCGTCGTCTACGCATGCACCGCCTTCATCGTGGTGAACTACTTCCTCACCTCGGCGCTCTTCGGGGCCATCGGATGAGCGCGATCACCCGGTTCCTGGCTCGGGTCGGCGCCTTCGGGCTCTTCGTGGCGGCCTTCGCCCGTGCCACCGTCACCCATCGGCCCCCGGTGGAGCGGACCTTCGAGGAGGCCTACCGCATCGGCGTCCAGTCGCTGCCGATCCTGATCATCGTCAACATCTTCGTAGGGACGAACCTTGCGGTGCAGGGGAACAACGCCTTCGAGCAGCTCGGCGGCCAGAGCATGGTGGGCACCTTCGTGGCCCTGGCGGGGGTGCGGGAGATGGCCCCCATCATGGTGGCGAGCATGGTGGCGGCCAAGGCGGGCACGGAGATGGCGAGCCAGATCGCCGTCATGCGGATCCAGGAGCAGATCGACGCCCTGGAGGTGATGGCGATCAACCCGTTGTGGTTCCTGGTGACCCCGCGGCTGCTCGGCATCCTGCTGGTGTTGCCCGGACTCACGATGATCAGCGTGGCCCTGATGCTGGCCTCGGCCTGGTTCGTGGCCATCGTGCAGCTGGGGCTCAACGGCTCCGACTTCCTCGCCCAGTGCGCGGAGATCACCCACGGGGCCGACCTGGTCTACGGCGCCATCAAGGCCTTCGTGTTCGCCATCATCATCTGCCTGGTGAGCTGCTTCTTCGGCTACACCAGCCCGAAGGGACCCGCCGGCGTGGGGCGGGCGACCAACGCCGCCGTCGTGGTCTCAGCGGTGGTCTGCGCCATCCTCAACTACCTGATGTCCGAGCTTCTCTATGGCTGACGGGGCGCCCCGCGCGCTGCACATCGACGACCCCATCATCCGGCTCGACAACCTGTCGAAGCGCTTCGGCTCCCTCGTGGTGTTCGAGAACCTGTCGATGGACATCGCTCGTGGCAAGACGACGACCATCCTGGGGCCGAGCGGCACCGGCAAGTCGGTGCTCATCAAGCACATCGTCGGCCTCCTCGCGCCCGACGATGGCAGCGTGTGGGTCGAGGACGTCAACATGGTGACGGCTCCGGAGCGGGTGAAGCTGCAGGTGCGCACCAAGTTCGGGATGCTCTTCCAGCACGGCGCGCTCTTCGACAGCCTCACGGCGGGGGAGAACGTCGAGTTCCCGATGAAGTACCACCGACGCAGCTGGAGCGCGGCCAAGCGGCGCGAGGTGGCGATGGAGAAGCTGCGGCTGGTTGAGCTGGAGTCGTTCTACGACGCCCCCACGGCCTCGCTCTCTGGAGGCCAGCGGAAGCGGGTCGGCCTGGCCCGAGCCATCGCCCTCGAGCCCGAGGTGGTGCTCTTCGACGAGCCGAACTCGGGCCTCGACCCCCTCACCAGCGCCACCATCGACGACCTCATCCGCCGCATGCAGCGCCAGCTGGGCATCACGTTCATCATCATCAGCCACGACATCGTCCAGGCGATGCACATCAGCGACTACATCGGGATGCTCTTTGGAGGGACGCTGCTGGAGTACGCCGCGGTCGACGACTTCCTCCACACGCGACACCGGACGGTCCGGGCGTTCCTTCAGCGCAACGTCGACCTGCCAGAGATGGACGACAGCGAGCTGATCGACCCGTAGCCAGGTCGGAGGTCCGGAGGTGCCTCGCCAGTTGCACGCGTTCCGCCGAGTCTGGCGCCACAGCCAGCGGACATCTGGCGTCGGACTTCCGAAGCGTAGTTAGCCGAACAGCGCCTGCTGATGGGACGGCTCGGGAGGACGGGCCTGGGCCGGCTTGCGTCGACGGGTCCGGGTCGGCTCGACGCGAGTGGGCTCCCGAAGGGGGAGGGGAGCGGACACCTCGAAGGGGCCCTTCGCCACGCGCTGCTCGGCGACGTGGACCTTGCAGCGGGTGAGTCCCACGTCGTGGATGGCCCTCTCGGCGGCCTCGCGGGCGACGTCGGGCTCGTTGTTGTCGTCGGAGAGGTGGGCGAGGACGAGGTGACGCAGCTTCGCGCTCGCCCCCTGGCGGATCAGGGCACCCGCCTGGGCGTTGGACAGGTGGCCGTGGTGGCCCCGGACCCGCTGCTTGAGGCGCCAGGGGTAGGGGCCGTCCATCAGCATCTCTACGTCGTGGTTGAACTCGAGGACGCAGACGTCGAGCTGGCTCACCATCCGCTCGACGAGCCGGGTGGTGCGGCCGAGATCGGTGATGACGCCGCAGCGCAGGTCGCCGAGCTGCACGGCGTAGGCCACCGGGTCCCGGGTGTCGTGGGGGACCGTGAACGGCTCGATGGTGAAGGCGCCGACCTGAAAGGGCTCTCCGGAGCGGATGCGGACCCGCTCGGTGGGACGGACCCGTCGGGGGAGGCCGATGTCGGTGCCGGTGGTCATGTGGAAGGGGACCCGCTGGCCCTGCTTCTTGAACAGCCGGTCGTCGAGAACCCGGGCGGCGCCGACGTGATCGTTGTGCTCGTGGGTGAGGAGCACAGCGTCGATCCGTGCCTCCGCCAGACCCATCTGCTCCATCCGCAGAAGGATCTGCTTGGTGGACAGGCCGCAGTCGACGAGGACCCCGCGGCGGTGGTCACCGATGTAGGTGCAGTTGCCCTTGCTGCCGGAGGCGAGCGTGGCGACGACGACGTCCTGGTGGAAGAGCACGGGGGACTCGGAGGGAGGATGGGGGAGGGATGGGGAGGGACCCCGCCAGTCTAACCCGTGCCCTGGCCCTCCGCGGCCGAGGCGACGACCCGTCGCAGGCGCTCGGCCTGGGCGGCTTGCTCCGCGGGAGGCTCGGTGGGCGCCTGGAGGTGGTTCACGAAGTGCCGGAGCCAGGCGAGGGTCTGGTGTTCCCCACGGATGGTGGCGACGCCGTCCGGGCCCTCCAGCCGCAGGGTCGCCCCGTGCACACCGTGGCTCAGGGTGGCGGTGGCGCCGCGGAGGTAGATGCGCTCGCCGTCGACGTCGAGGATGTCTCCGTGGAGTCGGAGCCGGGACGCGACGGGGCGGGCCTGGCCCACGACCTCCTCCCAGACGAAGAGCCCCGCAGCGCCGAGGGAGGGCACGACCACCACGAGCCACGCCCAGCCGAAGCCGGGCAGCATGCCGACGGGGCGGTGGGTGTCGAGGGGCTGGGGGAAGTCCGGTGCCGCCAGCGCCTCGACGACGCCGAGGGTCGGAAGCACGGCCAGCAGCGCCACGCCCACCAGGGCCCAGGCCAGCACCCGGGTCCCGATGCTGGGGCCGAGGGGTCGGGTGGTCTGCAGGTCGAGGTCGAATCCGTGGCCGTCGGACGGCGGCATGGGCACCGCGCGACGCACGAGGGGACGGGCAAAGCGAGCGGTACGCCACACCCGTCGGTCGGGCATGGCGTCGAAGCCGAACCACCACAGAGGTCCGATGCGTCCCACGCTGCGCGGCGCCTCCTCCGCCGGGGGAAGCGCGCTGAACAGCAAGGTGGCCAGCGCCAGCAGGCCCCCGTCGAGGTTCGCCCGGTCGACGCGGGCCCATGCCTCCCTCCACAGGGTGCGGGGACCGACGGTCAGCACCCACATCCCCGCCGCGAGCTGGGCCTGGATGGCCCCCACGGCGCTCCAGGCGAGGAGGTGGGCCGAGACCAGGTGGAGGGTGATCTCCTGAGTGAGGAAGAGGTGAGCGGAGTCGACGAGGACCATCGCCAGCAGGGTCTCGCCCCAGGCCTCGGCGACCTGACCCAGCGTGCTGGGCACGACCATGGCCACGGCGACGAGCAGGACGGCGATCGGCAGCAGCAGCGCCCCCAGCCAGGCCTCCCGGTCGATGGCCACGTCTGCGGGGAGCGCGAGGAGCGTGGCCGGGTCGAGGCCGGCGGCCCACAGCCCCGTCCAGCACAGCACCAGCACGGCGAGTCGCACGTAGCCCATGCCTCAGTCTGTCACAGCACCCGAGGAAGGAGCTGCTACTGGGCGTCGAACGCGGCCCGGGCCCACCAGCTCTCCCGGCGCTCCAGGTCGGCCAGGTAGCGGGCGTTTCGGGCCGTGGGGCGCACCTCGTAGGCCTCGAGGGCGTACAGGAGAGCCTCGCCGAGGTCGCCCCTCTGCTCTGCCCACACGGCGCGGGTGAACAGGCCCTTGTGGCTCGTCTCGGGGGCGTTGGGCCAGACCCGGCGGGCCACGGAGGTAGCGTGGGGGGAGAGCTGCTCGGACAGGTCCTCGGCCGCGTCGTGGATGGCGAGGCCCTTGGCGGATCGGCCGATGGTGCCGAGGCCGCGGTCGCCTTCGCTGCTGCGGGCGCTCTGGTGGCGACCGACGCCGATCAGGTGGGCACGCACGTCGCCATGGTCGGACACGACGATGAGGCCGTGGGCTCGGGCGGTGGCCCGGGTGCGACGGACGATGGCGTCGGGCGCGTCGGAGGAGACCGACTGCTCGACGTCGAACTGCAGGTCCGACCCACACAGGGCGACCTCGACCCGGAGGCCGGCGCGAGGGTCGACGGCGACGCCGGCTTCCCACAGCTCTTCGACGAGCGCATCCGCCAGGGGCTGGCAGCTCCGATCCCGCGCGACCACCGAGACGGCGTCGTCGGGAAGGGCGACCGCGGGGTTCGCCGCGACCTCCACGTCGACCTTCGGGCCGCAGGCGGCCAGAGAAGCGACGAGGAACGGCAGGAAGACGCGCATGTCGGTCATTGTAGCCCAACCCTGCGGGCCGTCGCAGCGAGCGGCCCCAGTGTACTCTTCGGCCCGGTCGTCGGAGACCTGGAGGAAAACATGCCGCGCACGGTGGGGATCTGTACCGGAGGGGGCGATGCGCCAGGGTTGAACGCCGTGATTCGCGCCTTCGTGAAGCACGGGGTGCGGGATCATGGACTGCAGGTCCTGGGGATCGAAGACAGCTTCAATGGCCTGTTCGCCAGCCCCCCCGCGGTCCGCGAGCTGGACCTCGTCTCGTGCCAGGGGCTCCTCCACCGCGGCGGCACGGTCCTCGGCACCACCAACCGCGGCGACCCCTTCGCCTTCCCGATGCCCGACGGCAGCCGCCCGGACCGCGCCGGCGAGCTGGCCCGCAACGCCCGTGCCCTCGGCATGGAGGGCATCGTGGTCATCGGAGGCGACGGCACCCAGCGCATCGGGCTGCGGCTGATGGAGGAGCACGGCATCAAGGTCGTCGGCGTCCCAAAGACCATCGACAACGACCTCGCGGCCACCGACATGACCTTCGGCTTCCAGACGGCCGTCGACATCGCGACGGATGCCCTCGATCGCCTCCACACCACCGCCGAGAGCCACGACCGGGTGATGTTCCTCGAGGTGATGGGGCGGGACGCGGGCCACATCGCCCTGCACTGCGGGATCGCGGGCGGTGCCGACGTGATCTTGCTGCCGGAGATCCCCTACGACCCGAAGCGGGTGGCGGCCAAGGTCGCGGCCCGTTCGTCCCTCGGGCGCTCGTTCACCCTCGTGGTGGTCGCGGAGGGCGCGCTCCCCAAGGGCTGTGAGGAGCTGCCGGCGCCGGAGCGAAAGCAGCGGCTGAAGCGTGGTGGAGGGGCGGCGGCCGTCGCCATGGCGCAGCTCGATGGCCTGGTGTCGGCGGAGATGCGCCACGTCATCCTCGGCCACGTGCAGCGAGGCGGGAGCCCGGTGCCCGCCGATCGGATCCTCGCCACCCGCTTCGGGGTCGCGGCGGCCCAGCTCGTGATGCAGGAGCGCTGGGGCGAGATGGTCGCCCTCCGCAACGGCGAGGTCGTCGGTGTGCCGCTCACCGAGGCCTGTTCGTCCATGCACTTCGTGGACCCGGCCGGCCCGTACGTCGCGACGGCACGGGCGGTCGGCGTGGAGCTGGGGGCGCCAGCACCCGACGCGGCTGGATAGGCCCGGACCGGGAGGTCGCATGGACCCGGAACAGGCGGTGGCAGAGCTCCTCGAGTCCCTGGGCTTCGAGGGGGACCCGGAGATGGCCGAGGCGCCGCGGCGCGTGGCACAGTGGATGTCGACCTTCGTCCCCCGGGAGCGCCTCGCCCCGATGTCGGTGTGTGCCACCCAGAGCACGGCGCCGGTGTTGATGCGGGACATCCCGTTCCACAGCCTCTGTGCCCACCACCTGGTCCCCTTCTTCGGCAGCGCCACCCTCGTCTACGTGCCGGATGGACGGCTGGCGGGTCTGGGCAGCCTCTCCCGCACGGTCCAGCACTTCGCGCGGCGGCCCCAGGTGCAGGAGCGGCTCGGCGAGCAGATCGCCGACCACCTGATGGAGGCCCTGTCCCCCAAGGGCCTGGTGGTCGGGCTGACGGCGCGTCAGCTCTGTGTCGAGCTCACCCAGGGCATCCAGCCCGAGGTGAAGACCTGGGCGGTCCGCGGCGAGGTGCCGGAGGGGCTGCTTCCGCGGGTGTAGTGCACCACGGTGGTTCGGCAGGGTAAGGGAGCGGAACCGTCTGGAGGCACCGTGAAGCTGTATGTCGAGAGCCATCTCCCCATCGACCCGGCTGCTGGCTGGAAGATCTTCGAGTCCGACGCGTTCGACACCCGGCTCCGCAAGCAGACCAACATGACGGTGGAGCGGCTCTCGGAGACCCAGGAGAGCGAGCACGTGGTGGTGCGGCGACTCAAGTACACCTCCGGCACCGAGCTTCCGGCGCTGGTGGCCAAGGCCCTCGGCGGCAAGCACCTCACCTACGAGCAGACCAACCGGATGGACTACGCCACCAACCGCCTCGACTGGACGGTGGAGCTGCCGGTCATGAAGGACCGGGTCACCGTGAAGGGCGCCACCACCATGACGGCCACCCCCGAGGGCTGCCGCCGTGTCGTCGACGGGGAGATCACCGTGCGGATGCGCCTGGTGGGGGGCCAGATCGAGAAGGCGGTCGTCGCCGAGTTCGAGAAGTCCATGGCCCGGGCGGTCGACATCGCCCGTGAGCTCATCGCCGAGCAGAAGAACGCGTAGGCCTCGGCGTTCGCTCGGCGTGAAGGCCGCGCCCCCCTGGCAAGCCACACCGCGAGGTGTTTCCTGGCGGAGCCTGACCCCCACCGGGCGGGCTCTACGGACTCGCCGCTACCCTGGCGTCTTCCAGCGTCGCGAAGCCCCGCCACAGCTCCCCGGACAGGTAGACCGCCCGCTTCGGGTCTCCGCTCCGCTTGGCCCGCAGCCAGTCGTTGAGCTCGCGACCGCCTTCGTCGTGACGGGCGTCGGGCCGGGAGAGGTTCATCACCATCGTGGTACGCCCCTTCGAGGTGCCCCCGTGGGCCACGGTGATGGTGCCGTCGTCGTCGACGTCCAGCACGACCCCGATGTGGGTCAGGTCGTCGTCCCAGCGGCCGTTCCGGTTGCGGTCGTAGGTGTTGTCGAAGAACACCAGGTCGCCCACATGGGGCCGCTTGCGGTGGTGGGTGAAGCCGCTGGCACGAGCCTCCTCCCAGAAGCTGGCGGTGCTGCCGCTCATCGGCATCCCTGCGCGGTCCAGGGCCGCCATGACGAAGCCGCTGCAGTCGTCCCGGAAGCCGCGGGGGCGGTGGTCGACCCAGTGCTCGGCCGCCTCGGCGATGCGGTCGCCCAGGTCCGAGCGACGTCGCCGAGACGACGGCTCCGGCTCGGGCTCGGCGAGCAACACCTCGTGGGGGCGCAGCACGGCCACGGGGGGCGGGTCCTTCCCGACCGCTCCGAGGGGACCGGGCACACGTGGACCGTGGGCCGCGCAACCGGAGGCGGCCAGCAACAGGATCGACGCGCGAAGCGTCGCACGGGTGCAGGAAGCAGGGGACGAGGGCATGGGCGGGGAGGAGGGGGGCGGAGAGGGCCGCGGAGGGAGGGGACCGCAGGGGGCGGTGCCGTTAGTATGTCGCGCAACGCGCGTTGGCTCAAGGCTGGAGTGCACGACGTCATGTACGACTTCTACCCGCCGATCTTCGAATCGCTCGGTCCAAGGGACCGGGACGTCGCCTTCCAGCGGCTCCAGCCCATCTCGGTCGGAGCCGGTACCCGCATCATCGAAGAGGGCGACACCGACCCCTCCCTCGTCATCGTGATGCGGGGCGAGCTCGACATCGTCACCGGCGACACCAAGCTCGGGAAGGCGGGGGCCGGCGACATCGTCGGGGAGATGGCCCTGTTCATGGACGGCATGCGCAACGCCTCGGTCGTGACCCGAGCGGACTGTCAGCTGCTGCTTCTCGACCGTCCCAACTACGAGTGGTTGCGGCATGTGGAGCACCCCCTCGCCTTCAGCGTGGAGCTGCACGCCCTCAACCAGCTCTCCGACCGGCTGCGTGTCACCGGCGACCGCATCGCGGCCCTCGCCGAGGGCACGGACATCGCCCACGTGGCGCCCCCGGCGGGCTTCTTCAACCGGGTCGCCAGCGCCTTCGGGAGCGGGGGCCTGATGTACCCGGGCAACCTCGACGGCAAGGCCATCCTCGGCAGCATGGACCTGTTCGCGGGGGTCGAGCCGAAGGCCCTGGAAGAGGTCGCGAGCCACTTCGTCCCCATGGGGGCGCGTCGGGGTCACTTCCTGTGCACGGAAGGAACGTCGGGCAACGACATGTTCGTGCTCGCGAGCGGAGTGGTCGACGTCCTGGTCGCCACCCAGGGCGACAACGTGGAGCACGTGGCCGAGCTCGCCGCCGGCTCTGCGGTGGGGATGTGCTCGCTGGTGCAGGACCAGCATCCCCGGATGGCATCGGTGGTGGTCAAGGAAAAGGTGACGGGCCTGACCATGGACCGCATCACCTGGGCCGCCCAGTCCAACCGCTTCGACAAGGTCGGCTCGGCCCTCCGGGTCGCGATGATCCGGGCCCTCGGACGGCAGCTGGCCTTCGCCAACGCCGAGCTGGCCCTCCACGACATGCAGGCCAAGAGCCGCACCGCGCTGATGCGGGCGGGGGCCGGCATGGAGGCCTACAGCGCTGGGCTCGACGAGGACGTTCCGTCCTACCTGCAGGGAATGGACTGACGGCGTGAACATCCTCGGCATCGCAGACGGCACCGACGCAGGCGCTGCGCTCATCGTCGACGACCAGGTGGTCGCCGCGGTGGAGCAGGAGCGCCTGGACCGACGACCCCACTCCAGCGGCACCCCCTGGGCCGCCGCCGATGAGGCGCTGAAGGTGGCGGGGCTCGCCCGCCGCGACGTCGACATGGTGGCCATCGCCGGCCGCTTCTCGCCGCCGTTCTTCCTCCGTCGACACCCCCGCTGGCGCCTGCTTGCCCGCGACGCCTTCTCCCCCTTGCTCGACGTCACGGTCTTCTACCAGGCCTGCCTGCGGCAGTCGGGCTTCGGCGCGCTGGAGGCCGACCGCACCGCCGAGTGGTTCCACCAACAGCTCGAGGACCGGGGCTTCGGCATGCGCCGCACCCTGTTGGTCGACGTGCACCGCTGCCTGGCGGAGGCCGCGCACCGCTGCCAGCCGCGGGAGCCGGTGCTGGTGTTGACGCTCCACCCCAACGGCGACGGCGTGGCCCTGGCCACCTACCGGGGCAGCGTGGGGCAGCTCGACCGGCTGTGGGCCCAGAAGGGCTTCGCGTCCCTCCACGTGCACCTGAAGCGCTGCCTGGCGGCGATGGACCTCCCCCCCGGCGACGAAGGGCTGGCCTGGAGCCTGGCCACGAAGGCGAAGCCGGACCCCGGGTTGGTGGCCCACCTCGACGGGCTGCTGCAGTCCGACGGGCTCCGCCTCTCTCGCAAGCGCTACCCCTTCCCCGAGCGTCGCAGTGCGTACGAGCCTCTGGCCCGGGTCCCGACGGAGGTCGCCGCCGCGAGCCTGCTGGAGAACCTGGCTCGGGTGGTGTGCGAGCTGGTGAAGGCCCACATCGCCCGCTCGGGGCTCCGGCGCGTGGCCCTGGGGGGCGGCGTGTTCGAGAACCCCTGGCTGGTGGCCCGCGTGGCTGAGCTGGCCGACGTCGACGAGGTGTGGACGCCGCCGCTCCAGGGCTGGGCGTCGATGGCCCTCGGTGCGGCCGCGTCGGTGGGAGGCATGGCCCCCGGTCTGCTCCAGGGGCCTGGGCTCGGGGCCGCGGCCGATGCCGAGCGCTGCCGCAACCTGGTGTCCGGCCGAGCCCACGAGGCCCTCGACCTGCGGGCGGTGGCCTCGGTGCTCGCGAGCGGTGGCGCCGTCGGTCGCTGCGAAGGGCGCGGGGGCTTCGGTCGCCACGGCGGCGGCACCCGATCGGTGCTGGTCCGACCGACCCACGAGGCAGTGGCCGCCGCACTGGAGGCCCTCGAGCGCCACCCGGGCGAGCAACCGGTGATCGCCCGACGCCCCATGGGGGAGGTGTCGAAGGTCCGCGGTCCCCTCCGGCATGGTGGCGTGGCCGCAGACGGCCCGCTGGGCTTCCTGCCGACCCAGGAGGTCCGCGAGGGGGACGACCCCCAGCTGGTGGCCCTCCTGGACGCCCTCGAGGCCGACGGCCATCCACCCGAGCTGGCGCTGCTGCCCCTCGGGATGGGCTCCGAGCCCGCGGTCGCTACCCCGGAGGACGCCCTGTCGGTGTTCAACCGCTCGACGCTGGAGGCGCTTTGGCTGGGGCCGAGCCTGGTCAGACGCTAGGGCTCGTCCCGAAGCGTCCCGTGCTCCTGGAGATCATCGGCCTGTACCTGGTCACGTTGGTCTTGATCCGGGCCGCCGTGGATCTGAACCGCCTGGCCGGGGTGCCGGAGATCATCCTCGCGGCGGTTCCGATCCTGTTCATGTACGCGCCCGTGTGGCTCTGCCAGTGGCGCGGGGTCGACAGCTGGGCCTACCCCCTCGCGGTCCCGAACTACACGGACTGGCGGGGCTGGCTCGGGCCGGCGCGCTGGGGGCTCGGGCTCGCGGCTCTGATCGCCGTGCCCTTCGTCTTCGGCTACCACGTGTGGCAGACCGAGGGGGTGCCCCTGGTGCAGGACGCCCTCGGGGTGCGCCTGTACCGCAAGCCGCCAGAGCTCCTGTGGATCTGGCCCTCCACCCTCGGCTTCCTCAAGCTGGTCGGCTACCACCTGTTCTTCGTGGCCATCCCCGAGGAGTTCTTCTACCGGGGCTACATGCAGACCCGACTCGACGAGGCGTTCGGACGCCCGTGGAAGGTCTTCGGCACCTACATCGGGCCGGCCCTGCCGATCACCTGCGTGCTGTTCGCCTTCGGCCACACCCTGGTGGTCGTCCAGTGGTGGCACGTGTTCATCATCGTGCCGAGCCTGGCCTTCGGTTGGCTCCGCTACCGGACCGGCGGTGTGCTCGCAGGCGCCTGGTTCCACGCCTCCTGCAACATCGGCGTGGCCGTGCTCGACACCGTGTACGGGATCGTGCCTCCGACCTGACGCCTGGGAGTCCGACGAAGGGGGCGTTGCGGGGTCGAAAAGTCTTTGTGTGCAACGGAAGGTTGAACCGCCATCTGCGTTGCGCCGATATAGTGGGCGAGCTGCCACGACACACTGGAGTCCACGTTGTTGGAGTGTCCATTCTGCGGATCCAGCGTCCCTGAAGATCTCGTCACCTACGGCGGGCCCTGCCCGAAGTGCTTCGCCGAGATCCCCGGGGAGGAAGCGCCCACCGACCCAGGGGCCGAGGCCCGTGCGATCCAGGAGCGCAAGGACCGCAGGGGGGCCACTGTCAAGGCCTTCGTAGGCCTGGCCGCGATGGCGGCGGTGGTGAGCTGCACCGGCATCGCCGCGGTCGGGGTGGTCTTCTGGCCGGAGCCCGAGGTGGCGGTCCTGGACTTCGACTCCATGGACTACGACTACCCGGAGTTCGAGCTCACCGGGAAGCCGGAGGGCGAGAAGGTCGCCCAGGCGGACCCGAAGCCGTCGAACGGAGGGAGCGACCCCAGCACGACGCCCCGGCCGAAGCCGAGCCAGGGTGGGCCCGACCTCGACAAGTTCAAGTCCGGCTACGACGGCGGCGGCGAGGACGATCCGGGGGCCGGTCTCGAGGATGGCGTGGCGGAGGTCGACGACGGCCCCCGTGGCACCCGAGGAGGCACCGATGGCCCGATGGAGGGCCCGAAGGACGTGAAGCTCGAGGGGCCGGGTGGCACGGCGAACAAGCTCCTCGAGGCCGACCTCGGGCCGAGCGTGGGCCGTCGAGGGGAGATCCTCGAGAGCCCCGACGCCATTCGGCAGATGATCGGCGCGGCCATGCGGCAGAACATCCCCCGGCTCAAGAAGTGCTACGAGAACGAGCTCAAGAGGGACCCGACGCTCGGCGGGCGCTGGCTTCTCAAGTACACGGTCACCAAGGACGGCAAGGCCGTGAACGCCTCCGCCACGGGACGCGACACGAGCAACGCGGCCATGGAAGAGTGCATGGCGGCGAACATCGAGCGGATGTGGAAGTTCGACCGCATCATCCAGAACCAGCCCGTCCAGAAGACCATCGCCTTCCGCCCGGGCTGACGCCTGCCAGGTCGTGAGAGCTCGACGTTCGCGATGGCCCGCTCCTACCGGTTGTCGCTCGGCTCTTGCGGTGCCTCCACGCTGCTACTCCGACGTCCCCCAGCCGAGCCCCCGCGCGTGGGGGTCGGGATGGGCGATCGGTCGGCCCTTGGCCGGGTCGTCGCCGCGGACCGCGCTCGCCAGCGCCGTCAGGTAGCGGTCGATGGTGAGCAGCTGCCCCCCGACCGGCATCCCGTTGGGGAGCTCGGGGGGTAGGGCCGCCAGCAGCTGCTTGCTGGTCTTCACCAGCGCCTCCCGCTCCACCTGCACCACGGCGCCGGTGCTGCTGCCGGGCACGGAGTTCACGGGACCGGAGAGCGCCTGCAGCCGCACGGTGCCGTCGACGGACCCCTCGGCCAGGAGCAGCGAGAAGCCCAGGAAGGCCTCGGTGGGGTTCAGCTCCCCGGGGAGCTCCCGGGGCAGGGTGTCGAGGTCGGCGAGGGTGGCCGCGGCCTTGCGCAGGTCGTCCTCGGTCACCAGGCGCCCCGGGACCGTGCGGGTTCGCTCGGTCTTGCTGGGCGACTTCCGGAAGTCGGCCAGGGCCTGAGAGCGGGTCTCGCTGGCGGTCGCGACCTTCACCCCGGCGGGGAGCACCACCTCGTCGAGCCAGCGGCGGAGCACGACCCCGTCGGTCTCCTTGCCGGGATGCAGGGCCAGGCGGACCGTGGGGGTGGTCTTCGCCTCGACCCCCGAGCGCAGCAGTGCCCGCGCCGTCCGGTCGGCGGTGGCCGGGGAGAAGCCGGAGACCCGCGGGTCACTGCCGCAGCGCCCCTTGCCGTACGCACCCGGTGGCAGCACGACGTTGATGCGGGGCTGGCCCTCGAGGTGTCCCGCCAGTCGGGGCTGGGCGGTGGCGGCCGCGTCGGTGTCGACCAGCGCGCGAAAGCCGACCTTCCCCAGGATGGCCTCGGGCCCCCGAGAGCCCAGCGGAGCGAACACGACCTTCACCTGACCGGCTCGCTCGAAGGCCTTCACCTTGCGACGCATCGGTCCCGGGCGGGTCAGCGTGTCGCGGGGGACCTGGGAGCGGGTGAGGGAGAGCGCGGGCTCGTGGGGGCCGTCGGCCAGGCTGTCGACCAGGGCCACGATCGCCTCCGAGGGATCTTCTCGGTAGGGGACGACCACGACAGCCCCGTGGTCGGAGGAGGCCATGGCGTCGAGGATGGAGCGGGCCCAGGGGATGTCGGCGTCGCGACCGACCCATACCTCCACCACGAGGTGGACCCCCTCGGCCACGAGCCGGACCTCCTCGAAGCGGGCATCCGGAGCGGCCTCGAGGCTGCAGAGGGCGCCCGCGTGGGCAGGAGGGGCCAGCAGAGCCAGCGCGAACAGCATGGGGACGAGCATTCAGCAGACCTCGCGTCGCATCACCAGGGCATCGACACCGTCGTGGTAGTAGCCCTTCCGTCGGCCGGCATCCCGCCAGTCGTGGGCCACGTACAGGGCGACGGCGGCGACGTTGTCCTCGCGAACCTCCAGCCAGCCGGTGCCGACCCCGCGGTCCGCCCACTCGGCGATCAGCCCCGACAGCAGCTGTCCGCCCAGGCCCAGGCGTCGTGCGGACGGGTGGACCGCGATCGAGAGCAGCTCCCCCTCGTCGGCAGCGACGCTGGCCAGGGCGTGGCCGACGACGCTGCCCTCCTGCTCGACGACGAGGGTGCAGCGAGCGGGGTCGACCAGGTGGCGATCCACGTCGACGCGGCTCCACGGACGATGGGCCGCGGCGGCTTCGACGGCGGCGATGGCCGTGGCGTCGTGGAGCGACCCGGCGCGCACGAGCGCGCTCACAGCGCCTCCGGCTCGCGGGGCGCCTCCACGGGGATGCGGCGGATGCGGTAGCGAGGCCTGAGTCCCTCCATCAACGCCTCGACCGCCGCGAACCACGCCCCTCGGTCGGCGGCGTCGACCGTGAGGTTCCGGGCCAGGAAGCGCTCCACGACCATCCGGCGCTTCAGCTCTTCCGAGAGGGTCAGCTCGTCGAGACCGTGGCGCCCGAGGAAGGCCTCCCAGGCCAGGCGGTCCACGAAGGCGGCGCGCACGGTCTCCAGGCGGTTGGCGACCTCGCCCGTGGTCGGCTGGTACAGCGCGATGTCGCTGGCTGCGGTGCGGATCAGGGTTGCGTCGATCCGTTGCTCCGTCGGGTCGATGCTCCGGGACCAGAAGGGGAGGGGCCCCGGGTCGAGGGCGGCGAGCTCCCGACCGAGCACGATCTCGGACGCGAGCACCAGATCCCGATCGACGGTGGCCACCACCCGGTCCACGAGGGCCGTCTCGGGCACGTCGTCGAATGGACCCGCGGGTGCGGAGGACAGCAGCAGGAGCAGGAGGCCGACCATGGGGCCATGCTAACCGCTGTCTTCTCCTGCCTAGTACGAAGCTCCGCGGGCGGTTACCTCCTGGACCGTCCAGGAGGAGACACGATGGCAGGTCCGAGCAAGCGTGATCGCGAGAAGCTCCGGGAACGAGTGAAGACGGAGCTGCGCAAGCTCGGTCGCACGCAGAAGGACCTGGAGACGGCTCTGGGGGTCACGTCCGGCACGCTGACCCGCGTGTTCGGTGGCCGTCGCAAGCTCGATCAGGAGCTGGCGGATGGGCTCGCTCGGGAGCTCGAGATGCCCCTTGCCGAGCTGCTCCGTGCCACCTCCTACCTGAAGGACCTGGAGGCCGGGGAGGAGAAGCCCGCCACCGAGGCAGCAGCCCCCAAGAAGGAAGCGGCTCCGAAGAAGGAAGCGGCTCCGAAGAAGGAAACGGCTCCGAAGAAGGAAACGGCTCCGAAGAAGGAAGCGGCTCCCAAGAAGGACGCGGCCCCGAAGACGGAGGCCGCCCCGAAGAAGGGGGCCCCCGCCCCCGAGCCAAAGAAGGCTGCGGCGCCGAAGCCCGCACCCCGGCCGGAGCCTCCTCCTCCCGAGGAGCCCCGATTCCGCAAGCGCGACATCCCCCTCAAGGCCGCTCGCTTCGTGCTGGGGCTCGTCTTCGGTGACTGAGCTGCTGCCCCTGTGGGGCCTCCTCCTGGGATGCGGCAGTCCCTCCGCCCCACCGCCTCCCGACGGCGCGTCCACGGTCGTGCTGCTCCACACGAGCCGACTGGAGGGCGAGCTCGAGCCCTGCGGTTGACCCAAGAACCCTCTGGGCGGTCTGCCCAGGCGCCACACCCTCCTCGACGAAGCCCACGCCACCAGCGACCCCATCGTGGTCGACGGTGGACTGTCGCTGCAGCCCCACATCCAGGCCATGACGCCGGTCGATCGGCAGCAGCGCTGGGTGAAGGCCAAGGTGTTGCTGCAGAGCTTCGCCCAGGCCGACGGTGTGGTCCTCGGCAGCAGCGACTGGACCGTTGCGCCGTCCTCGGCTGAGGTCCGGGCTGTCCTGAAGAAGCTGGCCGTGCCCGTCCTGGCCGCCAACCTGACGTGTGGTGGCGAGGCCCCCTTCCCTGGGGCGACGGTCGTGGAGCGCGACGGTCGCCGGATCGGGCTGGTCGGCGTGACCGAGGGGGAGGTCGACGGCTGCGTGGTGGCGCCCCCGGGTCCGGCCCTGGCCGAGGCCGTGTCGTCACTTGGGCCGGTCGACGCCGTCGTCGCGCTGATCCCGATGCGCTCCGAGGGCGTCGTGGCCCAGGTCGTCGGGGACACCGCCGTGGACGTCGTGGTGGACGGCTCGGGTCGCTACGGGGCCAGCGGTCCGAAGGCGATGGGCTCGGGGTGGGCCATCGGCGCCGGCACCCGGGGCAAGCACCTCGGACGGGCGGAGCTGGTCTTCCTGCCGGGGGCGTCTGGCGGCTTCCGGCCCGTGCTGGACCCGGCTCAGGCCGAGGCCCAGGTGGAGCGCCTGGAGAAGCGGCTCGCATCCGTGGAGGAACGCCTCGAGCGTCCCGACACCGACGCCCGTCGCCGGCAGGCCCTCGAGATGCAGCGCACGCGGGTCCAGGCCGAGCTCGAGGAGGCCCGCGCGGCCCTTGTTCCAGCCGACGGCGCGGCCCACCACCAGCTCCGGCTGTCGGAGCTGGCGCTCTCCCGCGACGTGGCAGACCACCCCGAGGCGCTGAAGTGGGTGGAGGGCGTGTCGGAGAAGATCGCCCAGACGGCGCTGAAGCAGGCCGCCACGCGGGTGGTTCGCGACGCCAGCTCCGTGTACGCCGGCTCCGACGCGTGTGCGGGCTGCCATCCGGCGGCGACCAAGCAGTGGACGACCACGGGCCACGCCCACGCCTACGCCACCCTGGCCGCCAGCGGCGACGCGGCCGACGCCAGCTGCGTGCCCTGCCACGTGACGGGGTGGGCCGGTGCCAGCAACGACTTCCGTCCCTACGCCTTCGAGGGGGCAGGGGATGGCCCGAGGACCCCTGCCGACGTGGGGGGCCTGCGGGACGTCCAGTGTGAGTCCTGCCACGGCCCGTCCCGCGCCCACGCCGAGAAGCCCACCGAAGCGACGCCCCTGGGGAAGGTCCCCGAGGGGGTGTGCCAGCAGTGCCACGACAACCAGCGGGACGACGGGCAGTTCGACCTGGAGACGTACCGGCCGAAGGTGGTGCACGGGCCTGGGTAGGTTCGGTGCCTGATGGCGGGAGGTGGGGCGTCAGCGGCTCCAGGCTCGCCTCGCTGCTGCGCGGTGTCAGAGCAAAGGGCTGGCCAGGCCCGGCGCCCCCGCGACCCCGGTGGGATCAGTCGACGATCTTGTAGTGGTGCTTCAGCTGCTTGCCGCGCCGCAGGAAGACCACCTCGAAGTCCTTCTTGTTCTTCAGGGCCAGGTAGGCCGCCAGCATCTGGGACTTGGTCTTCAGCTTCCGACCGTTGACCGACAGGACCACGTCCTTGTTCTTCATGCCGAGGTGGTAGGCGTCGCCCTTGCGGACCCCCCTCAGCATCCACCCGTCGCCGGAGGCCTCGACCCGAGCCAGGTCGTAGGGGTCGTCTTCCCAGCGGTCCGCCAGACGCTGCTTCACCGTCCAGGTGCGGGCGCCGGTCTTCTCGACGCCGCGAAGGGGCTTCACCGGTCCGGGCTTCGGCTTCGCGCCCGCGTCGTCGTCGTCGTCCTCGGTGCTTCGGCTTCCGGGCTTGGCGCGGCCGGCGGGATGGCCCTCGCGGGGCGCGATGGCCTCGATCTTCTCCTGCAGGGTCGGACGCTTCACCACCGACGGGTCGGCGGAGCCGTCTCCGGACCCCCGATGGGCCTCCACATCGACGTCGAGGGGCGTGGCGGTGTCGCCGAGGGGCGGCCCCATGTCGAAGGCTCCGCTGCAGGCCAGCAAGGCGCCAGCGACCGGAACCAGGGCCGCCGTCAGCAGGCGCATGGGGCGGCGGGCGGCAGAACCGGAGGGTCGGAACATGGGGTCATCCTATCGCGGGCGTTAGGCGGGCGGGGGGAGGCCCGGTGCGGGTTCTTGGGATCGAGAGCAGCTGCGACGAGACCGCGGCCGCGGTGGTGGGGCCCGACGGCGTCGGCTCGGACGTCGTCTACAGCCAGGTCATTCACGCGGACTACGGCGGCGTGGTGCCGGAGCTGGCCGCGAGGGCCCACGTCGAGAAGATCGCGGTCGTCGCCCGGCAGGCCATGGAGGCCCTGGGGGGCGAGCCGCCCGACGCCGTCGCCGCCACGGCGGGACCGGGGCTCATCGGTGCCGTGCTGGTCGGGCTGTCCTTCGCCAAGGCCCTGGCCGCGGGGTGGGCCGTGCCCTTCGTGGGGGTCAACCACCTGGAGGGCCACCTGCTCTCGCCCACGCTGGAGCCCGACGGCCCCGCCTTCCCCTACCTGTGCCTGGTGGTGAGCGGAGGCCACACGTCGCTGTACCTGGCCCACGAGGTCGGGCGCTACAAGACCCTGGGGCAGACCGTCGACGACGCCGCGGGAGAGGCCTTCGACAAGGTCGCCCGCATGCTGGACCTCGGGTACCCCGGAGGACCTGTCGTCGACCGCACGGCTGCTGGGGGAGATCCGCAGGCCGTGCCCTTTCCTCGGCCGGACCCCGGCGGTCTGGACTGGTCCTTCTCCGGGCTGAAGACGGCCGTGCGCCAACACCTCCAGCGTCCGGGACGCGCGTCGACCCCCGACGTGTGCGCGTCGTTCCAGGCGGCCGTGGTGGACTGCCTCGCAGATCGCGTGCTCCGCGCTGCGGAGAGCACCGGCGTCCGTCGCGTCGGTCTCGCCGGCGGGGTCGCCGCCAACGGGGCTCTCCGCGCTCGCTTCGCCGACCTCGACCTGGAGGTCACCGTTCCCCCGAAGCATCGCTGCACCGACAACGCCGCGATGATCGCCCACGCCGGTC
>Ga0213839_1000927_pt1 | contig 22882 bp, 23 predicted proteins | sample SWPATP21_FD_160075 | JGI IMG/M metagenome (GOLD analysis project Ga0213839, IMG submission 160075) | Coastal seawater microbial communities from Marineland, Florida, United States - SWPA TP2 #1 | ecosystem: Environmental > Aquatic > Marine > Coastal | place: USA: Florida | collected 2016-08-14
TCGACGACAAGGCCGACGTGCCCGCTATGTCGGCCTGCGAAAGAACACCTTTGACTCTCGCCGAGTCGCCGCGGTGGAGAACTTGCACTGCGCCCAGCGCTACGCGGAGGCGGCGTGACGTTTAGTCGTTCGGTGCTCTAGCATGCGCAGGTGGTAGCCTCGGGCATGTTCCCCGTGTTCCTCGTCCTCGCGCTCACAGGCCTGCTCCTGGCCGGCCTCGGTGTGCCCCTCTGGCGTGGGAAGGTGCCCCCCAACGCCCTCTACGGCTTCCGTACCCCCAAGACCCGCACCAACGAGGAGGTCTGGTACGAGGCCAACCGCATCGGCGGGCGCGACCTCGTGCTCGGAGGCCTGGGGATGGTGCTGCTCACTGCTGCGGTGGCCCCCTTCGTCAGCGAGAGCGACCCCGCCCCGCTGCTGCTGCTGTCGCCCCTCCTGCCGCTGTTCCTCGCCCTGGGCCACAGCGTGTGGGCCACCAGTGCCTGGCTCGGGGAGAAGGAGGCCGCCGAAGAGGTTCGGAGCGAGCCCGAGCCGACGTCGACCCCCGAAGCGTCCCCGCCGTCCCGGGCGGCGGAGGCGGCGAAGCCACGGGTCCCCGAGTCGTAGGTGGCGACGCAGGCCAGCTGCGGCAAGAAGGGACGTCGTCGGTGCGTAGGACCGACACGGAGGCGACGTGAACGCGCTCGAAGTGGCCGCTAAGGTGTGCACCCTCGTCGAGGCGCCGTCGCTGCTCGTCTGGCTCGACGTGCCCTCCGACGCCGAGCCCGACGTGGCCCGGGAGGCCCTGCGCCGCCGTCGTCGGCAGCTCCAGGCCCACCACAGCAACCCCAAGTACCGGGAGGTCGCCCGGCTGGTCATCGGTCGCTACCGCCTCCTCGACCACCTGCTGATGGACGTCGAGGCCTACCTGCGGGCCGTCGAGCGGGAGCGGGTGCGGGCTCAGCTCCCCCTGCTCGACATGGGGGTCGACGGCGTCCTCGCCGATGGCACCGTGACGGCCGAGGAGCTCGCCTTCCTCGAAGCGACCGCCCGTCGCCTCGGGGTGGACGCCGACCTCGCCCTCGGACGCCTTCGGCTGCGGGCCGACGAGCACGGCGTGGCCCTCGGGGCCGACGAAGCCGTCCCGGTGGTCGCTGGGGCGCCGCACCCCCTGCTGCCTTCGGACTGGTGGAGCGGTGACGTCGCCCGCTGGATCGCCGCCCAGATCCCCGCCGGCACCCGTCGGGTCGTCGACGTCCGCTGTGGGTCCGGGGCCGTCGCCCTCTCCCTGGCCACGCTGCGGCCCGAGCTCCAGGTCCTCGGCTTCGACGTCGCCGAGCGGACCGAGCAGGCGGAGCGGGTCTTCGACGCTGCCGGGGTCGACGCCGTCGCCCTCCCGGCCCGCGCCGAGGAGCTTCCCCTCGACCCGGACAGCGCCGACCTCGCCCTGTTCGTGGTGGAGGAGGCCAGCGTGGCTGCGCTGGCCGAGGCCCGGCGGGTGGTCGGGCACGGCACCGTGCTGACGGTGGACGTCGGGGTTCCCCGGGCCACCCTCGGGGGCCCGCTGCCGCAGCTGGACGCAGCCCTGTGGGAGCTGTGTCGTGCGGCCGAGCTCAGCCCCGCGCGGCCCTGTGCGACCGGCGCGTCGACCTTCGTGGTGACCCGCACGCTGGTGGGGGACGGTCCGGCCCTGGCCGCCGTGCTGCTGGGGCGGCTGGCGGCGGTGATGGAGGTCGGTCGGCTGTCGGAAGCCCACCCGGCGGTGCGGGCCGTGGCCCGGGCGTTGGAGGAGCTCGGGGAGCGGGAGGAAGGCTCGGTGGCGACCTACGAGGTTCCGTTGGTGGCGACGACGCGGTGAGCTCGGCCCGCGCTCGATCCTCCCGCGGTCATCCCTTTTTTTCGCGATCAAGGAACCCTTCCCCACACAGACCGCACCCTGCGATTTGGAGGTGCGGGTGAGACAGGTCTGGATGATGGCGGCATGGCTCCTTGTAGGAGGGGCTGCCTGCAGCGGCGACGATGGAGCGGGCGACACGGGCGGGCTGTCCGACGTCGAGAGGATGTGCCTTGGCGAGCTGGGCGAGCTCGAGGTGCTCATCGGTGAAGGCATCGGCGGTGCGTTCCAGGAGCTCGAAGACGGCGCGCAGGTGGGCCTGGAGATCGCGCCGCAGGGTGGCTTCGGCGTGTCCGTCGCCGTTCGGACCACCGGCCTGATGGGCGACGCGCCCGCACTGGTCACCGTGCGAACGGAGATCGACGGCGTCGAGTCCGCTGCGTTCACGTTCGAGCAGGATGGCGCTCCCACTCAGCAGCTCTTCTGTCAGGACGACGGCCGAAGCGCCCTCGGCTCCGGCATCGCCGTCGGCTTCTCCTCTGCGGACTACACCCAGGACAACCTCACCGACCTCGACGGTGTGGTCGCCGACCTGATCGTGGAGATCGTAGACGAGCGCGGCGAGGTCGCGGTCGGCCGCAAGACGGTGACCATCGTGGTGGGAGGCTGACGTGCTGATTCTCATGACGCTCCTGCTCGGCTGCGGCGGCGACAAGACCCCTGCGACCCCCACGTCCACCTGGAACGGCGAAGGCGATGCCTGCCTTTCCTGCCACCAGGGGGTGGAGCCCATCCACGAACAGGGTGTGGAGCCCACGGCCTGCGTGGTCTGCCACGGCGGCGACGGAGAGGCCCTCACCATCGAGGACGCCCACGTGTTGCCGCCGGACAACTACGCACAGATTCGTGGCTCCGCCTTGCCCGTGGCGCCGAACGGCTACATCAAGGACTTCGCGCCGGACCAGCTCGACCAGCTGCCTGCGGAGTACGTGCGGTTCATCAACCCGGGCGACCTTCGCGCGGCGGAGCAGACCTGCGGTGCGGCTGGATGTCACGAGGGCGTGACCGAGATGGTCGAGCGGTCCATCATGTCGACCAACGCCGGCCACTACATGCCGACGCTGTTCCTCGCTGGCTACCAGGACCGGGATGCCATCTTCGGGACGACCGATCTCACCGATCCGGACTGCTCGCCCGACGACTATCCGGGGTCGGTCTGCGAGGTCACGCCCCTCCGTCCCCCCGACCCTGCGGAGTTCGATCAGGCAGCGGCGGACGGCGATCTCCAGCGCCTGGAGGAGATCTCCTACGACCACTACCTCGCGAAGAGCTGCGATACCTGCCACGCCGCGGGCTACGGCGACAACAACGCGCCCTACAAGTTCCGGTCGACGGGGTGCACCAGCTGCCACATGCTCTACGGCAAGTTCGGGCACTACGAGGGCGACGACCCCACGATTCCCAAGGCCACCTCGTCCTACCCGACGAAGCACCAGATCACGGCCGCGATCCCCACCGAGCAGTGCGCCACGTGCCACTTCCAGGGGGGGCGCATCGGCCTGCTCTACCGCGGGATCCGCGAGGCAGGGTTCTCGGAGCTGCCGCCCAACGCGGAGGCCTGGGAGCCCGGAGCGTACGGGAAGGCCAACCCCAACTTCTACCTGTCGGACGAGGACACCACGAACAACGTCGACGAGACGCCCCCGGACGTCCACTTCGCGGCGGGCATGCACTGTGCGGACTGCCACGTCGGTCGTGACGTGCACGGAGACGGGCGCATCTACAGCACCTCGAAGCAGCAGGTCGACCTGACCTGTGAGGACTGCCACGGCACGACCCGCAGGGCCATCGCCGCGGACGCCAACGGCGTGTTCCGCACCGCGACCGGTCGCGAGCTGCCGCAGCTCGTCGAGCAGGACGGAGGGGTGGTGCTCAAGGGCGTCGACGGTGGCGACCATCCCGTCGCCCAGGTGGTGGACATCGTGACGGGCGCGCCCGATGGCTCGAACCTGCACCGGGCGATGGGCGAGGACGAGAACGGCTGGTCCCACACGGACAGCCTCACCTGCGATACCTGTCACACGTCCTACAACCAGTACTGCCTGGGGTGCCACGTCAGCATGGACATGCGCTTCGACCAGATCGACCACCAGACGGGGCTGCCGTCCGAGGGACTGGTGCGGGGTGGGCGGGAGTTCGTGTCGCTCCACAGCGTGCTGCTCGGGCAGGCCCCCGACGGCCGCGCACAGTCGGTCAACCCCTCCCAGCAGGTTCAGATGGTGGTCATCGGCCGCGACGGCGAGCGCCTCGTGGGCGGAGACCATCCGGACCGAGACGGTGACGTAGGCATGTTCCGGGCCACCCCGGGAGCCGCCGTCAACAACGGATTCCACGTGTTCTTCCAGCACACCACCGCGGCGTATCCGAGCCAGGTGCGCCCCTGCGAGACCTGTCACCCGGCCACGGACTCCCCCGAGGAGCGGGAGCGGGTACGGGGCGTCTACGGCTTCGGCACGGGCGAGTTCATGTTGGAGGCCCCCGGTGGGGGGTACATCGATGCCCTCCAGTTCCTCGATGCCGACGGCACGCCGACCTCGGAGTGGGTCCACGAGAACACGGGTCCTCTGGCCGAGGAGGTCCGGGACCGGGCCATGTCGGTCTTCCTGGACCAGCTGGAGGACCAGTGATCCTTCGGCCGCTCCTGCTGCTCCTCGCTGCCTGCTCCAGCGGTGGCGACGAGCCCCCGGCTGGCACCGACACCGGTGGCGGTTCCACCGAGGGGCCAGCATGGGAGATGGTGGTCGAAGACGGACCGGGCGGGATGATGCTCGGTGCCTTCTCGGTGGGCGACACCATGGTCGTCGTCGGTGGCCAGCTCAACGACGGGACCGGCACGGTGTGGACCCTGAAGGACGACACCCTGTGTGTCGAGGAGGAGATCAGCGACGCCCCGCTGTGGTGGGTCCATGGGCGCTCCGACACCGACTACTACATGGTCGGCGAGGAGGGCGTGATCGTCCACGAGGTGGAGGGCACGAGGGTACGGGAAGACGTGCCGACCTCCGCGAAGCTCTTCGGTGTCTACGACGACGGCGTCGACGTGTGGGCCGTGGGTGGCGACATCTTCGGCGATGGCACGGGGGAGATCTGGAGGCGGGTCGACGGCGAGTGGTCGCTGGCTTCCACCACCCCTGGCCTGGCGTTCAAGGTCTGGGAGGGGTGGGTCGTGGGTGACGGCTTCGCCTGGTTCTGGGACGGGTCGAGCTTCGAGGATCGGACCCCGCCCGGCGATCCGCGCTTCACGACGGTTCGAGGCCGCGGTCCCGACGACGTGTGGGTGGTCGGGGGGACGCAGGTCGCGGAGCTGTTCCACTGGGATGGCTCGGGCTGGGAGCAACCCGAGCTCGACCCGGCCTGCATCAACGCCGCGCTCAACGGGGTGTACACAGCCCCGGGTGAAGACGTGTTCGTCGCTGGCATGTTCGGCGTGGCCGCACGCTACGACGGCACGTCCTGGGCCTGCGCTGGGCAGCCCATGACCGCCAAGGCCTTTCACGCGGTGTGGGCCCACGGCGGGGCGTGGTGGGCGCTCGGGGGCAACTTCACCTCCTCGTCGACCCAGGTGAGCTCGGTGGCTCGCTTCGGCGAGGGGCCGCTGCCCGAGGTTCAGGGCACCTGCGGCGAGGACGGCTGAGGGCGAGGTAGGCCCGGTGTCCCTCGGTGCCCTGTCGTGCTACCCGGCAGACGGGAGGTTCGACGGGATGTCCGAACACCATGCTCACATCGTCTGGCAGCGCACCTCCGACGACTTCAGCTACGGGTCCTACACCCGGGACCACGAGTGGCGCTTCCCCGGCGGCGTGACCATGGCGGCCTCGGCGGCGCCGGGCTTCCTCGGGACGGCCGAGCGCGTCGACCCGGAGGAGGCGTTCGTCGCAGCCCTGTCGAGCTGCCACATGCTCACCTTCCTGGCCATTGCGTCCCGCAAGCGGATGCCGGTGGCGAGCTACACCGATGAGGCCGTGGGTACCCTCGAGAAGAACGCCGACGGGAAGCTCGCGATCACCCGCGTCGTCCTGCGGCCCCGGGTGGTCTTCGACGGAGAGCGACAGCCCTCGGACGCCCAGCTCGCCCGCATGCACGCGACGGCCCATGCCGAGTGCTTCGTGGCGAACTCCGTGCGGACCGAGGTCCAGGTCGACCCCAGCTAGTTCGTCCCCACGAGGTTCTCTCCGCCTTCGAGGCTCGGATCCACGAGGCCGTCGGGCGGTGGGTCGACACGGGGCGGGTCACGCGGAACGACCTCGCCCTGCTCGGCAAGCGCGCCGAGGCCGCGGGGTCCACCTCGGACCCGGGGGAGGTCCTCGACGCTCTCGGCCCTGTGATGAGGCTGCGAGCGGCCGGGCCATGGTGCCCGTGTTGGTCTCCTCCGTATTGGCGCTGTGCTCGGACGGGTCGCCGCGTCTGGCCGGAGTGGTGCCACAACAGCGACCGAGATGTCGTGATCGACGCCCTTGCTGCCGGACGATGCCCATGACAGCAGCGGCACGCTCCCTGCATAGGCCCTTTCCACGGAGGCACGATGGTGTGGGCATGGCTGGTCGCGACGGCGCTCGCAGGCCCCGGACACGTGGGGATGTCGGCGAGCGGTACCTACATGGGGGGGAGCGTGGGGCTCCGCCTCGACGGGGACCCCGGGCCCAAGCGCGTCCGCATCGGGGGGGAGCTCTCCGTGCGCACCAACGCGTACGGCGGGAAGGCGACGGTGTGGACCCGTGACTGGGAGGATGGCGACATGTTCGTCCAGCCCCTCGCCGGAGTGAACATCGACGCCAACGTGTGGCGCTCCACCTACGTCTCCACCGGGCTCGCCCTCGATCTTCTCGCTCCGGCCCGGGCCTACCGGACCACCGAAGACACGTTCTTCCCCGCCTGGTTCGACGCCGCGGTGGTCTTTCCGATGAGCCTGGGCCTGAACCTGTACGCCATGAGCCAGCTCAAGCTCACCATGGGCGCCGCCCCATCGGAGAACGTGTTCGTGGAGGCGGGCGTGTGGCCGACCTCCGCGGTGTTCCTGCTGCCCCTGAGTGCCGTCCGCATGGAGGGCTCGGCTGCAGAGCTGGTGGAGACCGTGCGCCCCGGGGTCCTGGTGGGCGTGCGCTTCAACTGACCCCAACGCGGCCGACCACGCCGAGCTAGCTTCCCTCCATGGACCCTCGCACCGACGTCCTCGTCGACGGCCGCTGGGCGGCCGCTCCTTCCCCGATCTCCCACCTCATCCTCCCGGATGGCTCCGTCGATCTCGTCGAGCGAGGCGGGGAGCTGGTGGTGATGGGGCCCATGGCCCGGGCTCGCTGGGTTCGCGTCTCAGGGGCCCCCGCGCGCGGCGTTCGTCTCCATCCCGGTGCCGCGAGCTGGCTCGGGGTCCCCCTCGGCGAGCTCCGCGACCTGGTGGTTCCCTGGTCCGACCTGCCGGTCCGTGCTCCATCGGGCGCCGACCTGCTCGCGACCGCCGTGGGGCACGGTCGACGCCACCTACGGCGCGATCCGCGGGTGCTCCGCGTCGCACGGAGCCTGATGGCACGCCCGGACCAGTCGGTGGGGGCGCTCGCTCAGGCCGTGGGCTGGACGCCGCGCCACCTCAGGCGACGCTTCGACGCGGAGGTGGGCCTCACGCCGAGGCTCTTCGGGCGCATCATGCGTCTGCAGCGGCTCACCTCGGACCTGGCCGGGACCGAGCCCATCGGCGACCTGGCGCACCGCCATGGCTTCTTCGACCAGGCCCACCTCAGCCGCGACGTCAAGGCCCTGACGGGGCTGTCTCCGCTGGCGCTCCGCCGTGTGCTCGCGCCCGAGGTCCGTTCCGTACAAGGCCAGCCCACCGGAGCACCATAGGGTCGCCGCACACCCACTGTGGAGGCGACATGCCCGATCTTGCCTACGTCATCGTCTACGTGCCCAGCGTTCTCGACACCCTCGACTTCTACACCCGCGCCTTCGGCCTCGAGCGGGGCTTCCTCCACGAGGAAGGGGACTACGGCGAGCTGGTGACCGGGGCCACACGCCTGGCCTTCACCTCCCACGCCCTCGCAGCCCACGCCGTGCCCGGCCGCTACCGCTCGGCCGAGGACGGGCCGCATCCCCTCGGCATGGAGCTCACCCTGACCGTCGACGACGTCGACGCGGCCTTCAGCCATGCGGTGGAGAGCGGAGCGAAGCCGATGGCCGAGCCCCACGACGCGCCGTGGGGGCAGCGGGTGAGCTACGTCGTGGACAACAACAACGTGCTGGTGGGCCTGGTGTCCGCCATGCCCAGCTGAGTGGAGAGACCGTGCTGTCGACGCCAGACCCGTGGAACGCCGTGGCGGAGGGCTACGATCAGATCACCCGCCCGGCCTTCGAGACCTTCACCCGCGAGGCCCTCGCCCTGGCGGCTCCAGGGAAGCAGGCGCGCCTGCTCGACGTCGCCACCGGTCCCGGCACCCTGCCGCTCCTGGCCGCAGAGGACGTGGCGTCCATCGTGGCCATCGACTTCTCCGAGGAGATGCTCCGGCTCTGTCGGCGCAACGTCGCCCACCTGCCCAACGTGGACGTGCGGCACGGCGATGGCCAGGCCCTCTCCTTCGACCAGGCCTTCGATGCGGCCTTCTCCCTGTTCGGCCTCATCTTCTTCGACGACCGTGCTGCGGGCTTCGCGGGACTGCACCGCGCGCTCGTTCCCGGCGGGACGGCCGTGGTGTCAGCGTGGCCGCCGCCTGCCCGATCGACGGCGATGAGCCACGGCATCGCGCTGATGCACGCCGCCCTGCCCGACACCGCGAAGCAGCCCCCGCCCACCGACGGCCTGAACTCGGCGGACGCCCTGGTCCGGGAGATGGAGGCCGCCGGCTTCGTCGACGTGCACGTGCAGGAGTCCCGCTTCGCCTTCACCGCCACGGCGGACGCGTTCTGGCGCGGTCTCGCCGACGCCTTCGCCCCCATCACCTTCGCCCGGCGCACGATGCCGGCCGAGGTGTGGCAGGCGGCGGAGGACAGAGGCCGAGCCTGGCTCGAGAAGCACCACGACGCCGACGCGGAGCTCGAGTACGTGGCCCTGCTGGGGCGGGGAACCCGGCCCGCCTGATGGAGAGGGCGGTTCTCACCCCAGACGAGCCAGCCTGAGGACGACACCTGTGTCGTGCTTCGCCGCACGCCCTACGAGCGGACCCAGGTTCGTTCGTCGGCGTGTTCCTTGCATCTCCGAGCGGCGGAGGTGCGTTGTGGCATGGATTCGATGGGGTGCGGGCTTCACGGTGGGCGCCCTCGCGTCATGGGGGACGGTCGCCTGGGCGACGTCGAGCTGCCCGCCCCCGTGGCTCGGGGAGCACCGCTTCATGGTGCCGGAGGCAGAGGGCGGCGAGCTCGACATCCCGTGCGAGTTCTGGGCGGAGGGGGAGGGCACGTCCTTCGACGCGCGGGTCATCTGCCGTGGGCGACCCGTGTGGATGTGGGAGGGTCGCGATGCGCGCTGAACGTGTGGGCTTGATGATGGGGCTGCTGGCCGGCGTGCTGGTCCAGCTCGTGGCGTGCTGCCCTTCCCAGAAGGACCTGGTGCCCCTCGAGCTCTCGGGGGCCTACGACGTCACCCGCTCGGAGCTGGGCGTCGACCTGGAGAACGGGCCGGTCCTGGTGAACGTGAACGACAAGACCCTGTCGGCCGAGGTCCCCCAGGAAGGGGGTGGGACCCTCACGGTGGTGTGGCGGTTCGTGGACGAGGAGGCCTTCGACGAAGCGCGCGGGTGCAGCTCGAGGAGGTGCGACACCTCCGACACCTCTGACACGGGTCTCTGAGGGGGTCGCTGCGCCACGGCGGTGCGCCATGGGGCTCCACGGAACGGACCTCAGGGCACCACGACCCGTACGACCCCCGCGAGCCGGTACCCCTCGCTCACCGTCTCCAGGACCTCCTGCAGCCCCAGGCTCCGTAGCGTCCGGATGGCCGTCCACACCCGAGCCTGGGCCGAGCTCCACGCCATCCGCTCCCCGGGCCACCCGGCCTCCATGCACGCCTCGACGGTGACGACAGAGCCGGGGGCCTCCATGCGAGCCCGCGCCAGCCGCGCCAGGATGCGACGCACCGCTCGCCGCCGCCGGAGGTCGAGCCGCCCGTCAGGGGTGAGCACCTCGCTGCCGTCGCTCGCGACCTGCCACGCCGCGGTCGGCTCCGGCGTCGGCTCGCCCCGGAGGGACTGGAGGAGGCCTCGCGCGACCGCCGGGTCCAGGGGCGCTCCTCCGCGGTGGACGTCCCGAAGGCGCCCGAGGAGCTCGTCGAGGGGCGCGGACTTGAGGAGGTAGCCGTCGGCCCCGAGCTCGATGGCTGAGCGTACGGCGGCGTCGTCGTCGTAGACGGTGCACATGACCACCTGCACGTCGGGCCGTGTGGCCTTGATCAGCTTCACGCCCTCGAGGCCGCTCTCCCCGGGCATGTCCAGGTCCATGAGCACTACGTCGAGGCGGGCGAACAGGGCCGGGTCGGACTGCACGAGCTGGCGAAGCTCCGCCACCGAGGCCAGGCTCGGCCCCAGCTCGAGTCCCTCGGTCATCTCCACCACCGTGGCGAGGGCCGAGCGAAACCGCACCTGATCATCGACGACCGCGACCGTGAGCACCTGCCCTCCTCCGACTCCACCAGTGTGCACGGGGCGGGAAGGTCGCGACGACCCGCGTGCCCTTCCCCGGCGCCGAGTCGAGCGCGAGCTGCCCACCCACCTCCTCCATGCGACGAGCCATGGAGCGCAGCCCCAGCCCCCGGTCCGGCGGAAGCGAGCGCCCCGCCGCCGGGAGCCCCACGCCGTCGTCCTGCACCACGAGCTCGAGCTGGGTCCCCCGCCGACGGATCCGCAGGATCACCACCAGGGGCTCGGCGTGACGCGCGGCGTTCGACAGGGCCTCGAGGCCGAGGAGCTGAGCCGCGCGGAGCACGTCGAGGTCGACCTGGACCCGCTGCAGCCCCGGCCCCCGCTCCACCACCAGCTCGGCCACGCCCTCCAGCAGGGCCTGACCGCGGTGGGCCAGGTAGTCGGCGAGGGCCTCCGCCGAGTCGTGGCCGGGCCGCAGCGACCACACGATGCCCGACAGCCCGGTGCCCAGCCCCTGGGCGTCGTCGGCGATGCGCTCCGCCAGCTCCTGGGCCCGCTCGCCGGCCCCCCGAGCGATGAGCCCGGCGAGGAGCCCGATGGAGGCGAGCCCCGCGCCGAGCTCGTCGTGGAGGTCCATGGCGACCCGAGTGCGCAGGTCCTCGGCCCGCCGCCGCGCCCGCTCTCGTAGGGTCTGCACGAGCAGCAGCCCGGCGAGCACCGCGATCAGGAGACCGGCGTAGACCTCCCGACGACGCCACCACGGCTCCGTCACGGTCAGGGCGATCGCCACCGGCTCGCTCCATGCCTGCCCGTCGAGGGAGGCGACGATCTGGAGCTCGTGGACGCCAGGAGTGAGCCCGGACAACGCCAGGCTGCTGGCCTGGGTGCTGGCAGACCAGGGGCCACTCCCCAGGCGATGGCGGTAGCGCACGAGGTTCGGGGCCCGGAAGGCGACGGAGGTGACGTCGACCACCACCTGGGCGGAGGTGTCCGCCGCGACGCGGGAGCCCAGGACGCGTGCTCCGTCGACCGAGACGCCAACGAGCCGTGGGCGGGGAGGGGAGACGGTGCTCTCCCGCAGCTCCCGAGGGACGCGGACCAGGCCGGAGTCGCTGGCCAGCCACAGGGTGCCGTCCGCCTCCTCCGTGGCTCCGACGATGGAGCCGAGGGTGCGGCCGATCCAGTCCGGCAAACGCTCGACGACCCTCGCGCCATCTGCGTCGTCGACGACCCGGAGGACGGGTCCGAGCCCCATCAGCCACGCACCTCCACGGCGCGAGGCGACGATGGCACGGATGTCCTTGATGCCGAGGTCCTCGGTGCCAGGGACGGGCTGCAGGCCGGTCGACGTGGGGGTCAGCACGCCCAGATCTCGCTGGGCCACCCACAGCTGGCCCCGACGGGTCTCGTAGATGCCGGCGATGCCCCACTGTCCCGGCAGGTCGTGGCAGGTCCAGGTCGGCTCGACGTCGGCGGACAGGGCGGACACCCGGGTCCCGCACACACGGGGGAGCCCGCCGGCCCACAGCCAGCCAGAGGGGGTCACGGTGATCGAGCGCTCGTAGCCCAGCGATGCCCCCGGGAGGCTGGCCACCGGCTCCGGCGCCTCCTGGGCGCCGCCGGCCCGCAGCAGTGTGTCTCCGTCCAGCAGCCAGGTGGTCCCGTCGGAGCGGTGGCACGCATTCCCCGTGCGGGCGGCTCGCTGGGCGGCGTGGCGGATGACGGACCCATCGGCCCCGTGGGCCCGCCAGGCCCCCTGGACTTTCACCCAGACCGTCGCGTCGTCCCCCGCGCACGGCAGGGACTTGGACAGCTCCCCAGGAACCACCTGGACCCGACCGTCGGGCCCGATCCGGTGCAGCCCGTTCCAGGTCGGCACCCACGGGTCGCCCCCGACCTTCAGCGCGCCCCGGGTGGTGTTCGTGGCGAGGCCGCTCTCGACCGTCCATCGCTCGAGGCCCGGCTCGGGGACGTACAGGGCCCCCTCGAAGGACGCCCCCCACAGGCCTCCTGCGCTGTCGACGAGCACGGGGCCGTGGGCCTGCAGCTGCCGACCCGGGTAGGTCGTGGCCTGGCCGTCGCCGTCGATGCGCACCACGTCGGTGCTGCGGCTCAGCCAGAGGGAGCCGTCCCGCGGGGCCATGGCGTAGGCTCGGTCGAAGGGGTCTTCGTAGACGAGGACGGGCTCCTCCCCGTGCTGGACCCGCCACACCCGCAGCGGCCGTCCCGCTGAGAGCCACGCCACGTCGCCATCGACCACGGCGTCCACCGGGTCCCGTGTGGCCACCAGCAGCGTCGAGGCCCCGTCCCGGGCCGTGTGCCAGCCGTCCGATGTGCCGAGGAACAGCTCGCCGGGGCGCCCCTCTGCCACCTGCTCGACGTCGACCACGCCCCCGGGGGAGGGGGACCAGCCGACCCCGTCCCGCCGCCAGGCGCGCCCGTCCACCACGGCGAGGAGCGAGCCGTCCCGTCCCGCGCTGAGGTCGCGGGCCGCGAGGGGCGCCCCGTCGGGGCCCACCACCGGCACCAGCAGGTCGTCGGACACCTGCAGGACCTGCCCGTCGAGCAGGCGCACCGCCGCGGTGTCGTCGCCGAGGGGCACCAGGTCCGTGACCACGATCCCCGCAGCGCCCGGGGAGCTCCACGACCGCATGCGCTCGCCGTCGAAGCGGGCCACCCACCCGGGACCGCCCAGCCACATCCGGTCGTCGGGGCCCTGGGCGAGGGCCGTGGTCCAGCTCGTGGGAAGGCCGTCGGCCACGGTCACCCGACTCGTCACGAGCTCGGCCGTCCACGCCAGGGTGAACCACGGCAGCAGCGTGAGCACCTACCTGCGAAGCCCGACGAGGGCCGCCGCGAGCGCCAGGGCCGCGACGCTGTGGAAGCCCAGCGGCCCGAGCTGGGGGGCCGCAAGAACGACCCCGTCGGAGGCCCAGGCGAGGCCTCCCTCCACGGCGGCGAGGAGGTGGTAGACGAGGTGGGCGACGCCGAGCACCACGAGCCCCTCCCCGCGAGCGACGAGCCATCCCCCGACCATGGCGGCGCTCAGGTTGGCCCAGGCCGCCAGCCTCAGGCAGGTCCGGGCCAGCGGATCCGAGCCGATGTCGGCGAACACCACGTCGGGTGCCAGCGAGAAGGCCAGCACGCCCCCCGCGAGCTGCGCGAGGACCGCCACGGCCAGCACGGCGCGGGGCCAGCTCATGCAGGGAGCCCCGGACCCAGCGAGCACGCTCCGGGTCGCAGGAGCATGGCCCCCGCCGAGGAGGCAGACCCCACCGTGTAGAGCAGCGCGAGGTCCCCAGGGGCGAGGCGCTGCTCCCGCAGGCCGTGGTGGAGGTGCACGAGGGGGAAGGGGAGCCCGACGTTGGCGACCCGCGGAAACAGGTCGTGCACGATCTCCGCCGGCGCGTCGATCGCGGTGCGGCTGAGCTCGGCGTACCAGGCCAGGGGCGTGCTGCAGCCGAAGAAGTCCAGGTCGTCCACGCGTGCGTCCCCCCTCTCCAGCACAGCGTGACACAGTCGTCGCACGAGGTCGGGGCCCGACGTGTCCCGCAGGGGCTTGGCGCCCGTGGGGCCGACCGACATTCGCACCCCGCCGTCGCGGAGCTCGTGGAGGAACACGCCCGCCGTGGCGGAGGTGTTCTCCATCCCGCTGGCAAGGATCCACGACGGTGCCTCCGTCGCCTCGAGCACGGCCGCGGCCGCCACGTCGCTGGAGATCCAGCTGAGGGTGTTGGCGTCGTCGGCCTGGCGGGACACGGTGTTGGAGAGCACCACGAGCACGCTGCGGTAGCGGCCGACGGACAGCAGCCCCTCGGCGAGCTCGAGGGCGGCCAGGCCGCTGGAGCAGGCCGTCTCCACGTTGAAGGCGGGGGCTCGGGTCTCGAGGGCTCGGGCGAGGAACACGCCGTTGCCGGGCGCCACGAAGTCCTCTGGGAGCCACGAAGCGCACAGGATGCAGTCGACGTCGGTGCGACCCGCCGCCTCCAGGGCGTTCCGTGCCGCGGTCAGCTCCAGGGAGAGGCAGGTCTGGCCGGGGCCGAGCTTGTAGCGGACCCGGGCTCCCCGGAACGGGTCGGTGGTGTAGCGGGCCATGACCTCGTCGAAGCCGGCGCTGCGCGCGTCGCTCCCCCGGGTCGAGAAGGCCTTCGCGAGCCCCCGCTCCTCCGCAGCCGCCAGGGCCTCGGGGTGGTTCCGCCGGTACCAGTCGTTGTCCCGTCGATCCGAGCCGTACTCGACGGCGATGGAGCGGATCTTCGTGCCGATCATGGCGATGCCTCCCCCGCCCAGGTCAGTGCGGCCACGCGAGCCCCGATGGGGGCGGTCACCCCGCGATCGATGGGCACCTCCACGAGCTTGGGGCCGGTCCCACGGACCGCCCAGCGGAGCACGTCGTCGAGTTGCTCGGCGCCCTCGACGACCCTCGACGGGACCCCCAGCGCGGCGGCCATCGCTGCGAAGCGCACGGGGGCAAGGTCCGCGTCGATGCCCGAGATGCCCAGCATGTCGACGCCCTGCCGGCACATGCCCATGCCGCCGTCGTTGAGCACGACCCAGGTGGCGTCGACGTCGTGGCTGGCAGCGGTGGCCAGCTCGTGGAGCATGAGCATCGCGCCGTCGCCGACGAGGGCCAGGGCGCGGCCCCTGGATCCGAGGGCGGCCCCGAGGACGCCCGCGGTCGCGTGGCCCATGGAGCCCCAGCGAACGCTGACCCTGAGACGCGGGGTGGGCAGCTGGAGCTGATGGATGGCCCAGGCGAAGGAGTTCCCCGCCTCGGCCAGCACCAGGGTGTCGCTGCCGTCGATGACGACGCGCTGCACGCTGTCCAGCAGGTCGACGGGGGAGACCGGGAGGCCCCGTGGAGCGCCCACGGGGGTGGGATGTGGACGGGGCGTGGGCGGGGGCGCGGCGTGCGGGAGGGCCGCGACCAGGCGCTGAAGGGTGCTCGCCACGCTTCCCCGGAGCCAGGTGGTCGGCACGTCGGGGGAGAGGCCGGCCACGGCGTCGGGGCGCGGATGGACGAGCACGAGCTGCTCACTGGGCACCAGGGCGTCATGCCACTGGCTGGCTCCTTCCGACAGGGCGGTTCCCACGGCGAGAACGACCTCGGGGCGTAGCTCGGCGAGCCGCGCGAGGGTGTCGTCGTGGCCTGCGAAGCCCACGACCCCGAGGCACGACGGGTGGTCTGCTGGCACCACGCCCAGGGCCCGCGGCGTCGTGACCACCGGTGCGCCGAGGCGCTCGGCCAGCTGACGGACCTCCTCCCCGTGGTGCCGGGCGTGGAAGCCGGCGACGAGCACGCAGCGCTTGTCCCGGAGGTCGGCGGCCACGCGGATCAGGTCTTGCTCCGACGCCTGCGGTCCGGGTGCCGACACGGCGGGGGGAAGCTGCTTGGTGGTGGGGAGTCCCTGAACGTCCATGGGCACGGCGAGGTGGGCGACGAACCCGCCCTCCTGCTGCATGCCCGCCTCGATGCGGCGCAGCGCCGTCGCCAGCATGGCCTCGGTCTCCACGGTGATGGACAGGTCGAAGGCACTGGCCACGTCGACCTCCCCGCTGGGTCCCGTCTCTTGAGTGGCTCCCCGCAGCCGTCGCTCCGTCGGGGTGGCGCCGGAGAGCAGCAGTACGTGAGCACCCTCCGTCCGCGCCGCGACGATGCCGGTCAACGCGTTGGTCAGCCCGGGTCCGGTCGTCGTGAACACCACGACGGGCCGACGGGAGGCCAGGGAGGCCTCGGTTGCGGCGAAGGCCGCTCCGGACTCGTGCTGGGTGTGGAGGAGGCGCAACCCCGGCGAGCGGCTCAGCGCGCCCCAGAGCGGCGCTACGCCGCCCCCGGACACGCCGAAGGCCAGCTCGACCCTCAGGCGGTCGAGCCAGGTGGCCACGCGCTCTGCAACGGTCGGAGCGGGCGTGGGTCGTACGTCGGCGAGGGGATTCACGGCAGGGCCCCCAGCTGGCGGAGCATGCCGAGCTCGTCGGCGACCCGGCGGATCTCGACGAGCTGCCCGTCGCGGAACTGGAGGAAGCCGCACTCCTGCATCTCGATGCGCTTGCCGGTGGCCGGGATGCCCATGAACTCGGCCTGGTGGGTGCCGGTCACCACCCAGCGGGCGGCCACGACGTCTCCGTCGACGACCGTCTCCTGGATGCGGCTCGTCCAGTCGGGGAAGGCGGACCGGACCATCTCGAGGCCCATGGCGAAGCCTTCGCGTCCCTTGGGGCCGCGGGGGTCGGTGTAGTCCTCGGCGATGAGCTGATCGACGTCGGCCAGGTCTCCCTTGGAGATGACGTCGTCGAAGATGCGGCGGACGATGGGTTGTAGGTCCATGTGGTTTCTCCCGGTGGTGGTGTCAACACCGAGAGATCTACCGGCCGAGGAGGGTCTGCTGGCCTGAGGGTTCCTGAGGGTTTGGCCCGGTCGTAGGCCACGGCCGGAGCCCGCGCGGCACCCATGGCCCGTAGGCACCAGCGAGAGCGTTCTCTGGTCCTCCTTGAGACAGCACGGGGTCTCGGGCGTCTAGGGCCAACGCCGGATGCACCGAGCACACGACGGCTCACGAAGCCGCTTGGAGGAACGATGTCGCGCACCACGTCTTCGCCCTGGACCCTGTCCGCCCTTCTCTGCCTGTGGGCCCCGATGGCCATGGCCAACCCGGGAGACCCCGGAGACCTCGAGATCCAGTCGCTGGCCGATGACCGGTCGATCTCGTTCGCGGAGGCCGCCGAGCGGCTCTCCTGGCAGGGGGGTCTCGACGAGCTGGCGGATCTGGCCTCGGCGGAGCTGGGCGAGCAGTTCGCTGGCGTCTGGATCGACGTCGACGATGGTGACCGGGTGAAGCTCGCCCTCACCCAGGGGCCCCATCCCGACCCGTTCGGGGCGGCCCAGCAGATCGTCGACCAGCTCGGTCTCGGCTACGCGACCGACCTTCTGCAGGTGACCTACGGCATCGACGAGCTGGAGGCGGCGAACGAGGCCATCGGGGACATGCTGGTGGCGGCCGGGGCGCAGAACCAGCTGGCGGTGGGCTTGCGCACCGACCTGAACGCCGTCGAGCTCGATCTGCCCCCGGCGGGTCCATCGGCGGCGCAGGTCCAGCTGGTGGACGACATCCGGCAGCAGTTCGGCCACCTGTTGGTGGAGACGGACGACGCACAGAACGACGTGCCCATGTCCTGCTCCGGCACCAATTGCGACGCCCCGGTTCGCGGCGGTGTGAGCATGACCACCCCGGACCCCACCCCGACGCAACCGGGCCGCTTGAAGGTGTGCAGCACGGGTTTCATGACGGAGAGCCGGACCGATGGGAAGATCTACGCCCTGACGGCGGGCCACTGCCTGTCGCCGTTCCCGACCCATCGAACGGGATCGGGAACACCCTCCGTGTGGTCGATTGGTGACACCAGCGGGGGGACGATCACCCTTGGAGACGCCCACAATTTTGTTCATGGAACCCCCGGCGACGTCGGCATCGTGCACATCGACACGGCGCCGGTTCCGTCGGTGCAGAACTGGGTGTGGGTCCGCGCGAGCACGTCGGGGACGACGCCGACCACCAGCGACGAGACCTACCCGATCCACAGGGTGGGGCGGAGCTCCATCGGCATGCGGATCTGTATGAGCGGTCAGACCACGGGCACGACCTGCGGCACGGTGAAGAGGTTGGGTGTGACCATGACGAACAGTGATGGGATCACGCGAACGAACCTGGGGGTAGCCGACCTGTGCATCGCTGGCGGCGACAGCGGTGGACCGCTCTACGCCTACCACAGTGGCTTCGGCATCCTGGCCGGCAGGTTCACCAGCGACGGCGAGTGTCGTACCACCTACACGGGACTCGCTGGCGCGGAGAACACCCTGAACGTCGACGTCCTCCACTGATCGCAATGGCGGCCGGCGGGCCTACTCGACCGTGACGGTCGTCTCCATCGTCACTTCGGGCTTGTGGATGGTGTGGTCCTTGTTGTGGAGCCGCACGATCAGCGTGTGGGTTCCCGGGGTCGTGTCGGCCGGGATGGTCATGGGGAAGGCCTTCGCCCCCTCCATGGCCAGAGGGTTCTCCTCGAAGTCGTCGATGTAGACGTGCAGGTGGCCGCCGAGGCAGCCCTCCTCCTCGTGGTCGTGCTCCGTGCCCTCCATGGTCCCGTGGGCCATGTCCATCAGCTCGCCGATGTGGTCGCCATCGACCGTGACGTCGACCTCGCCGCCGGCGGCGACCGTGCCGGGGGTGACGGTGAACTCGGTGAACGCCGGGTCGCCCCCGAGGTCGTGACAGCTGTGGGTGGCGCCGGTGTCGCCCTCCCCGTCGCCGTCGCCGCTGCAGCCGGCCGCCAGGACCACCGAGCCGAACACCATCACACCCATCTTCGCAGCGAACCTCATGAAACCGTCCTCCCGGGTCGAGTGTAGGGGCTAATGAGGCGGTACGAATCGGCACCATGAGGCGAATCGTCGCACCCGCGACCGTGGTGTCTCGACGACTTTGTGCGTTTGTGCAAACGGGAATGGCATGAGTGTGCGTTGGCGCCTGGGGCTGTCGCCCCTACAATCCTCTCATGACCGAGGAGGCATCCATGCAGATGGCGATTCGACGGTCCACCGAGCGCGGTGGCGCCGACCACGGCTGGCTGAAGACCCAGCACACGTTCTCCTTCGCCCACTACTACGACCGCGACTTCATGGGCTTCGGCCCGCTGCGGGTCATCAACCAGGACCGGGTGGAGGCCGGGCGCGGCTTCGGCACCCACGGCCACCGCAACATGGAGATCGTCTCCTACGTGGTCGAGGGCGCCCTGGAGCACCGGGACTCGATGGGCACGGGGTCGGTGATCCGCCCCGGCGACGTGCAGCTGATGAGCGCCGGCACCGGGGTCTCCCACTCGGAGATGAATCACTCCGCCACGGAAGGCGTGCACTTCCTGCAGATCTGGATCCTGCCGGAGGAGGGGAACACCGAGCCCCGCTACGAGCAGAAGGCCTTCCCGATCGCCGAGGACGATGGCCTGCGCCTGGTTGTCTCCCCCGACGGTCGGGACGGCTCGCTGACCATCGGGCAGAACGCCGACATCTACCGGGCCCTGCTGCCCGCCGGCGGCTCGGCCACCCACACGGTCCGGCGCCGTCGGAACTGGGTGCAGGTGGTGCGCGGCGAGCTGCAGGTGAACGGCGCGCTGCTCCAGGCGGGCGATGGGCTCGCCGTGGAGGCCGCGGAGAAGGTGGCCCTGATGGCCGGAGACAGCGCGGTGGAAGCCCTGCTGTTCGACCTGCCATGAGCCTGGAGGTCCTGCGAGACGGACGGGATGGCGGGGACCACGTGGTCCTCGGCGCCGGGGCCGAGGCGGCGGTGGCCGGTGCGCTGATCGGCCTGGGTGCACAGCGGGTGCTGCTGGTCGCGATGGCCCGACACCCGGAGGGCGCCGAGCGCCTGGCCGACCTCCTGGGGGAGCGCCACGCCGGCACCTTCCTGACCGAGGTGGCTCAGGTCCCCGGGGAGGTGGCGGACGCAGCCGTCGAGCGGGCCCGTGCCCTCGACGCGGACTGGGTCCTCGCCCACGGCGGCGGCTCGGCCATCGGTGTGGCCAAGGCGGTGGCCCTCGAAGTCGACGTCCAGGTGGCCGCGGTCCCAACGACCTACGCGGGCTCCGAGCGCACCGACATCTGGGGCCTCACCCGCGACGGGGAGAAGACGACGGGACGCGACGACCGGGTCCGCCCCCGGGTGGTGGGCTACGACCCGGCGCTCACCGTGGACCTCCCGGTGAAGCTCTCCCTGCAGAGCCTGCTCAACGCCATGGCCCACAGCGTCGACGCCCTGTACGACGCCGACGCCTCCAGGGAGACCCGGGATCTGGCCTGGCGGAGCCTCTCGCCGCTGTGGCATGCCATCAACCAGCTTCCCCACACCCCCGACAGCCTTCAGGCCCGTGCCCAGGCGGTCCGCGGTGCCTGGATGGCGTCCGAGGCCCTCCGCGGCGCGTCGATGGCCTTCCACCACAAGCTGGCCCACGTGCTCGGTGGCTCCTTCGGGCTGCCCCATGCCGCCACCCACGCGGCCCTGCTTCCCCACACCCTCCACTTCAACCTGCAGGTGGCCGTGGCCGAGCGGCACCTGGTCGCCGAGGCCTTCGGCGACGACGACCCCGCAGCGGCCCTCTACGACCGCATGCGAGGCGCTGGGCTGGCCGTGTCCCTGAGGGAGCTCGACCTCCCCCACGATGTACTACCCGAGGTGGTCGACCTGGTGCTCGCCAGGCAGTACGCGAACCCCCGGCCCCTGAGTCGCGAGGTCGTCGAGCCCTTCGTCCTGGACCTGTGGCAGGGGCGACGCCCATCCATCGATGCCCGGCGCTGGGCCCCGCTCCACTCCGGGGGGCCACACGGGGAACAGACCCTCTCCGAGCATGGCGCGCCCCTCGACAAGGCCAGGAAGGTCGTGCTGGCCCTCCACGGCCGCGGTGCCAACGCCGACCGCTTCGCCGCGGACCTGGTGCGTCGCATGGGCTCCGAGCGGGCCAACCACACCTGCGTCGTTGCCCTCCAGGCCGACCGCTGCACCTGGTACCCCCACGGCTTCCGGGCGCCGGTGGCCGACAACCAGCCCCAGATGGACCACGCCCTGGCCGGGATCGACGCCTTGTGGGAGCGTCTGTCCGGCCGCTTCGACCCGGCCGACGTCGTGGTGGTGGGCTTCTCTCAGGGCGCCTGCCTGCTGCTGACGTGGCTGCAGGTGACCCAGGCCCGCCCCCGCCATGTGATGGCGTTCACCGGCGCCCACACGCCCCTCCCCGACGCCGACTGGGCCGCGGCCCGGGGAGCCTGGGTGTACGTCGGCGCGGCGGCCGACGACCCGTGGGTCCCCCTCGACCAGGTCCAGGACACGGTGGCCGCCCTTGGCCAGCACGGCGCCCGGGTCGACCTGCAGCTGGTTCCCGGCTCGACCCACGCCATCCACCCGCCCGACGTCGAGGCGCTTCGCCGCTTCCTGGAGGTCCCCCGTGACCGATGAGCTCCGCTACCAGGCCGGATTCGGCAACGCCTTTCAGTCCGAGGCCGTGGAGGGCGCGCTGCCTTCGACCCAGAACACGCCGAACCCACCTCCCTTCCAGCTGGTCACCGAGCAGCTCAACGGCACCGGCTTCACCGTGCACCGCGCCGAGAACCGCCGGGTGTGGATGTATCGGTTGCGGGCGCAGATCCTGGACCGCCCCTTCGCACCGGTGCGCGACCCCCGCTTCGCCCGCTTCACGGCGGACTTCCGAGAGGGGGTCCCGACACCGCAGGTGATGCGCTTCCGCCCTGTCGACCTTCCCGGCGCCCCCACGACCTTCCTGGAGGGGCTCACGACCTTCGCCGGCGCCGGCGACCCCTCCCAGCGTCGGGGCGCGGCGGTCCACCTCTACGCCGCCAACGCCGACATGGTGGACACGGCCTTCAGCAACATCGACGGCGACCTGCTCGTCGTCCCCGAGCACGGCCGCCTCCACGTGCGCACCGAGCTCGGCCGCCTCGAGGTCGCTCCTGGGGAGGTGCTCCTGCTTCCCCGCGGCATCCGCTTCCAGGTGCTACTCCCCGACGGCGTCGGTCGAGGCTGGGTCGGTGAGCTCTTCGACGGGCACTTCCAGCTGCCGGAGCGCGGTCCCATCGGCGCCAACGGCATGGCCGACGAGCGGCACTTCCTTGCTCCGGTCGCGGACTTCGAGGACGACGTGCGACCGTGGCGCATCCTCGTGCGACAGGGGGGGCAGCTGTGGGAGGCCACCTCGCCCCACAGCCCCTTCGACGTGGTGGCGTGGCACGGCTCCTACACGCCGTTCAAGTACGACCTGATGAACTTCAACAGCCTGGGCAGCGTGTCCTGGGACCACGTGGACCCGTCGATCCTGACCGTGCTGACCTCGCCCATGGACACCCACGGGCGCAACGCCATCGACTTCGCCGTGTTCCGCGGGCGCTGGGACGTGACGGAGGGCACGTTTCGTCCGCCCTACTTCCACCGCAACAGCGCCATCGAGTTCAACGGCGTCGTGCGCATGCCCGCAGCCCACACGGGTCCGTGGCAGCCCGGAAGCTTCACCTACACGCCGTACCTGACGCCCCACGGCGTCTCGGCCACCGCGACCCGGAAGGAGCTGGCCCGCACCGACGACACCCCCCATCGGCTGACCGACGAGTCGCTCTGGATCCAGTTCGAGAGCACCTACCCCTTCAGGGTGATGCCCTGGATGCTGGAGCACCCGGCTCGTGACGACACCTACCTGGAGAGCTTCACCGGCTACCCGGTGGGGACGCTCCCGTGAGCTGGAGGGTTCGGTGATGTAGGCGCTCCGGGGACGACCTGTCAGTAGGTCTCGAGCTGCACGGTACCCTCGGCCCCGTCGGGCCCGCGATACCCGCCGGCGCCGTCTGCGCCCTTGTCGCCGCGGATCTCCGCAGCACCGCCCCATGCGCCGTCGC
>Ga0213839_1000929_pt1 | contig 22863 bp, 18 predicted proteins | sample SWPATP21_FD_160075 | JGI IMG/M metagenome (GOLD analysis project Ga0213839, IMG submission 160075) | Coastal seawater microbial communities from Marineland, Florida, United States - SWPA TP2 #1 | ecosystem: Environmental > Aquatic > Marine > Coastal | place: USA: Florida | collected 2016-08-14
AGGTGGGCGTCGGGGTCGGACACGAGAGCGGCCTCGATGGCCTCGGACACCTCGAAGGTCTGCTCCTGCCCGAACTCGGCCTGGCGCAGCAAGGCGAAGGTGCTGGTGCCGAGCGCCTCGGCCACGGCACGGATCCGACCCATCGACAGGTCCTCGGAGGTCATCCAGCGCTTGACGGTCACCTCCGACACGCCGAGCGCTGACGCCAGGTCTCGATACGTCCAGCCCCGCTCGCCCAGCAAGGTGCGAATGCAGTTTCGTACAGCCTCGATGGCGGGGTCGTCCGACGGCATGCCGCCGACGTATCACATCCTGATACCCGGTCGACGCGCTGGGGCCCGGGCCCGGTCACGGGTGTACGTGGGGACCCAGAGAGGGAGGGTCCCATGGGTGTCGCGCTGTGGATGTGGATGTGGACGGCCTGCGTCCGAGGAACCCCGCCGGCCCCGGTCTCGCCCCCCACCCCGGCCCCCGCGGAGCAGGCCCTCACCGAGCCCGACGAGGGCTGGTACAACGGCGCATGCTACGCAGCCCTCGACGGCGACGTGGACCGGGCCCTGGCCCTGCTGGCCCGCTCCATCGAGGTGGGGGAGGCGCCGCTGCAGTGGATGGGCGAGGACCCGGACCTCGACCCGGTGCGGGCCGACCCCCGGTACCTGCCGACCCGCGACGCTGCGCTGGAGGTCTGGATCGACGCCCGGTCCCCCACCACCGGCCCCGGGTGGATGGAGGTGGCGCGGGCCCAGCACCTGCGTGGCGACGACGTCACCGAGGCGGTGCGCGCGGCAGAGTCGCTGGGCATCCGCCACGCCGTGTTCGACCCTCCCCTCCCGGCGGTCACGCCGAGCCTGGCCGCGCTGTCGGAGCGACGGAAGGCATGGACCGAAGCGCGTCGGGGCACGGTGACCGTGGAGATCCCCGCTGCCTTCGAGCTGGCCAACATCATCCTCTCCCAGACCACCTATGGCCAGACCGACAACGCCACCGACCGCTCCAGCGCGTACAGCGCCGAGGTCGACGCCTGGTTCGCCCCCCACAGGGACCACCCGCTCATCCGAGAGCTCGACGCCCTGCCCGTCGACATGAACGTCTACTACGCCTTTCGCAACCAGTCGGCGGCCTGGGTGCTGGAGGATGGATCCCTGCACCCGAGCGACGTGTACCCGGTGGGGAGCTTCGGGGGCGGCGCAGACCCCTTCGCCGAGCGGGTGGCACGCATCGAGGACTTCGTCCGCGACACGGACGCCCAGACCTTCCTCGACGCCCACCGGCCCCTGTACACGGCCCGCATCGAGGCCTACGAGGAGGCTGTCCCCATCGAGGCGATGTGGGCGTGGCTGGAGGACCACTTCCCCGCCGAGGGGGACGGTCGCGACGCCCTCGTGGTGCGCTCCTCCCTGCTCATCGGCGGCAGCCACAACGCCAGCACGCTGGTCGTCGACGGCTTCTCGGAGGGCACCATGGTGACCCCCCTCTTCGTGCACGGGAACCGCATCGAGCCCGCCCACCTCGGGCCGCTGGCCCGCATGGTGTTCACCGAGATCGACCACCACTACGTCAACCCCGTCTCCGCTCGGAACCGAGAGGACGTGGCCCGCGCCGTCGCCGACGTGGACGCCTTCAACAGCAAGGCCGACAGCTGGGGCTACGACTCCCCCTCCCTGACGTTCAACGAGTACGCCACCTGGATCCTGTTCGACGTGTGGTGGGCCGAGCACTGCGACGCGGTGGCCTGCGACACGAAGACCCGCCAGGCAGGGCAGGAGGACACCGTCCGGGTGATGGCGCGCCGCGGCTTCCATCGGTACGCCGACTTCCGCACCGCGCTGCTGCCGGAGCTGGCGGGGCGGGACGACCTGGAGGCGACCTGGCCGGACATGCTGGCCTGGTTCGCGTCCGAAGGGTCCTGAGGTGCCCCCTCACCTCCCCCCGCCCACCTCCAACACCGTCACCCCCCGCACCGCTCCCGCCGCCTGGGCTGCCAGCGCCTCGGGCGCCTCCTCGAGAGGCCGCTGACGCCCGACCCAGGGCCGAAGCTCCCCGCGCCGCACGTGATCCAGCAGCGTGCGGAGGTCCTCCGGCTCGGGGGACGTGCCCAGCAGGGTCAAGCGCCGGTCCACGATGGAGCGCAGCGCCACCCACAGCATCCGCGGCAGCGGCCCCAGCCAGCGCCCCCCGTTCGCCCCCGCGCTGCTCACGTAGACGCCCCCCTCGGCCAGCACCCCCAGGCAGGCCCCGACGGGCTCGGTACCCGCCAGGTCGAACACGAGGTCGTAGCGGCTCTCCCCCTCGGTGAAGCGCTCCTGCCGGTAGTCGATCACCCGCTCGGCGCCCAGCTCCAACACCCGCTCCGCCTTGGCCCCCGAGGACACAGCGGTGACCGACGCGCCCGCGGCCGCGGCGAGCTGCACGGCGAAGTGCCCCACGCCCCCGGACGCCCCCACCACGAGCACCCGCGCACCCGCCCGAAGTCCCCCCGCCCGCAGCCCCTGGAGGGCGGTGATGCCCGAGACCGGCAGGGTCGCGGCCACCGAGAGCGGCACGTCGTCCGGAACGACCGCGAAGGCCCCGTCCGGCACGGACACGAGCTCCCCCCAGGCTTGTCCGGCCTCCCCCACCACACGGTCCCCCTCCGACACGCCGCTGACCCCGTCCCCGACCGCCACCACGGCGCCCGACACCCCCCGGCCGAGCACCGGCGGCCGCAGCATGGCGCGGAACACCGGGCGAAAGGCGATGGGGCGTCCGGACGCCACGAGCACATCCCCGGCGGCGACCGAGGAGAAGGCCTGCCGCACGAGCACATGGCCAGGTCGCACCGTCGGCTCGGCCACCCTCCGCACGGTCGGTCCCACGTCGAATCCCTCCCAGACCACGGCTCGCATGCTGCCTCCACGTCTGCCCTCCCATACGCGTGCAGAATCGTTCGCACCCTGCACAACATTGGACACCGCCTGTGCGATACTGCACGCATGAACTGGGACCACCTCCCCATCGTGCTGGCCATCGGGCGCCGCGGCAGCCTCGTCGGCGCGGGGGAGGCCCTCGGCGTGAGCCACACCACGGTGGGGCGGCGGCTCGGTCGCCTCGAGGAGCAGCTGGGGGTGCGGGTGTTCGACCGCACGCCCGAGGGCTTCGTGCCCACCGATGCTGGCGCCGAGCTGATCGAGCTGGCTTCGGCCATGGAGACCCAGGTGCTCGAGGCCGAGCGCCGCCTGGGAGGACACGACACCCGCCTCACCGGTCCCCTCCGGGTGTCGACCCTCGACCGGCTGTTCGAGGCCCACGCGCGGGTCTTCGCCTCGTTCCGCGCCCGCCACCCCGACATCGCGCTCACCGTGACGTCGACGGAGGCGGAGGTGTCCCTGTTCCGCCGCGAGGCCGACGTGGCCTTCCGCATGACGAACACCCCGCCGGAGACCGTGATCGGCCGCCGGGTGGGCTTCGTGGACTTCGCCGTGTACGGCCACCGGGACCTGGTCCAGGACACCGACAGCTACGAGGGCCTGCCCTGGCTGCACTGGGACGAGCACCTCGTCGACATCGTGCGCTGGATGGACGGCTGGCTCGCGAAGGTGGCCCCGAACGCCGAGGTGGCGATGCGGCTCGGCGAGAACACCCTGATGCGGCGGGCCGCCATCCACCAGGGCATCGGCGTGCACCCCATGCCCTGTGCCTACGGCGACGCCCAGCCCGACCTCGTGAGGGTGGGCCCCGTGCTCACGGCGTTCCGGCGTCAGCTGTGGCTGCTGATGCTCCCTTCGCTTCGGGACAACCGGCGGGTCCGGGCCTTCGTGGACCACGTGGCCGACGCCCTCCGCGACGGAGACTGATGCGGTTCCTCAGGACTCGCCGGCCAGCACCCCCTCGATGAACGCCCGCTTCGCCGATCGGTAGGCTTCCATGGGCTGTCCGTCCCAGCGGCGCTTCAGCGCGTTGTAGGCCGCGACCAGCGCGGGGTCGGCACGGAGGGCCACCAGGAAGGGCTCGAAGTCGTCGAAGGGACCGCCGGTCACGGTGCACTGGATGGCCACGTCGAGGGGCGAGTCGACCGTGTAGCCCTGGTAGACGTCGTTGGAGAGCTGGTCGGGGTTGCGGGGGAACGCCGCGTCGAGGCGTGCCCGCACGGTGTCGAAGTGCTCCGCCGGAGCCCGCACGAGCAGGTCGATGTCGCCCTTGCCGATCACCCCCTCCACGGCGGTGCTCCCCACCTCGAGGACCTCGGCCTCCGGCCCGGCCACCTCGGACACGAGGGCAAGGCTGCGGGCGCGCTCGGCGTCGAGACGCGGATCGGCCGGCTGCACGTGGAACCGCACTACGCCTTCAGGACCTCGACCTGCCGCTGCACCTCGACCCAGGCCGTCCCGCCGAAGCTGGTGCGACGGTCCGCCGCCCCCCGCGGGTCCGCCAGCAGCGCCAGCGCATCCTCCCCGAGCTCGGGATGGAAGCCCTGCAGGGTCTCGCCATCCAACACAGAGAAGTCGCCCCCCTGCTCCTCGCACCAGCCCACGACCCGCCCCGCGACGTGGTGGGCGTCCCGGAACGGCACCCCCTTGGCCGCCAGGTGATCGGCCAGCTCGGTGGCCAGGAGGAAGTCGTGGGCCAGCTCGGACTCGAAGCGATCGGCGTCGAAGCTCAGGGTCCGGAACATGCCCGCGGTGATGCGGGTGCAGCCGATGGTCTGCTCGAGGGCGTCGAAGAGCTGCTGGCGGTCCTCCTGCAGGTCGCGGTTGTAGGCCATGGGGAGGCCCTTGACCATGGTGAGCAGCGCGGCCGCCGCCCCAACGACCCGACCGGACTTGCCCCGCACCAGCTCGGCGGCGTCGGGGTTCCGCTTCTGGGGCATGATGGAGCTGCCCGTGGCGTAGGCGTCGCCCATCCGCACGAAGCGGAACTCGCTGGAGCTCCACAGCACCAGCTCCTCGGCGATCCGAGACAGATGCACGGCGGCGATGGCACAGGCAGACACCGCCTCCAGCTGGTGATCGCGCGCAGCCACGGCGTCCATGGCGTTGTCGATGGGACGGGCGAAGCCGAGCAGCTCTGCGGTCCGGTGCCGGTCGATGGGATGGGGGGTGCCGGCCATCGCGCCCGCCCCCAGCGGACAGGCATCCAGCCGCTTGAGGGCGTCGCCGGTGCGCTCCTGGTCCCGCTTCACCGCCCAGGCATGGGCCAGCAGGTGGTGCCCCAGCAGGATGGGCTGACCCCTCTGCAGGTGGGTGTAGCCGGGCATCAGCGCCTGGCCGTCGGCCTCGACCCGCTCGACGAGGGCCTGGACCAGCTCCCCCTGTGCGTCGAACAGGGCCTGCATCCGACGCCGCATCCACAGGCGGACGTCGGTAGCGACCTGGTCGTTGCGGGAGCGGGCGGTGTGGAGCTTGGCGCCCACGGGCCCCAGCAGCTCGATGAGCCGCGACTCCACGCCCATGTGCACGTCTTCGTGCTCGTCTCGCAGGACGTAGGCACCGCTCTGAAGCTCCGCCGCCACCTGGTCGAGCCCCCCCTGGAGCTGCTCGTGCTCCTCGGCAGAGAGCAGCCCCACCTCGTGGAGCATGGTGGCGTGGGCCTTGCTGCCCTCGATGTCCTCGGGCCACATGCGGCCGTCGACGTCGAGACAGGCACTGAAGGCCACCATGTCGGCCCCAGGGCCGCCCGAGAACCGTCCGTCCCACAGCGCCATCAGAGGGCCCCCGTCCAAGCAGGGTTCGAGAGCGTAGGCGACACAGTCATGGGATCCTCCAGGCCGGCCAGGTAATCCACGGGACGACGTCGCGGTGGAGACCGTCGCCCGAAAGCCCAGGTTTCCCTCAATCCGTGTTCCGTCCTACCGAAAGCACGGCATGCTCACACAACTCCTGACTGCTACGGCCCTTGCTTCCCCTGCGAGCCACTGGCCGCTGGACGGAAGCCTGGACGACGACCTGGCCGGCCAGGACGGCGCCGTCCAGGGCACCGTCGCCTACGCTCCAGGCGTCATCTCCGACGGCGTCACGCTGGACGGAACCGGTGGTGGGCGCGTTCCCGACCATCCACTCATCGAGTTCACGACCGACTTCACCGTCTCGGCATGGGTGCGGCCAGAAGCCATCGAGGAGATGGCGGTGGCCTGCCGCTGGGGGGATGGCGGGCTCTGGAGCAGCCAGCACGGATGGTGCCTCGTGCTCGAGCCCAACGCCGAGGGGACGGCGCTGCGAGCCAACTTCCGCGCCTCGTCGCTCCTCACCCAGGGGGACGCCACCTACGAGGAGATGCAAGGGGCCACCGACCTGGCCGTCGGCGAGTGGGTCCACGTCGCCGGATCCTTCTGGATGGACGGCCTCGACACCCAGCGGCAGCTGTTCGTCGACGCGACCTTGGACGCCACACGCACGGACAGCGGTCTGTTGGCCATTCCCAGCATCACCGCGGATCTCGGCCTCGGCCTTCGAGCCGTGGAGCCCACCGTGGACGACCTGCACTTCGAAGGCGCCATCGACGAGATCCGCATCGACCAGCCCGCCCTCGACGCCCTGGAGCTCGACGTCCGCTTCGACCTGGATGGCGACGGACTCGGGGACGCAGACGACACGGACGACGACGGCGACGGGGTCGACGACGCCAGCGACGAGGCGCCACGGGTTCCGACCGCGTGCCGCGACACCGACGCCGACCAGTGCGACGACTGCTCCTCTGGTGCCGACGATCCGACCGACGACGGAGCGGACACCGACGCCGACGGGGTCTGCGACCTGTCGGACCCCACGGTGTACTCGTCGTCCTTCGACACCGACGACGCCCCGTGGACCAGCGGCGGTATCGGGGCGCCATCCATCGTGTACGACAGCGCGTCGGGGCTCCTCGTCATGGCCTACGAGACCCAGACCGGGACCGACGCCAGCTGCCCCGTGGGTACGTGGGCCCTCGGCCTGGCCACCTCCAGCGACGGCACCACGTGGACGGATCTGGGTGGCGCCCTCCTCGCCCCCACCGCCGACACGTTCTACAGCTGCGTCGCGGCCCACCCGGGTCTGGTGGACCGCTTCCCGGGCACCCTGGTGCTGTTCTTCAAGGGAGAGCAAGGCACCGACGCCTGTGACGTGACCACCCCGAGCTGGGGATGCGACCAGTACACGGGCGTCGGGCGCGCTACCCTCACCTGGAACGCCCAGACCAGCGCGTACGAGCTCACGGGCCCGGCCACGGAGCCTGCTCTCGCCGTGGGGGAGGACTTCGGCTACCCGAAGGGCGTGCACCGCGACGGCGTCTACCACGTGACCTACGTGCGGGCGCAAGACCTCTACGCGGGGTCGGGCACCGCCGACCTCGACGTCGTGACGGGTCCCCTGTGGAGCGCCGGCGACGCCTCATGGGCCAGCGACGAGATCCGCTCCCCCAGCACCGCGTGCGACGTGTCCCATCCCTTTCACGTTCACCTTCAGGGTAGCGATACCCTGGGCCGCCTGGACGGTAGCACGCCAGACAACCTCACCGAGGGAGTGGGTGAGGTGTGGAACGCCTCTCTCGGCGACCCCGAGCTTCGCCACCATGACGCCGTCTCGATGACGAACGGCGGCTGGTTGGTGGCCTTCTCGACCCGGGACGGACCCGGAGGGTCGATGCGCATCCGACTCGCCGCCAGCACCGCCGGCTGGACGCCGGCCGACCTCAGGAGCAAGACATGTCCCTGACCACCCTCTTGAGTGCGCTCCTCACCTGTGCCGAACCCGCGATCGAGCCGTCGGACAGCGCGCTCGATACCGGCCTCGACACCGGGCTCGCAGTCGCAGCGCCGACCACCGCCCTGGCGACCCTTCCATCGAGGAGCCTGGCCGTGCGTCTCGACACCATTGCCTGCCAGGACGACACCCTCGTGGTCCAGACCCTGGGTGTCCCCGACCACGTCGACGCCGACGGCGCCCCGATGGACGCCGATCCGCCCGACAGCGCTTCCCCCTGGCGAACCTTCCGCCTGGTGGGGGCCTGCGACGCCGACGTGGACGTCTGGCTGAACGGGGAGCGGGTGAACGACTAGCTCAGGCCACCGCGGCGACGCACCCGGCCCCAGGTCCGGTAGGAGAGACCGTACAGCTTCATGAAGCCCTCGGCCGCGGTGTGGTCGAAGGTGTCGCCGTCGCTGTAGGTAGCGAGGCCGTCGTCGTAGAGGCTGAAGGGAGACCGACGCCCCGTCACCCGACACAGACCCGCGGACAGCCGCAGGCGGACGTCGCCGGTGACCATCTCCTGAGTGCTGTCGATGAAGGCCTGCATGGCCTCCCGCAGCGGACCGAACCACAGACCGTCGTAGATCAAGGTGGCAAAGTCCTGGGCGATCTTGGCCTTGTACTGGGACGTGGCCCGGTCGAGCACGACGCGCTCCAACTCCCGGTGGGCCATGTGGAGCACCACGGCAGCGGGCCCTTCGTAGACCTCGCGGCTCTTCAGGCCCACCACCCGGTTCTCCACCATGTCGATGCGGCCGACACCGTAGTCGCCTGCGAGCTTGTTGAGACGCTCCATCAGCAGCACGGGGGGCAGGATCTCACCGTCGATGGCGACCGGGAGGCCCTCCTGGAAGGCGAGGGTGATCTCCTTGCTGCCCTTCGGCGCCTCGGCCGGGTCCTGGGTCATGCGCCAGACGTCGCCGGGGGGCTCGTTCCACAGGTCTTCCATCTCGCCGCACTCGATGGCGCAGCCCCAGATGTTCTCGTCGATGGAGTACGGCTTCTCCTTGGTGATCGGCAGCTCGATGCCCCGGGCGAGGGCGTAGTCGATCTCCTGCTCACGGGTCCGCAGCTCCCAGGTCCGCAGGGGGGCGATCACGTTGAGGTGCGGGGCGAGGCACTGGGCCGCGACCTCGAAGCGGATCTGGTCGTTGCCCTTGGCGGTGCAGCCATGGGCGATGGCGTCGGCGCCGTGCTCCTCGGCGACCTCGCAGAGTCGCTGGGCCAGGAGCGGCCGGCCCAGGGCAGTGTGGAGCGGGTAGAGGTTCTCGTACAGGGCACCAGCGCGGAGGGCCGGCCAGCAGAACTCCGTGAGGAAGCGGTCCCGCAGGTCGTCGACGACGGCATGAGCGGCGCCGGTCCGCAGGGCCTTGGCGCGGATCGCCTCGCTGTCGACGCCCTGCCCGAGGTCGCCGGTGTAGGTGATGATCTCGGCGTCGTAGTGGTCCGACAGCCAGGGGATCATGCAGGAGGTGTCGAGGCCGCCGGAGTAGGCGCAGACGATCTTCATGGGGGTCTCCAAGATGGAAAGCAGGCGCCTATCCGGTGCCCTGCAGCCGCGACATGCAAAGCGTCGTTGCCCCCCACGCACCTGCACCCCGTGAAAGGGACTGCAAGTGCGGCGGCCGGCCCGCTCGACTACGCCTCGGGACCCCCCAAGGAGAACGATGATGCGTACCTGGCTCCCCCTCGCCCTGCTCCTCGCCACCGCCTGCAGCGGCGACGACGACAAGACGACCACCGACGGCGACACCGGCGCCCCGGCGGACGCGGACACCGATGCCGACGCAGATGCCGATGCCGACGCCGATACCGATACCGATGCCGACGCCGACGCCGATGCCGATGCCGATGCCGATGCCGATGCGGACACGGACACCGACACGCCCGTCGGTGGCGAGGGCTTCTTTGCCACCCTGACGATCGACGGGGTGGAGCACGTGATGGACTGCCCCGGGCCGGACGACGACTTCGAGACGCCCTACCTCGTGGAGTTCTACGCGGGGAACAACCAGAGCATCGGCTGCGCCCTCGACAACCCCAACGGCCTCGTTGGCCGCGTCGTCGCCATCACCTTCGACGACCGCTACACCTTCGTCGACGGTCCCATCGACGAGAACTGGGGCGGCGGCGCCCACCTCGGAGCCACCGGGGATGCGTTCGACAGCGTGCGCACCGACACCTCCGCCAACTTCGTGTCCTTCGAGCTCGACGGCATGTACGACAGCGCCGAGCACCGCATCAGCGGCACCTTCAGCGCCGAGTTCGCCCCCAGCAAGGACCCCTACGAGTACGAGGCGACGGTCAGCGGCTCCTTCGACATGGTCCTGCCGGAGTAGGTCCAGCAAGCGGCCGGTGGGAACTCACACCCCGAGGGCCCGCCAGTGGGCCCGAAGCTCACGAGAGATGGAGGCCTCCGGCGGCACCTCGTAGGGCTCTCCCGCCAGCTTCGCCACCATGGCCGCAGCGATCTGACCGACGTCGTCGTCGATGCCCGCGGCCGCCAGCTCGGCCCGAGCCTCGTCGACGTCCCCCGCGCCGGCGAGGGCCACCGCCAGGAAGGCACGGTTCCAGCGGACGTGCTCCTCCAGGCCCACGAACTGCGCCAGCGCGCAGGCCTGCTCGAGCTCCGTCACCGCGTCCAGCCAGCGCTCCTGGAGGAGGAAGGCACGGCCGAGGTTGGTGCGAGCGAAGACCATGCCCCGTCGACGCCCCGTGCGACGGTGGGCGTCGAGGGCGGCCTGGGCGTGCTTCGTCGCCTCGTCGGCTCGGCCCCGGGCGAGCTCGACAGCGGCGAGGTTGCCGTGGAGGACCGCGGCCCGCTGCGGGTCGTCGGCCACGAGGTCGAGGGCCTTCTCGAACCACCCCCTTGCCGTGGTCAGCCGCTGCCTCAGCAACGCGAGGGTGCCGAGGGTGTTGAGGCCATTGACCCGGTACGTGGACGGCCCCTCGTCGAGGTCGTTCCACGCCAGCTGAGCCCGCTGGTACGCCGCGTCGACCTCCCCCAGGCGCGCCTCGGACTTGCAGCGGTCGAAGAGCATCAACGCCTGCTCGACCGACGACCGGGACCCCGCCCCCTCCTCGGCCCGCTCGTAGGCAGCGATGGCCTCCTGATGGCGGCCCGCGCTGGCCCACGCCCCGGCGACCAGCTGCCAGCCCGCACTTCGAAGCTCCGGGGCCCAGTCGGACCCCTCGAGCTCTGCGGCCAGGGCGGTGGCCGCCTCGACGCCCTGGCCGAGTCGGCGCTCCACCTGCGCACGAAGGAGTCGAAGACGGGCGCCTACGAGGCCCTCGCGCCCGTCCGCCCCCTGGACGAGCTCCAGGGCCGATCGGAGGTCGCCACGCTCGTAGGCCGCCAGCCCCGCGCCGAAGCGGGCGACGTCGTCGAGGGGCTCCAGAGCCCTGAGCAGCGGCGCCAGGGCGAAGAGCACGTCGAGCTGCTCCGGCGCGGCTTCCTCCCGGAGGAGCGGCACGGCCCACGGGGCAAACCACTCCCTGAGCCGGCGGTGGGCCTCCCGGCACCCCTCGGCCCCGGGCTGGAGCTGGCCGTGGACGAGGGGGTGGAGCTCGAGCAGGCCCAGCTCGGCCTGGCGCTCCAGCAGGGAGGCCTCGACCAGCGCACGGAGGCCCTCCAGGCTTCCCACGACCGCTGCCGCGGCGTCGACCGGCCAGTTCACCAGCGGGTAGGCCCCGAGCCGATGCATCCCGGCACGTACCTCGGGCTGCAGGTGGTCCAGGGAGACGCGCACGACCTCCGCGATGGACTGCTCCGAGCCTCCGTCGACGTCCTCGGAGAGCAGCCGCTGAGCACGCTCGGCGACCGCCTCGGGGGTCAGCCAGGTGAGGTGTCGGTGCACCAGGCGTAGGGCAAGGGGGACGCCCCCCACCGCCGAGGCGACGGCGTCCAGGGCCGGCGTGCGTCCGAGCCCGGTCAGGGACTGGAGCAGGGCGACGCTGTCGTCGAGCCCGAGGGGGCTCAGAACCACCTTCTCCAGGTAGCCCTCCAGCTGCCGACGGGTGGTCGCCAGGACCCGCACCTCGGGCCCGAGAGCATCGATCCACGGACCGATCCCGGTCACCCACTCCACGTTGTCGAGGACCACGAGGCCCCGCGCGCCCATCGCCTCGGCCAGCGAGGCCTCCCCCGAGGCGACGAGGTCGGGGTCCACCCCGAGCGTCCACGCGATGGCCCGCACGGCGCCCGCGATGTCGGTCTCCTGGGAGAGGGAGCAGAATACGCCGTCGCGACGGGCGAGCAGCTCCCGGGCGACGCGGGTCTTTCCCACCCCTCCCGCCCCCATCAGCTGGACCGAGCGCTGCTCCAGACACTCCACGAGCTCCTCGAGCAGCTCCTCGCGGCCGACGAAGTCTCCCTCCACCCGCCGCGCCTCGGGCTCCGCCGGCCGGAAGTACACGCCCTTGCCGTAGACGGTCACCAGGTGGACGGGGTTCTTGGGGTCCACCTCCAGCTTGCGGCGCAGCCGATGCACGGCCGCATCCACAGCTCGGCTGCGGACCCGCGCGTTGTAGCCCCAGACCTCCTGCAGCAGCTCCTCCGTGGCGCAGGGCGTGGCGGGACGGGCAGCGAGGTAACCGAGCATCCGGGTCTCCCGGTCGGTGAGGGACACCGGCACGTCTCGCTCGACCTGGCCCCGCTCCAGGTCCACCCAGCCATCCACCAGCCTCAGCCTCGTTCGCACGTCCATCCCCCCGGGGAGGGAACGTAGCCGACAGCAGCCAGGTTCGTGGCCCCAGTCGTGGTGCTCGGCACGACCGGCTGTTGCACTCCTGAGGCATTCCCGCAGCCCTGGCCGCGTGACGGAGGAACCAGGCCCCCAACCACGGACCTCGCCGATGTTCACGACCACCACCCTGGACCTGCCTCCCAGCCAGGCGCGGACCTGCCGTCCGGCCCCCGACCGTGCCCCGGGCGAGGACCACGCCGCCCGCTCGTCCCTCCTCGGGCTCCAGCGAGGGTCCCACCTGGGCCGTACGCCGGCCGTGGCAGCGATGGAGGCCGAGGTGCTGCTGCGCCACCTGGAGCGGCACGGGGAAGTCCAAGCCGACACCCTCGCCGCCGAGCTGGCGCGCAGGGTCCCCCGACCCGCTCCGCCCCCGGTGCCGGCCGACCGCGATGGCACCTGGCGCGCCGCGGCCCAGGCATCCGCAGGCCTGGAGGCCGCGGCTCGGGTCGCCCCCCTCGGTGCGGCGCTCTCGGGGAACCTCTCCGCCGTGGTCCAGCAGGCGACACGCGCCGCATCGGCGACCCACACCCACCCTGACGGAGTGGCCGGGGCCGTCGCTGTCGCCATCGCCTCCGCCTGCTTCGCCCGCGGGCAGGTCGCTCCCTACCAGCTGTGGCCCGTGGTGGTCGGCCGGATGCCCCAAGGGCCCGTCCGGGCGCGGGTAGCCGCCGCGTCGGAGCTGGCGTCGAGCCTGCCGCCCTCCCATGCGGCCCGCGTCCTCCGCGCAGACGAGGGCGACCTGGCCATCCATGTCGTCCCCTTCGCGCTGTGGTGTGCCGCCCGCCACCCCAACGACGTGGAGGGAGGGCTGACCGCCGCCTGCCGCTTCCCCGTGGCCTCCCCCCACACGCCGACCATCACGGGTGGGGTGGTGGGCGCCCACGCATGGCCCGAGGGACCCTAGTCCTAGAGCACCGACCACAGCTCATTGTGCATCCATCTTACATCGTATGTGAGTCTGACTTATGCGTCCTCCACCACGCAGTTCCGCCCCGCGTCCTTGGCCTGGTACAGGGCAGCGTCCGCGCGGCCGAGCGCCTGGACGAGGTCCTCCCCCGGTGCCACGGACACCACGCCGACGGAGGTGGTGACCGCGATCTCGCTCCCCTCCCAGACCGTGGGGCGGTCCGCGATGGCGCTCCGGATGCGCTCCGCCACGGCCATGGCCTCCGTGGGGCCCGCACCGGGGGCCACCACCAGGAACTCCTCGCCCCCGTAGCGGCCCACGAGGTCGTACACCCGCACGGCCGTCTGCACCCGGGCGACCGCGTCGCGGAGCACGGCGTCTCCCGCCAGGTGGCCGTGGGTGTCGTTCACCGCCTTGAAGTGGTCGAGGTCCAGCATGATCACCGCGAGGTCCCCCTCCTCGCGCTCCGCACGGGCCAGCTCGATGGCCGCCCGCTCCAGCAGCGCCCGACGGTTCAGCACGCCCGTCAGCCCATCCCGCAGGGCCAGCTCCTCCAGCTGCTGCTGCGACGCGGCCAGCTCTTCCTCGTGGGCCAGCTCCCGCCGCGCATCGCGGAGAACCCCGGTGAACAGGGTGTGCCCGTCGTGGCGCGTCTCGCTGACCGAGAGCGACACCGGGACCTCGAGGCCGCTCCGGTGCAGGGCGTGGACCCGACGCACGCTCCCCACGACGGTGCGCTCGCCCGTCGCCATCGCTCGAAGCATGTAGGCTCCATGATGGTCTCCGTGGGGACCGGCAGCGAGGACGCCGATGTCCCGCCCCACCAGCTCCTCGGGGGACCACCCCAGCAGCCCCTCCACCGCAGGGTTGCAGTCGACGATGCCGCCGCGCTCGTCGATGCAGATGACCACGTCGATGAGGTCGTTCAGGAGCGCTCGCAGCCGAGACGCATCGAGCCGGTCGGTTCGCTGCATTCCGGGCATGTTGCCAGACGACCCTCAGTCGAACAAGAACGCGTCGTCTCCCTCGGTCACGGTCACCATCACCAGGAAGTCCTGGGTGATCGACGGATCCATCGCGAGCCAGGCAGCCTCGACCAGATCGGCGTGGGCGTCGTCGCAGGCCACCACCGCGAGGAGGCTTCGGTCCCACGCATCGGCCGGGTCGGCGTTGGCAGCCGACAGGGGGAGGTCGCCGAGCTTGTCGGACAGCAGGTCCTCCATCGCCTGGGCAGACGGGGTGCCGCAGCGGTTGGTGGGATCCACGAAGGTGAGGGCCCGGGTGACGCTCACGCCGACGGTGACCCCGTCGATCTCCACGAGCTCGTCGGTCTTCTTGCCTCCGGCGTCCACGTAGAGGATCTCGCCCTCGGTCTTCAGGAGGTTGGCGAGCTCGCAGCGGTAGAGGGACTCGAAGGCGATGGCCTCCGACTCCAGGGAGCTACCGCCCAGGTTGCCATCGTAGATGACCTCCTGGCCACCGGGGTTGAGGAGGGAGACGTCGTAGACCTCGGTGCCGAAGTCCACGGAGACCCGGTAGAAGAAGGGGTCGGCGGAGAGCCACTCCCCGTCGTCGAGCACACCGCAGTCGCCGGAGAGGTCGCCGAAGCCGTCGAGGGGGACGGCGATCCCGGTGTCGCCGGTCGCGCCTGTGTCTGTGTCTGTGTCCGTGTCCGTGTCGGAGTCGGCGTCCGCATCCGCATCGGCGTCCGCATCGGTGTCCGCGTCCGCGTCCGCATCCGCGTCGGCGTCGGTGTCGGCGTCGGTGTCGGCGTCGGCGTCCGTGTCGGCGTCTGTGTCTGTGTCGGATGCGACGTCCGTGCCGTCGTCGTCCTTGCCCCCGCAGCCCAGGGCGAAGCTCCCCAGCGCGACCACCATCCACACAGCTCTCACGTCGACCTCCACGCGTCGCGCGCAGCATAGCCGGCTGGCCCGTCGCGCGACGGCCCCCACGTCCGCACCTCTCGAGCGCCAGGCACGCCTGACGCCCTCGGAGCCGACCGGTTGGACAGCGGGACCTTCAGGGCGGCGTCGTGTGCGCCCGGTGACTCCCCTGCTACACCGCCGGGTCTCGACGGGGGATGACCTGCCGGTAGGCCGTGACGGTCCAGCACATGCTGAAGCCGCCCACCACGGCCATGTAGGCGTACATGACGCCCAGCAGACCGAAGACCATGCCCAGCGCGTTCAAGGCCTGGTCGGGCGGAACGGTGGCCATCGCCTCCGACTGCGCCTGCATGTACGGCCCCAGCAGGCTGATGGGGAGGTAGGCCAGCTGCATCGCCACCATGAGCACGACCAGGGGCCCCCAGCTCGGGCGGAAGGCCTCGAAGGCCGCCGTGTAGGACTCGACGGCGCCCAGCCCCCGGTCGGCCCACACGTAGGAGGCGTAGGTGAGCGGCGCGATCACCGCCGCCCACGCCATGCCGACGAGGCTGGTGAGGGCGAGCCCCAGCATCGGGTCGATCATCCCCTGCTCCTGAGCGACCTGGATCGCCGCCGAGACCCCGATGGAGGGCAGCAGCACGATGAACAGGAGCAGGATGACGCCCCAGCCATGGAGGAAGACCCGCATGGGCTCGGGGCCGGAGACCCCGCTGCTCAGCTCGCCGAAGTCGGCCTTGCCGTCGACGATGCTGAGCATGAAGCGGTTGAGGCCGTGGAGCATGAACGGCCCGGTCACCACCCAGCCGATGCAGGTGCAGACCGACACCAGGTAGACGACGACGAGGGTGACGATGCCTCCGGCGATGGGGAGCACGTTGCGAACGGCGGTGGCGGTGCCGCCCTGGAGCGCCGCGACCGCGTCGACGCGGCCGGTCACACCGAGTCCGTCTCCGCTGGTGCCGAGGTCATCCCCTGCGGCAAAGGGGTTTTCCTTGTCCACTGCGTCCCTCCTGGCTCCCCCTTGTACTCCGGGTCGCCGCTCTCGTCCTGACAGAACGCCGGCCGACACACCATCCGTCGGCTACGCTGCACCCGGAGATCCACCCCCTTGGCCCACCCCGCACTCATCGCGTCCTGGCTGCTGCTGCTCTCCTGCCGCTCAGACGGGGGAAAGGGCCCGCCCGGGTCGACGCCGGTCGAGGCGCCAACGGGGGAGACCGCCGTCGTCGATGCGACGGGCACCACGGGCGCCACCGGCGGCGACACCGCCACGGCAGGTCCCCTCCCCCCGAACATCCTCCTCGTGATCAGCGACGACCAGGGGGTCGACAAGGTCGCCTCGTACCAGGCCCATCCGGCGCCTCCCCCGACCCCGACCCTCGATGGGCTGGCCGCTCGCGGCGTGTCCTTCGACCGAGCCTACGCGCTGCCCAGCTGCTCCCCGAGCCGCTCGGCCCTCCTCACGGGTCGGATGCCCCATCGCACCGGGCTGGGCACGGTGATCCAGTACCTCGACGACGAGGAGCTCCCCGCCGACAGCCCCTCGATGGCCCGCATGCTCCACACCTCCCCATGGCCCTGGAAGACCGCCGCCTTCGGCAAGTGGCACCTGTCCTCGTACGAGAGCGACCACGGCTGGGACCACCCCCTCGAGCTGGGCTTCGGGGAGTACGCGGGCGGGCTGGGCAACCTCTGGGACCGCTACCTCGATCGCCACGTGCCCCACGGCTATACGTACTGGGACAAGGTCGAGGACGGCGCGCTGCACGTGGAGACCACCTACGCCACCACCGACACCGTGGACGACGCCCTGGATGCCATCGGCCGCCTGGAGGAGCCATGGCTCGTCTACGTGTCCCTCCACGCCCCCCACATTCCGCTCCATCAGCCCCCCGACGGCCTGGCAGACCCGGTGGTGGACGCCACGGGACCCAACCTGTACGACGCCGCCGTGCAGGCCCTCGACACCGAGCTGGGCCGCCTGCTCGGCGCCGTCGACGTCGACGACACCCTGGTGGTGTTCACCAGCGACAACGGGACCGAGAGCTTCGGCATCCGCGCGCCGGCCAACCCCCGCCACGGCAAGCTCACCGCCTACGAAGGAGGCATCCGCGTGCCGCTGATCGTCGCCGGGCCCGGCGTGATGGAGGGGGCCCGCAGCCAGGCTCTCGTCCACCTCGTCGACCTGGTGCCCACGGTCGCGGACGTCGCGCAGGTCGACCTGTCGTCCAGCATCCTCGACGGCGAGTCCTTGTGGCCCTACCTGCGGGACCCCGCCGCGACCGGCCGCGACATGCTCCACGCCGGCACCTTCCTGCCCAACGGCCGCGGAGACGCCAACCTGCACTCGGAGACCTGGGTGAGCCATGGCCCCCGCATCAAGGCCGTGCGCTTCGAGCGGGGCCCGGTGGCCTTCGTGGATCTGGTGGAGGACCCGGAGGAGGAGGATCTGGTCCTGTCGGTCGACGACCTTCCGGAGGCGCGACGGGCCGAGGCACAGGCTCTGGTCGACGCACAGCAGGCGTTCTTCGAGGGGATCGACATTCCGTCCTGGTGACGGTTGGAGCCCACCCGAGGCCTGGACGCGGTACGATGCGCCATGCTTCTTCTCCCCCTGCTCTTCGCCTGCACCCCCTCCTCCGACCCGGAGGCACGGTCCGCGGACCCGTCGTGCCTGCAGCAGTGGGTCGACGGCGTCACGGAGGTCGCCCCTGGGTTGGCCACGGACCCGTCGGGCCCCAAGGCTCTCTTCGACGGAGAGACCATCTGGGTGGCGTGGTCCCATCCCGACGCGGAGGGCGACGACGACGTGTGGATGCAGGCACTCTCGTGCGACGGCACGCCCCGTCGAGACGCCGTGGAGGTCAACGCCGGGCAGCCCGAAGGCTTCGACCCCGTCCTCGCGCTGTCGGAAGACCGGCTGCTGGTCGCGTGGACGAGCCACATCCCCCACGCGGACAGCCCCAACGACATTCGCCTTCGCGCCTTCGATCTCGCTGGAGAGCCTCTGACCCTACCGGTCGCCCTCGAGACCACACGAGGCGGCGAGCCCTTCGACCACGATCGCCACCAACCGGATGTCGCCCCCCGTGAAGGCGGGTTCTGGCTGACGGGCTCCTGGGACGTCGACGGCGACTGGAGCTTCCAGACCTTCGTGGTGCCCCTCGACCTCGACGGGGTCCCCCTCGAAGAGGGGCTCGACACCAAGCCCGACCTGTCCGTCGACCAGTGGAACCCTCGGATCGAGGCCCACGGAGAGGAGGTGCGGGTCGCATGGGAGGCACAGCCGGTCGAGACCTTCGACCAGGTGCCCATGGGGGGCCCGATGGGTGGGGTGGAGGCGCTGGCCAGCGACGGCTGGGGCGTCGAGGTGGCCCACGGGCCCAGCGGCTGGTGGATGGCGTGGAACGGCGGCTGGCAGGGACCGATGGTGCGTCCCGCGGCGGGTCCGGAGCGGACCCTCGACATCGATGGGTCGATGGCCGCGCTGGCGGCGACCGGCGACGGAGCCGTCGTGCTCTCGATCCGGCCGGGTGACTCGGTGAACCAGCTGTTGACGGTGTGGCGCCTGGATGCAGCGGGCGCCGTGGTCCACCGCCACCCCCTGCACGCCGAGAACGCCGACTGGCGCAGCGCCGAGGGCCTGGTGGTGATCGACGACACCCACGTGGTGGTGTTCTACACCGACGCGGACGAGGGGCGGCTGATGGCGGAGTGGATCACCTTCCCGTAGGCATCGCGGACCAGCGCTCTCGTCGAGTGGCGCTGCTGGTACGGAGGTCCGGATGTGCCTCCCCAGCGGCACGCGTTGCACCGAGCCTGCTCAGGGGCTTCGGGCGAGGACGTCCGAATCATCGCAAGGCCTGGATCTAGGGGGTCGCGTCGAGGATGTTCGTCAGGACGGCGACCAGCCCCGATGCGTCGGGGTTGTGCTCGTAGGTGCCATAGCCGTGGGCGTAGGAGGCCAGCAGGCCGACGTTGATGCTGGAGCCGAAGCCGAGGGTCCACACGTGGATGCCGGCGGCGCGCACGGCGTCGACCTCGGCGAGGCGCTCGGCCTCGGTACCCACGGTGGGGTTGCCGTCGGTGACGAGCACGATGCCCTGCAGATAGCCCCGGTCGGCGCGCTCCGAGAGGATCTCCCGGGCGGTCAGGAGAGCCTCGGTGTGGTTGGTCGACCCCCGGGGGGTCAATGCGCCAAAGGTGGACCACTGAGCCAGCAGCGCGTCGGGGTCGTCGGCGATGACGAAGGGGTCGGTCCAGACCTGTGCCCGGTCCGAGAAGATCACGGCACTGACCATGTCGGCCGGCCCGTGTTCCTCGGCGAGGAGCGACGCAGCGGCCTCCATGGACTGGTCCGTCCAGAGCATGCCTCCGTTGAATCCCATGGAGCAGCTCAGGTCGAGGACGAAGACCAGCTCCTGCGGGTCGTCCTCGGCGAGCAGGGAGGCGCCCCAGGCACTCCGAGCATGGACCGCCTCCACCTGCCCCGGGCCGAGGGCCACGTTGAACACGGCCGCTTCGTCGAGGGCTCCCACGAACCCAGGGGTCGCGCAGGGCACCCCGTCGACGTCGAGCTGAGCGCCGAGGGCCAGGGGGGCGTCGGTGTTCGGGATGGGGAACCTGCCGCCGCGGGCTCGCAGCAGATCGGCCGCCCAGGGAAGGCCGTCGAGGTAGAGCTGGACTCGCTCCTCGGCGCTCGGGGCGGCGCTGTCGTGCACGATGACCAGGTGGCTCCACGCCTCCGGGGGAACCGGGTCCACGGAGCGCACGCGGAGGAGACCGCCGGCGTCGCCGAACAGCTCGACCACCACGCGGCCCTGGGGGTCGAGACGAGCGAGGAACTCCGCGGCCGTGTCGGCGGCGGCACACACCGAGGGATGGCTCGACTTGGACCACAGGACGCCGGGCCCGCCCTCCGGGTACAGCCACAGGCCGAGGGTGAAGCGAGCATCGTCGCCGGTGGTCATCTTGTAGAGGTGGGTGCCGAGCTCGGCCCAGGCCCCCCCGTCGAAGGCCTGGGCCGGACCCGCCGGCCCGTCGACATCGGTGGTCCCGAACAGGATCCCCTCCCGGTCGTTGGCCAGCTCGACCGCGACGCTGTCCGCCTCGTCGAGGGGCCAGTACCCGACGGGTCGGGTGTAGGCGGCGGGGGGAGCGGGGTCGACCACGGCGGTGTCGACGAGGGCCGAGTCGACCAAGGGAGCGCCGGTGTCCCCCGTGGCGGCGAGGGCGAACGCGAGGGGGAACAGCAAGACGGCCTCCGTGGCTATGGTACCAGGTGTCGCCTCGTGTGGGGCTGTTCACCCGTCGACGAGGTCGAGCAGGTACCACCGGTCGCAGCCGTGATGCCCGGTCGATCCCATCGGCGCCTCCAGCTCCCGAAAGCCGAAGCGCTCGTACAGCGAACGCGCACGGCTCATGTGCACCAGGGTCTCGAGGTAGCAGCGGCCGAAGCCCTCGGCGCGGGCCGCCTCGAGGATGATGGCCAGCAGCTTCGCACCCACCCCGATACCCCGGGCTTCCGGTAGGAAGTACATCTTGCGCAGCTCGCACGTGTCGGCGGGGCCGCCGTCCAGAGGCGCGTAGCCCCCGCAGCCCACGACCCGGCCGTCGGCGTCGACCACCACCCAGTAGTCCGAGCGGGGCGCCTGGTAGGCCACGTACATCCCATCGACCTCGGGGTCGGACAGGGCGAAGCCGGGCCCCTGGGCCCCGAAGCTGGGCATCACCGTGCGGATCACCGCCTTCACGGCTGAGTCGTCCTCCGGACGGATGCGACGAATGGACAGCTCCCCCTGACGACGAGACCGGACCAGTGCCTTGGCGTACAAGTGCATCCCCGAGAGCACCTGCTCGCGCTCGTCGGGCGCGAGGACCCCGAGGGCCTGTGCCACCTGGGCATCGGCATCGTCGTGGATGCCGCGCACCACCGCGGCGCCCGCATCCGACAACGACAGGATCCGCCGCCGACCATCGCTGGGATCGGGATGGGACCGCACCAGCCCCTTGTCGGCCAGGGACTTCAGGCTCCGGCTGACGACGGCGGGGTCGGAGCGCAGGCGCTCGGCGAGGTCCGACGGCGACAACTGGCCAGCCTCCCCGAGCTCGAGCACGAGGTGGACCTGGGCGTGGGCGAGGCCCGCGGGGGCCCAGGCATCCTGCAGGAAGCCGAGCTCGCGGACCATCGTGCGACTGGCGGCGCGAAAGGAACGAACGGCTGGGGACGTGGCGTGGGTGTCCATGATCTCCTCCATGGTGAACACCAGCTAACTCTTTGTTGATCTTGGTCAACTATTCAATGTCGTGCATCCACTTTCTCGGCGTCGATCCCGCTGGGCCCGAGGCACGCCCGTCCGCCCGTAGAAGACGTCCTTCCGATGAAACCGACGAGGAGTGGATCTACGGCACCACGGCACCGGCCAGCCCAACGCCGACGATCAGGGGCACTCGGCGCTGGGCGTGACCCATCCCGAGGCGATCGCACGGACAGGGTGGCCGCCCGTGTACGGGTCGGTCTCGGTCCAGGTGACGCCGTCGGCGCTGTGCCAGGCCTGTTGGTCGGCGTACCACTGACCCCAGGCCCCCTCGATGGCCACGAACTGGCCGCTGTCGTCGACGGCGACGGGCCCCGGGTTGGTGCCCGCGGGGGCGATGGGGGTCGAGGTCCACGTCTGGCCGTCGGGGCTGCGCCACACATCGCCGCCGCCGAAGGCCCAGAAGTCCGTGCCCGTCCACACGAGGTGGCTGGCGATCGAGGCGCCGAGATCGACGCGGGTGAAGGTGTCGCCGTCGTCGGTGGAGCTGCAGGCCACACCGTCGCCCCCCATGACCAGCAGCACGCCGTTGCCGTAGGCGATCCCTCCCTGGGTCTGCACGGAGGCGCCGCACCCGGCCGGCAGCACGCTCGGTGCGCTCCATGTGGTGCCGTCGGTGCTGGTGACGATGTCGTCGGCGTCGCCCACCTGCACGAAGCGGGTGTCGGTGCGGCCGGCGCGACGAACGTTCCAGCCGACCATGCCCGTGTCGATCTCCGCGCTCCACGTGAGGCCCTGGTCCGTGGAGGTCTTCGCCATGCGCCCCGCCGCCAGCAAGACGCCGTTCAGGTAGACGATGCCGCCGTAGCTGTTGCCGCTGTCGACCTCGTCCCAGACGACGCCGTCGGCGCTGCGACGGATGGACCCCGGAGCGCCCCAGCCGAAGGTCGCGTAGAAGTAGCCGTCGCCCCAGGTGATGCCGCGACCGGCCCCCGGGTCGTGGTCGCACTCGATCTCGATCTTGCCGGACCAGCACGTGCCGCCCCCGGTCTCGTCGGACTGATCGGCCACCCAGCTGTCGCCCCCGTCGCAGGAGAGCAGACGGCGGGCGAGGTGGCCCTGAGCCACGAAGGCGGAGCGGAGCCCGGGGTCCGTGGGCCCGGTGTCGCCCGTCGCCGCGGTCGCGTCGGTGTCGGTGTCCGCGTCGGTGTCGGTGTCGGTGTCGGTGTCCGCGTCGGTGTCCGCGTCCGCGTCGGCATCCGAGTCGGTGTCCGTGTCCGTGTCCGTGTCTGTGTCTGTGTCCGTGTCCGTGTCCGTGTCGACGGGGTCGTCGGAGGTGGTCTTGTCGTCGTCATCGGTGTCGCCGCC
>Ga0213839_1000931_pt1 | contig 22791 bp, 17 predicted proteins | sample SWPATP21_FD_160075 | JGI IMG/M metagenome (GOLD analysis project Ga0213839, IMG submission 160075) | Coastal seawater microbial communities from Marineland, Florida, United States - SWPA TP2 #1 | ecosystem: Environmental > Aquatic > Marine > Coastal | place: USA: Florida | collected 2016-08-14
GGTGTCCGTCGGCCCACGCGTCGATGCTGGCTCGCTCGTCCGCCTCGTAGGAGCTGGGTTGCCAGCGGACCGCCTCCAGCGCCTCCACGATGCCCCGGCCGTGCTGACCCGAGCCCGACGCCACCTCGAGCACGTGGGCGTCGGCGGGCAGAGCGACCCGGAGGACGTCGAGGATGGCCTCGAGGTTGCGGCCGGTGGCCGGGTAGTTCTTCCGTGGATCAGCCATCGTGGGTCTCCCATCCCTCGTGGAGGTCCGGCGCTGGCGTGAGGGGCCCCAGCGACGTGCCCAGCTCGGCGTCGGCCCACGCCACGAAGGCGGCGACGGCCGGGGCCAGCGAGCGCCCGACCCCTCCCATAGCCGACGGGGCCCCGGAGCTGAGACGGGCGTTGATGTAGTCGCCCGTGGGTCCCGGGCCCGCCGAGACCCGCAGGTGCCCCTGCTCCACGTCGCACGACACCCAGCGCCCGTCCGTCCACCGCAGCCCGAAGGTCTCCGTCTCCGTGCGGTTGCCCGGCGCAGGGAAGCCGAAGCTGCCGATGCGATGGGCGTCGGCGACCGCCAGCACTGCCTGCTCCAGCTCCTGCGCGGTCACCGAGGGGCGGAACCCCTCGATGAGGGCGAAGTGGAACAGGGTGAAGGGAAGCACCGGATCCGCCACCTTCCCTGGGGCCAGCATGCTCATGGCCGCCCCCACCCGGGGGTTCAGCTCCGTGGGCCGGAAGCCGTCGGCGGTCATCACCCCGTCCACCGTGTAGGCGCCGCGGTAGCCATACGCCGACGCCAGGTGCTGCCCCACCTTCCGGGCACCCTCCCGCATCTGCTCTCTGAGGGCCGGCGGCGGGTCCCAGAGGGTGGCGGCCCGGGCGTACACGAAGCCGTTGGCGTTCCGCAGCACCAGCATCTCCGCCGGGCGGAACACCGCGACGCCATCGGGCAACACCACCCCGTGGATGCTGCAGGGCAACCCCTCCAGGAAGGGCATGACCCGTGCGGTGTCGCAGTGGGGGGCCAGCGTCTCCCACGCCGGGCGAGCGTCCGCCTCGTCCCGGACCCAGCGGGTACGCACGGCGCCTCCATGGAAGCCCTCCCGGGCGTCCCCGGCCCACACCGTGCCCTGCCCCTCGTCCAGCCGAGAGGCCGCCGCCGTGAGGGCCTCGAGGGTGCACGGGACCACTTCGCTTCGGGCCCTCGCCATGCCGGCCGCGTCCCACAGTGCGTCGATGACCGTCTTGTCCTCGAGATCCCGCCAGGGCTTCGGTCGAGCACCGAACACCCGGCGACCCGCAACCGGCGCCCCCGCGCTGAAGAAGGCCGCCAGGGTGAGCAGCTCCCGATCCGGGTCGACCGCGTCGACCTTGGCCGCCACGTCGCCGGGCACCTGTGCCAGCGCCCTGTCCGCGGTGTGGATGGCATCGACAATGTCGGCCCCTGGGGGCAGTCCCAGAGCGTGCCAGGGCTGCTCGGGGAGCGGCCCCGTCCCCACGCGACCCGCGAGCACGAAGGCGACCTCCCCGCCCAGATCCGCGAGCTCCGCCGCCATCCCGCGGAAGCCCTGGACGATGTCCACGGCCAGGAGGAAGCGCTGCCCCCCGTAGACCGTGCGCAGGTCGTCCATCAGCCGCTCTCGAACCGACCTGGACCGCTCCATGTCCATGGCACCTCCCACGGGCTGCATCCTACGTCGCCCTTGCGCCAACCGGGCCCTTGCAGGAAGGTGACCCATGCTCGACGACGTCTTCTGGCCTGGTCTCGTCTCGATCACCGTCATGTACCTGGCGGTGTTCTTCGTCGGCGTGTGGGCGAGCCGCGGGGCCCCCCAGCCCTCCGGGGAGGGAGACGACGCCCTCGAGGAGCTGCTCCTGGCCGGACGAGCCCTCCCCGCGTGGGTCGGCCTGCTCACCATGACCGCCACCTGGGTGGGGGGCGGCTACATCAACGGCACGGCCGAGCAGACCTTCACCAGCGGCGTCCTCTGGGGCGGTCAGGCCGGTCTCGGCTACGCCCTCAGCCTCGTGGTGGGCGGCCTCTTCTACGCCGCTCGCATGCGCCGGATGGGCTACACCACCCTGGTCGACCCGCTGGAGCAGCGCTTCGGCCGCGGTGTCGCCTTCGCGCTGACCGTGCCCGCCGTGCTCGCCGAGGTGCTGTGGTCTGCAGCCATCCTCGTGGCCCTCGGCTCCACCTTCGGGACCATCATCGGGCTGGACCTCCAGCTCTCCATCGTGGTGAGTGCCGCGGTGGCCATCGGCTACACCGTCTTCGGCGGGCTGCGGGCGGTGGCCTGGACCGACGTGATCCAGCTCTTCCTCATCGTGGCGGGCCTGGGCCTCGCCGTTCCCTACGTGGTCGGGGCGGCGGGGGGCACCGGCGCCGTGTGGGAGGCCGCCACCCAGGCGACGTTCGCGAGCCCCCAGGAGGTCTGGTCGTGGTCGGACTTCACCATCCTGCTGGTGCTGGGCGGCATCCCGTGGAACGTCTACTTCCAGCGGGTGCTCTCCTCCCCCACCCCCGAGGCGGCACGCCGGACGAGCCTGCTGGCGGGCCTCCTCTGTGCCGCCATGGCCCTCCCCCCGATGGCGCTCGGCCTCTCCGCCGCCCTGCTCACCCCCGAGGCCTTCGGGGCGGGAGGCGAGGCCGCCCTGGCCGCCATGCAGGAGCAGCCCGCCCTCGTCCTCCCCTACGTGCTCCGCTACGCCGTCCCCCAGTGGGTCGGGGTGCTCGGCCTGGGGGCGGTGGCGGCCGCGGTCATGTCCAGCGTGGACTCCAGCATGCTCTCGGCGGCGTCCCTGCTGTCGTGGAACGGCTACCGACGCCTGCTCAACCCCGAGGCGTCCGCCGAGCAGGTGGCGCGGCTGGTCCGCGGGCTCATCGTCGTCCTCGGCATCCTGGCCACCGTCGTGGCCCTCACCTACAGCTCGGTGTCGGCTCTCTGGTACCTGTGCGGCGACCTCGTCTACTGCATCCTCTTCCCCCAGCTCACCGCCGCGCTCTTCGACCCCAGGGCCAACCGCACGGGGGCCATCGCCGGCCTGTCGGTCAGCATCCTGCTGCGTCTCGGCGGTGGGGAGGGCACCCTCGGGCTGCCCAACCTGCTCTACCCGGACCCGGTGGACGGCATCGAGTGGCCGTTCCGCACGGTCGCGATGCTCGGGGGTCTGCTGACCCTGCTGGTGGTCTCCCGGCTGACCGGATCCTTCGACCCGCCGGCGCCCCCCCTGAAGACCGGCCGCGACGCCGCTACGTGAGCTTCTTGGCGACCCGCTTCGCCAGGGCCCGCATGGCGGTCTCGTCGAGGTCGGGAGGGTTGGCCTCCGAGAAGCCACCGGTCAGCGCCTTGAGCATCATGCCGCCAGCTGCGTCGAGGGCGATGTCGCCCTTCCACATCGCCAGGAAGTCGCCGCCGCCGTCGCCATCGACGATCACCTCGCCCTCTTCTCCAAGGTAGAAGGTCAAGCCGTGCCAGTGCGCTCCGGCCTGCTCCATCACCGACGCCACGGCGTCCATCACCGGCAGCTTCTTGGGACGGTGCTCCTCCGGGTGCTGGAGCAGCGCCCGGACGAGGGCCTTCTCCAGCAGGGGGATGAGCACCTCGAAGCCGGCCGTCGCAAGGGGGGGCTGGGGGCTCGCGGGGATGCGGGGCTCCGCGGCGGCCGCCACCGGCATCGCAGGAGGTGGCGCGACGTCATGAGCGGCGGCCGTCTCGGGCGCTGCGTCGGGCTCGGGGGCCAACGGCACGTCCTCCGTGAGGTGCTCCAGGGCCATCTCTGCGGCGTCGTCGAGGACGGGCGTCCCGTCGAGGTGGATCACCGAGCAGGCCTCCACCAGCTCCGGTCGCACGGCGTCGACGGAGGTCGTCAGGAACACCACCACGTTGTTGGAGTTGCGGAGCAGCGGGTGGGCCGGCCAGTCGAACAGCCCGGGGGCGGTGGGGATGGGGTCCACCCGCTTGCGGCGCCGCGGGAGCAGCCCGTCGACGTCCACCACCATGTAGGCCTGGTCGGTGCCGACGGTGTTCAGGGCCTGCCAGATGCGGCCGAGGGCCTCCGAGGGAACCCGCGCTGACAAGGCGGCCGCCGTGCCCGACAGGAGGAGGGCGGCGTCCACCAGCTCGTCGAACTTCTTCTCGTCGGCGAAGGTCGGAAAGCGGAGCCCGCCGCCGACGCCGGTACGAAGCACACCGACCACGGGACGACTTCGAGCGAGGAGCCGAACGAGGACATTGGCCGCATCCAGGGCCTCTCCCTCGACCTGCCAGTGGGCGCCGTGGATGTCGCCCACCACCAGGAAGGCGCTCGCCTCGTCGGCGACGAATCGTTCTTTCAGTGCTTCGGTCCAGGCAGGCCAGCTCATGGGCTCCTCGAGGTCCGTGGGGAGGTGCAGCGTACTGCGGCCGGGCTGTTATGCCATGCCCGGGAGAAGACACCATGCGCTACGTCCTGTTCCTCGTCGCTGTTGCCTGCGGTGCCGGGGCCGACACCCCCGCTGCCACCGACGCCCCCGCCGGGGAGGTCGTCCAGGCCGGCAAGCGGTCCGACATCGACATCGCGGGGCTGGAGCAGGCGATGGAGAAGGGCGCGCAGGTCATCGACGTGCGCACCGAGGGGGAGTTCGCAGCGGGCCACGTCCCCGGCGCGGTGAACCTCCCGCTGGGCTTCCCGGACGCCCACCCGGTGATCCAGGGACTCGACCCCGAGGCGCCCGTCTACCTGATCTGCCAGTCGGGGGGACGCTCCGCTCGGGCCGCGGACCAGCTCTCCGCCGCGGGCTTCACCGCCGTCAACGTGAAGGGCGGCACCGGTGCGTGGCAGTCCAGCGGGCGAGCGATCGAGAAGTGAGCCGACCCGCCCAGGACCGCTCCGTCAGCGGTCGCGTCGCCGCCGAAGCCCTCGCCACCCTCCCCGACGCCGTCCCGGATGGTGCGCGAGCGCTGGTGGCCGAGCACCACCCGGTCATCGAAGGGGACCTCCACGACCTCGGAGCCGCCGTCTCGGTCTGGGACCGCTTCGCCTTCGACGGACGCACGGCCACCCCATGGCCCGATGCTGGCCCCTACGACCTCGCGGTGGTGAAGCTCCCCAAGGGGAAGGAAGCGTTTCGCACGCTGATCCAGGCTCTGGCCCACCGCCTGACACCGGAAGGGGCCCTGTGGGTCCATGGCGCCAACGACGAGGGGATCAAGAGCGCCGGCAAGGTCCTGACCGAGGGCTTCGACCACGTGGAGAGCGTGCTGTCCAAGCGACACTGCCGGGTCTGGTGCGCGAGGGGCCTCGCGGACGTCCCGCCAGCCCCCCAGCCGTCCCCGTACCGCTACGAGGTAGCCGGTCAGGTCCTCGAGGGGATCTCCTGGCCCGGCCTGTTCGCCCACGGGCACCTCGACCCTGCCACCCAGGCCCTGCTGGAGGTCCTCCCCACGTTCGATGGGAAGGTGCTCGACTTCGGCTGTGGAGCAGGTGTGATCGGGCAGTTCATCCACCAGCGCGACGGGCTCCCCGTCGATCTCTCCGATGTCGACGCCCTCGCCGTCGACACGGCTCGCCGCAACGTCCCCGAGGCGAACGTCCTCCTCTGTGAGGGGCTCCCCCAGGACACCGGCCGCTACCGCGCCATCGTCAGCAACCCGCCCCTGCACCGCGGCAAGGACACCGAGCCCGGACCGCTTCGGAAGCTCATCGACGAGGCACCCCGGCGGCTGGGCCGCAGCGGCGAGCTCTGGATCACCACCCAGGGAGCCATCCCCCTCCGCGAGCGGCTCCAGGAGCGCTTCCCCCGCGTGGAGCTCGTCCACAAGGACCGACGCTTCACCGTGTGGCGCGCGACCCGGTAGGCTGTCAGCCGGCGGCGAAGCGCAGCTTGACCGTGGTGGACCACGCGAGGGGCTTGCCGTCCTCCCGGGCGGGGTCCCAGCGCCACTGCTTGACCGCCTTCTTCGCCTCGGAGAACGCGGCGTCGGAGCAGCTCACCGGCTCGATGGTCGACGGCTTTCCGTTGGACCCGACCTCCACGGACACCACGCACTCCTCCGCCGTCTCCAGCCCCTTGGGGATCTTGGGGGCCACCCGCGAGCGGGTCACCGGCTCCTGGAAGGTGTGGACGTGGACCGCCGCCTCCTCCGCCAGGACCACGACGTCGCCCTCGGGCACCACCAGGTGGGGGTCGCTGCCGGGTGTGAACACCATCGCGGCCCGGAACCGGCCGTAGCGCTCGCCGGCCTCGATCGTTCCGGCCTGGAGGCTCCAGGAGCGGACCGCTTCGACCGTGGGCCCCCGGAGCTCGTCGGGGCAGCTCTCCGGCCACACCACCGTGCGACGGCGGGAGTCCACCTGCACGAGGATCTCACAGCGGCCTGGTACAGAGGGGTCCAGCTCGGGCCAGCTCCAGCCCATGATCTCCACCTCCGCATAGGGGTCGTGATCCAGGACCAGCAGCGGCTCGGCGTTCGTGGGGATGCCGTTCTTGCGCCGAGGGGGCAGCTGCTTGACCAACTCCTTGGTGCCGTGAGCGGGCACCACCACCCGGACGTCGCCATCCAGGGTGCCGGGCTGCGCCCCGGGGACGGCCTCGAACACGACCCCCAGCGTCGACGACACCGCGCTGGGCTCCTGACCCACCCGCGGGGTCCGGAAGCGCCAGCGCTCGGAGGCGGCCGACACCGCGTCGGCAAAGGGCTCCGCACAGCCCCGCACGACCGCCTTCGACAGCAGGTACCCCCGGTGACTCAGGTCGACGTCGACGGTGCACTCGGCCCCGAGCGTCCCGGCGTCGAGCTCGGCCTGGGGGAAGACGGGGGCTGGCAGCTCCACGGCCGCCAGGGGGACCGGCAGCACGCCCGCAGGCAGCGTGGGCTCGTGGCGCCAGTCCCCCCGCACGAAGAGCTCCGGCACCTCCCGGACATCGAGTCCGAAGCGCACCCAGATCTCGAGCTCGGCGGTGAGCCCCAGGGACTCGGCGTCGTCCCGACGGAGCTCCACCTGCCAGGCTCCAGCGGCCACCGAGGTGGCCTCCTTCAGGGCCTCGGGGCAGCGGTCGATCGCCGGCGCCACCTCGCCCGGCTCGGCGGCCTCGAAGCGGAAGCGGCAGATGCGCTCCTCAGCATCCTTGGCGGCCCCTACCGGCACGGCCAGCCGAGCGACGTGGAGCGCCCCCGCCGGGGTGTCGATCACGAAGGCTCCCTCGGCGAGCTCGACCGGCTCCGGAGCGGCCAGGGCTGCGGCGATCAGGGCGTACGACATGGAGGCCTCCGAGCTCGATGGTGTCTCGCGCTGGGAGTCTGTACACCCGCCCCGCACCCGTGGCCACCGTCGAGCCCCGCTCCCGTGCAGCGATGCCTTGTCCGAATGGAGAGTTGCAGCGGTCGCCCGTGCGCGAACCGGCTACTTCCACCAGCCACCCTCTCCATCTTCCCGAGGAGTGCTGATGAGCCACCCGACCATCCGCAAGGTCGCCGTCCTTGGCGCCGGCGTCATGGGCACCGGCATCGCCGCCCACCTGGCGAACGCCGGCATCGAGTCCCTGCTGTTCGACATCGTCCCGAAGGACGCCGAGGACCGCAACGTCCTCGCCAAGAAGGGCATCGAGACCGCCAAGAAGCTGAAGCCCGCGCCCTTGTTCCGTCGGCCCGACGCCAAGCTGATCACGCCGTGCAACATGGAAGACCACGGCGCGCGTCTCGCGGAGTGCGACTGGATCGTCGAGGTCGTCGTCGAGCGGCTCGACATCAAGAAGAAGGTGTTCAGCTGGGTCGCGGAGAACCGCAAGCCGGGCAGCATCGTCTCGTCCAACACCTCCGGCATCCCGCTGGCCGACATGGCCGCCGACATGCCCGACGAGATGAAGAAGCACTTCCTGGTCACCCACTTCTTCAACCCCGTCCGCTACATGCGCCTGCTCGAGATCGTGCAGGGGGCGCACACCGACGAGGCCGTCGTGGCCCGCATGGCGGACTTCGGCGACAAGGTGCTCGGCAAGGGCATCGTCTACTGCAAGGACACGCCGAACTTCATCGCCAACCGCATCGGCACCTACGGCATGGCCAGCGTCTTCCGTCACATGGAAGAGAACGGCCTCACCGTCGAGCAGGTCGACGCCATCTTCGGCCCGGCCATGGGGCGCCCGAAGTCCGCCGTGTTCCGCACTGCAGACGTCGTCGGCCTCGACACCCTCCGCCATGTCTTCGACAACCTCTACGAGTACCTGGTCGATGACGACGAGCGCGAGATCTTCAAGCTCCCTGCCGTGGTCGACAAGCTCCTCGCCGACGGCCGCGCCGGACAGAAGAGCGGCGCGGGCTTCTACAAGAAGGTGAAGGAAGGCGGAAAGTCCAAGATCCTCGCCCTCGACCCGGCCACCCTCGAGTACCGGGAGCAGGAGAAGGTCCGCTTCCCCTCCATCGGGGCCGCCAAGAAGGCCAGCAAGCAGGGCAAGCGGGAGAAGGCGCTGCAGGCGATGGTCTACGGCGACGACGTCGCCAGCGAGGCCGCCTGGCGCTGCACGGCCGACACCCTGATCTACTCGGCCAAGCGCATCCCCGAGATCGCCGACGACGTCGTCAACGTGGACCGCGCGATGAAGTGGGGCTTCGGCTGGGATCTCGGTCCCTTCGAGACCTGGGACGCCATCGGCGTGCGCCAGAGCGTCGAGAAGATGCAGGCGGAGGGCCGTGAGGTTCCCGGTTGGGTCCTCGAGATGCTCGCCAGCGGTCGCGAGTCCTTCTACGCCCGCACCGACGACGGCACCCCCACCTACGCCCAGAAGGCCGGTGGCTCCGCCGACGTGCCCTTCCCCGACGGCCAGCTCTTCCTCTCCGACGTGAAGGCCGCTCGCGGCGAGGTGAAGCGGAACGGCTCCGCCTCCCTCCTCGACCTCGGCGACAACATCCTCGGCCTCGAGCTCCACAGCCCGGCCTTCATGAACGCCCTGGACTCCGACATCATCGGTCTCTTCGGCGAGGCCCTCGACGCCCTCGACGACGGCCAGTGGGACGGCCTGGTCATCGCCAGCGAGGACCCGCGGGCCTTCTGCGCAGGCGCCAACCTCGGCATGATCGGCATGGCCATCGGCGCCAAGGCCTGGGACCAGATCGAGGACCAGATCGCCACCCTCCAGGGGCTGATGCAGCGGGCCAAGTACAGCGCCCGTCCCGTCATCACCGCCCCCCACGGCATGGCCCTCGGCGGCGGCTGCGAGCTGGCGATGCACAGCACCGCCACCGTGGCGGCCGGCGAGACCTACATCGGCCTCGTCGAGGTCGGCGTGGGGCTCATCCCCGGCGCCGGCGGCTGCAAGGAGATGGTCGTCCGCTACCTGGGCGACTTCCCCCAGGACGTCGACTACGATCCGAACCCCTTCGTCCAGAAGGCCTTCGAGCGCATCGGCATGGCCAAGGTGGCCGCCGGTGCCGGCGAGGCCCGTGACTTCGGCTTCCTCCGTCCCACCGACCAGGTGGCGATGAACGTCGACCGTCGCATCTACGACGCCAAGGCGCTGGCCCGCGGCCTCGCCGACGCTGGCTACAAGGCCCCCGCGCCACGTACGGTCAAGCTGCCCGGGCCCACCGGCAAGGCGGCCATCGAGCTCTTCCTCTACCAGATGCAGGAAGGCGGCTTCATCAGCGAGTACGACGCCTACGTCGGCAAGACCCTCGCCCACGTCCTGTGCGGCGGCGACATCCCCTGGGGCACCCGAGTCACCGAGGAGCGCCTCCTCGAGCTCGAGCGCGAGGCCTTCCTCCACCTGTGCGGTCAGCAGAAGACGCAAGAGCGCATCGCCCACTTCGCCATGACCGGCAAGCCTCTCCGGAACTAGCCGCGCACCAGCCTCGAGGGGCCCGGTCTGGAAGACCCGCCCCCTCTGGCACCCCTACGAATATCGACCGAACGAACGAATACGAAGAACTGAAGGACGAATCATCATGCGCGAAGTCGCTATCGTTTCCGCCGTCCGCTCCGCGGTCGGCAAGGCCAAGAAGGGGTCCCTCAGGGACACCCGCCCCGACGACATGCTCGGCCAGGTCCTCAAGGCCGCCGTCGAGCGTGTCGGCGCAGACGCCTCCACCATCGAAGACCTCGTGGTCGGCACCGCCATGCCCGAGGCCGAGCAGGGCATGAACGTCGCCCGCATCGCCGGCTTTCTGGCCGGTCTGCCCGACGAGGTGCCCGCCCTCACCATCAACCGCTTCTGCAGCAGTGGTCTGCAGTCCCTGGCGCAGGGTGCCGCCGGCATCCACGCCGGATGGAACGACATCATCCTCACCGGTGGCGTCGAGTCCATGACCCAGATCGCCATGGGCGGCCAGAAGCCGGCCCCGAACCCCGGTCTGATGGGTTCCCGTCCCGAGGCCTACACGCCGATGGGCATCACCGCCGAGAACGTCGCCAAGCAGTTCGAGGTCTCCCGTGAGGACCAGGACCGCTTCGCGGTGTCGAGCCATACCAAGGCCCTGGCCGCCCAGGCCGCCGGTCGCTTCGACGACGAGATCGTCCCGCTGACCACGAAGGTGTTCGACGGCAGCACGTGGCACGACATCGTCCACAAGGTCGACGAGGGCCCCCGCGCCTCCACCCTGGAGGGCCTCGGCAAGCTCCGCCCGGCCTTCGCGGCCAAGGGCAGCGTCACCGCCGGCAACAGCTCCCAGATGAGCGACGGCGCGGCCGCCACCCTCATCGCGGCCCGCGACGTGGCCGAGGCCAAGGGGCTGCCGATCCTCGGCGTTCTCCGTAGCTACCAGGTCGTCGGCGTTCCGCCGGAGATCATGGGTGTCGGGCCCCGCTACGCCATCCCGAAGGCGCTGGAGAAGGCCGGCATCGAGCTGTCGGACGTCGGCCTCTTCGAGATCAACGAGGCCTTCGCCAGCCAGGCCGTGTACTGCGTCCGCGACCTCGGCATCGACGAGAGCCTGGTCAACGTCAACGGCGGCGCGATCTCCCTGGGCCACCCCCTGGGCTGCACCGGCGCCAAGCTCACCGCCACGCTGCTCCACGAGATGAAGCGTCGCGACGTCCGCTACGGCGTCGTCTCGATGTGCATCGGTGGCGGCATGGGTGCCGCGGCGGTGTTCGAGCGGGTCTGACCGCATCCGGCACGGGGGAGCGGTCTGGAGGCCGCACCCCGAACGGGAGCCCTGGGCGCCTCGGCGGCCGGGGCTTCGAGCTCAGGGGCTCAGGGACAGGGCGGCGTGTCCGGTAGCGCCGAACACTGCTGCTCGCTCACATAGGTGACCTGGCCGCTGCCCCAGTGTCCCGCCCCGAAGGGATTCCCCGAGGACTCGAAGCCGACCTCCGAGGTTCCGTCGGCGTTCTCCGTCACGTAGTAGACGCCGCGGTACGTGTCGGGCTCCCAGAAGGTGTTGTACAGGTCGTCGCAGGTCGTGGCAGCCGCCGCGCGAACGGCATCGACCGACACCGCGTAGTCGCCAAAGGCCGTCGACTCCACCGTGCCGGTGAGATCCCAGACCACCTGGCAGCTCGGATCCAGAGAACAGGTCGACTCCAGATCCGCCGACGGGAAGAACACCATCGTCTCCGTGCCGCTCACCGTCGTTCCGCTGACCGTGAGCTCCCCCACGTAGAAGTAGGTGAAGTTCATCGTTGCCTGGGACGTGCTGCAGGTCGCCGAAAGGCCCGCGAAGGGGTCGGGCAGTCCAGCGGTACCGGTGTCCGTGTCCGTGTCCGTGTCCGTGTCCGCGTCGGTATCGGCATCCGTGTCGGCATCTGCGTCCGCGTCCGCGTCGCTGTCCGCGTCGGCATCGCTGTCGGCGTCGCCATCCGCGTCGGTGTCGGTGTCGGTGTCGACGTCATCGACCACGGACGTGTCCTTCTCACCGCCACCGGAGCAGCCCCCAGCCACCAGCCACAGCGCGGCCCACAAGGTCGACCTCATGCTCTCTCCCCCTCTGGATGTCGGTTCTTCAGAACAGCTTGCAGTCGTCGAAGAACCAGCTCAGGTAGTCCTCGTCGCCATAGCCCGCCGCCCACGGCTTCGAGCTGCCGTCGAAGTACCAGGCGGTGGTCTCTCCGACGAGGGAGACGTTGTAGTGCACGGAGACGTTGGTCTCGTCCTCGAACGGGTTGGGATCGCAGGTGGTCTGCACCACGTCGGTCACCAGGGTCACCGTCATCCCGATGTCGGTGCCTCCCACCACCGTGTCGTCGACCACCCCGTTGGCCTCCCAGACCACGACGCAGTCGCTCATGCCCGTGTTCTGACGGAAGGTCTCGTTGGGGTACATGTAGACGATCTCGTAGCCGGACACGTCGCCGTTGGCGTCGTAGCTGTACTCCCCGAACCAGTGATTGCTCGTGGTGGGGACGGAGGGCTCGTAGGCCGGCTGAGACTCGCAGTAGTTGGTGTCGTCCCGGGCGAGCTCGAACACGTCGGGGAGCCCCGTAGCACCCGGGAAGTCGTCGTCGTCGTCGCCCAGATCGTCGTCGTCGTCGCCATCCACGACCGACACGTCGGTTCCATCACCGTCCGTGGCCCCGCTGCACGCCACGAGCCCCAGGATCGCCAACCACGACAAAGCCCGCATCGAGCCACCTCCGTACAGGAACTCTACCTCACGGTTCCAGCAGTCGTGGGTCCGGCGGCCGCAGGTCCGAACACCCCCAGGCCGAACCGGTGGATGCGGTCGTCGGCCTCCTGACGCCAGCCCGAGGCGCGGGGGTCGGCGCCAGCGGCCTCCAGCAGCACACGGCGCACGTCGACGCCCCACTCCGGCCCGGCATCGTCGGCGTCGGCGACCCGCGCCACGAGCGCCTCGAGGGTACCCGTCGGCTGGAGCTCCGCACCGACCAGGGCGCGATGCAGCTCCGCGCGGGGGTGGTCCAGCGCCTCGGCGGCGCGGGTCCATCGGTCCAGTGCATCCGCACGCCACCCGAAGCGGTGCTCCGACCGGGCCGAGTTCTCGACGAACCAGTAGTCCTCTGCCTCCTCCGCCTCGGCCAGCGCGTCAGCGTACAGCTCCAGGGCCACCCTCGCCAGGGCCTCGTCCCGCCCCCACACCGCCGCCCAGGATGCGATGCGCGCCTGCTCGATCTGGGCGTAGAACAAGGAGGATGCAGCATCGGCGGCACTCGGATGGCGGGAGACGCCCCCCGCGAAGGCATCCGGCGTGGTGCAGGCGATGGCGTCCACCGCCGCCAGGACCTGGTGCAGCTCCCCGGAGCAGGCCTCGTCCCACAGGAGCTGGGACCGCCCACACGCCGCCATCCAGGGATCCCCGGCCGCCTCGAAGTGAGCGACGTAGCGACGCCAGAGGCGACGGACGGTGGGTCGGCCGTAGCCGAGGCGGTCCCAGATTCCCCGCGCGATCGGCTCCGCCGCCCTCAGCCCGCTCCCCTCACCGAAGGGTTCCTCCAGCTCGAGGACCCGGTCCAGAGGCGCCTCCAGAGCCTCCAGCCTCCCCAGATCGAAGAGCGCCTTGAGGTGTCGCCAGCCCACCACGGATCGGATCGAATGATCCGGGTCGAGGGACGTCGAAGCTTCGTGGGCGTCTGCGAGCAGCTCCTCTGCGCGCCCGACGTCCCCGCTGGACCGGGCCCTGCGGGCCTCTGCCATCGTCGCCTCGATCGCCGCAACCTCGTCCATGCTGCCTCCACCGCAGGCCGCTATCCTGAGCCACCGGAGCCCCACATGCCTCTCGTCTCGTCCCGCGCCGCCCGAACCCTCGCCGTCGCCCTGCTCGCGCTCACGCTGGCCGTCCCGGGCAGTGCCCTCGCCAAGAAGGGAAAGAAGAAGAAGTCGGACGACGGCATCTGGGATGTCGGCATCGAGTCGATCGACGACTTCTTCTCGGACGTCGACGCCATCGACCGCAGCCTCAACAAGGCCAATCGCCTCCTCGACGGAGCCCGGACCGACCTCAACTCGGCCCTGGGCCTCAACAAGAAGACCACCATCCCCAAGGCCCTCGCCGAGCTCGACGCACGGGCAGACGGCAAGCTGAAGCTGGTGATGAAGGGCAAGGTCCCGACCCTCTCAGCCAGCGACGCCGTCCCCACCGACGTCACCGCGGGGATCGACGCGGTCAACGGCTTCACCAACAAGATGCACCGCAGCATCACCGCACTGGCCGACGCGCCCGCTTCGGCTGCTTCCCTCGCGAAGAAGAGCAAGACCCTCCCGCAGCAGACCCGGGAGGAGCTCGAGGGCAACCTGCTGGCGAGCCTGTTCAAGGCCCCGAAGGCCCTGAAGGCGGTGAACCACAACGTCGGCATCACCCGGAAGCTGCCGGGCAAGACCAACAAGACCGTCAACAGGCTCGACCGCATCAACCGCAGCGTCATCGGCGAGTTCGGCGGGGCCACACCCAGCAAGGGCAAGGGCGGAAAGAAGGGGAAGAAGGGCTGACGGGCGGGGCCATGGCCCGGGCAGTTGGTTACTGCTGACCCCTTCGAGAGGTCCCGATGCCCTACGTGGTCTCCACGTTGTCCGCCCCCGAGCCCACCGGTTGCGTGAGCCTGGTCTTCGTCGGTCGCGCCAGCGCGCTGCTCCGTCGCTCCACCCTGCAGCTGCTCCCCCCGGGAGTCGACGCCAAGGCCTGGGAGCAGATGGTGCAGCGCACCGAGGCCACCGACGCGCCCCGCTCCACCACCACCTGGCGCAGCGGGGCCCCCGAGCAGGTGGCGGCAGTCGTCCTGCCCAAGGCCTGTTCCCGCCACAACAGCGAGAGCCGTGCCTGGGCCATCACCCAGGGGCTCGCGGCCCTCCGAACCAGCGGCTCCGTCGACGTCATCCTGTGCGTCGCCGACGACGACCACGATACGGCCAGTGCCCTCGCCGCCGCCCGTGCCCTTCCGCGGCAGGGGCGTGCCGGCAGCAACCACGAGCGGATCGCTCGCCTCGCCGCGGTGGGGCCATCGGGCCCCATCGACCTCACCCCCGTCCAGCCAGCCGTCGACAGCGTCCGCCACGCAGCCCAGCTCGTGGACCGTCCGCCGAACGACCTGAACGTCGACGCGTTCGTGGCGGAGGCCCGGGCCGTCGCCGAGCGCACCGGGTGCCGCATCGAGGTCCTCCGCGACGCCGACCTGGTCGACGCGGGACTCGGCGGGCTCCACGCGGTCGGAAAGGCTGCCGAGCAGTCCCCCGCACTGGTCGTCCTCGACCACGGCGAGGGCGACGGCGGGGAAGCCTGGGTCGGCAAGGGCATCGTCTACGACACCGGTGGGCTGTCCATCAAGACCAAGACCGGCATGCCGGGGATGAAGAGCGACATGGGCGGCGCCGCCGCAGTCCTGGCCGCCTTCGAGGCCGCCGTGCGCCTCGGCACCACCAAGCGGCTCACCGCCGTCCTGTGCATCGCCGAGAACGCCGTCGGCCCCGGGTCCACTCGCCCCGACGACATCATCACCATGTACTCGGGGCGTACCGTCGAAGTGAACAACACCGACGCGGAAGGCCGGCTGGTCCTCGCGGACGGCCTGGCCTGGTGCATCGAGAACCGACGCCCCGCCCGCATGATCGACCTCGCCACGCTGACCGGCGCTCAGCTGGTGTCCACCGGGCAGCAGCACGCGGCGCTGTACGCCAGCGATGAGGAGCTGGAGAGCGACGCCGTGCGCACCGGCCGGCGCCTTGGCGAGCTGTGCCACGCGCTCCCCTACGCCCCCGAGCTGTTCCGCAAGGAGTTCACCAGCTCGGTGGCCGACATGAAGAACTCGGTGAAGAACCGGAGCAACGCACAGTCCAGCTGTGCGGGCCAGTTCATCGGCAACCACCTGTCGGCCCACCTCGACGAGGGGCGGCCGTGGCTCCATGTCGACATGGCGGGGCCCTCGACCCGGAGCGGTCGCGGCACCGGCTACGGCGTCGGCCTCCTCCTCGGCCTGATCGGCGCCCTGTAGCGGTCGTTGGCAGCGGGAGCTTGCGGGGCGCCAACGGGCCCACGCACGATGTCCCCTACCCCTTGAGGGAGCCGAGCAGACCCTCCGCGGCGTCCCGATGGGTCCCCTTCTTGGGGGCCTTGTCGAGGTAGATCCGCGCCTGATCGCGGGCCAGATCCAGGTCCCCCTCCGACAGCGCCACGTTGGCGCGCCACCAGTGGAGGTCGACCTTCGGCTTCTTGGCCGCCAGCAGCGCCTCGAGGGCCTCCCCCGCGGCCGACGCGTCACCACCCCGCCACAGGAGGAGGGCCCGTGCGCGGGGGGCCACGGCGCCGTCGACGTCATCCAGCTGGTCATGGAGCACGCGGCACAGGGGCTCGACCCCGCGCAGCGTGTCGATCGTGCGGTCCACCCAGCCCGCGAGGACCTTGCCCACGGTGGCGAAGCGAGTGGCCGTCGCCGTCTGCAGGGCCGCCTGCCCCTCCTGACCGGGCACGCCCACGAAGAGCAGACGCACCGGACCCTCCGGGCCCGTCGGAGACGACTCGTCCGTCCACGACAGCGCCTGGTGGGCTCCGTCGGCGAACCAGGCCTCGGCTGTGACGCCGACCCACGGCACCTTCGCCTTCGGATCGGGCGGCACGAGCACCTCGGGCTGCTGGGTGCGCCACACCCCTGCGTAGCTCTCGCGATCCCGACGGGCAGCGACCCGGGCGCGGGCCTCGTCGAGCACGCCCTCGGGGTCGCGGACCGCGCCGCTGATGCCGAGGAGGATGGCCTCGCCGTCCGGATGCCCCATCTCCCCGAGGAGCCTCCCCAGATCGAGGCGCACATCCGCCTGCAGGTTGCGGGTGGAGGCCCACTCGCCCACCTGAGCGACCAGCTCTTCGTCGTCGAGGCTCAGCGCCGAGAGGGCCTCCGCTCGAATCGTGGCGACCGCCGCCTGGCGCACGTCGGAGTGCGGGTCCTTCAGGAGGCGCCCGAGACGCCCGCGCACCGACGGGCCCACGGCGCCGAGGGCCAGCAACACGCTGGGATTGCCCTGGGGGTCGTAGCGACGGAGGGCATCGAGGACCTGGTCGGCGATCGCCTTGGGGAGCGGCCCCTCCCTGCGCGCGCGTCGGAGCACGGCGGCCGTGGCGGCGGCGGTGTAGAGCCGGACGCTGGGGGAGCGATCGCCGGTGGCCGCGCCGAGCAGGCGCTCGACGTCGTCCAGCGTTCCCTTCGCGGCGAACGCACGGGCCGTCGCCGCGCGCACGGCAACGTCCGAGTCATTCAAGCCAGCGGGATCGAGTGCATCCGTCATGGGTCCTCCACGTGCAGCGTAGCCGGGCCTGGCTTCGGGTCGCGACCCTGCCGATGGCCTGCCCCCTCTTGATAGGCTCCCGGCGAGGAGTCCCGACCATGCCCCACCTGCCCAAGGCCCCAGCGCTGCTGGTCGCTGGCGTCCTGTCCGGCGCCGGCTGCGCCGAGGAGGATCCAGGTCCTCGGTTCGTGTCGCCGTACGACGGCCGCACCGACTGGCCCCCGGAGGCGCCTCTCCAGGTCCAGCTGGGCCAGCCCGTGGCCCCCGAGGGCACCGACGTCGATCCCGAGCTGATCACCGTCGTGGATCTCGACGTCGGCGGCCGCGTGGAGGGAGAGGTCGTCGTGGGCGACTCGGCCCTGTGGTTCTACCCGGATGCCCCCTTCGAACCCGGACACCGCTTCGCCTGGTCGGTAGCACCTCCCCACGACGAGGCACGCTCCGTGCACCTGGCCGTACCCGCGGATCTCACCGGCAGCGCCACCTTCTCGACGGCCCCCGCCGCGGAGCCGCTGGGCGCGCTGAGCCTGGGAAGCGACATCTGCATCGTCTGGTCCCGCGCCGTCCCGGAGGAGGGCCAGCTTCCCGCCGGGAGCGGCCTGTCCATCCACGCGGACGGCCTCCCCGTGAGGGTCGAGCCCGCCATCCCGGCAGGGGTTCCCGGGATCGAGCCCCTCACCCCAGGCGATGCCTCCCTGGGCTGCCTCGGCCTGACCGACGCGGGCATCGACGCCGCCACGATCCAGGGGGTCCGCGTCGAGGGCCCCCTGCAGGTCTGGCAGCTCACCGTCGAGGACCGCTCCGCCGAGGATCTCCTGGCCGAGCGACACCGCCTGGGCGCGGGTTCCGAGGAGGGCACGTGATCTCGCTCGCATGGATCGCGATGGCCTTCGGCCAGGACGCCCCCTGGGAGGAAAGCCTCCCCGGAGAGGCCGTGCCCACGCCGACGGCGGACCAGGACCGGGACCGGTGGGGCATCCAGGGCTCCGCCATCGAGACCATCGGTGGCTCCACGGGGGTCGGGGCAGGCATCGCCAGCGTGATCGGCCCCGACGGCGGCACCACCGCGTACACCGCACGCGCCGACGTCGTGTGGGACCGGTACAAGGTGAGCGTCGGCGTCCCGGTGGCGCTGTACCGAAGCCCCGACGGGCCCCGAGGGGGCCTCGGCAACCTCACGGCCAGCGGCTCGTGGCTCGCCCCCGGACCCGATCCGGAGTGGCAGGTGGGCGCCGAGGTGACGCTTCGCACCGGCCAGGCCTACACCTGGGTCAACGAGGCCCACCAGCTGTGGCCTTCCAACGGCATCGACCTGGTGTACCTGCGACGCGTGGGCGACGGCGACCTCCGCGGAGCCGTCCGCACGGGGGTGGGGATCCACGCCCCGAGCGGCTGGGACCCCTACCCCGACGTCTACGCCCGCCTGAACATCGCCGGCCTCCTGGAGCAACGCGTCGCCGACAGCGTCGGACTGCTGGGGGAAGCCTCCTTCACCTGGTGGGACGTCTCGCCCATCGACGCGACGGCCATGTTCTGGGCCGAGCCCTCGGAGCACCTCCGGGTCCGCTCCGGGTTCACCTTCCCCGTGGCCTCGTGGGCTGGCTGGCAGCCCGCACGCGTGCCCGCCGGCACCCGTGAGAGCACCTTCCGGCTGGAGTTGGTCGCCCGGCACTGACCGGACACTTTCTGTCCGCCGAACCGGCTATGAGGGGAGGATGCGCGTCCTCCACACCAGCGACTGGCACCTCGGCAAGAGCCTGGCTGGGATCTCCCGCCAGCCGGAGCACGAGGCCTTCTGCGCCGAAGTGGTCGATCTCTGCGAGCAGAGCGACGTGGATGTGGTCCTCCTCACGGGCGACGTCTTCGACACCTACAACCCGCCGATCGCCGCGGAGGAGCTGTTCTTCGACACCCTCGCCCGCCTCGGCGACGGGGGCCGGCGGGCGGTGGTGGTGATCGCCGGCAACCACGACAGCCCCGATCGCCTCACCACCGCCGTCCCCCTGGCCGCCCGCCACGGCGTGTGGATCCTCGGCCATCCCGGCGATGCTCCAGCCCCTCAGCGCCTGCACCGGGAGGGAAGGGTCCAGCTGGTGGGGGGCGGTCCCAACGCCCTGCACCTCGGGCTGCCGAGCGGGGAGGAGGTGGTGATCGCCGCCCTCCCCTACCCCAGCGAGGCCCGCTTCCGTCGCCAGCTCACCAGCAGCCTCGACGAGCACGAGCGCCAGCAGGCCTACTCCACGTACGTCGGCGAGCTCCTCGAGGAGCCCCTCCACGCCGCGCCGCCCCATGCCTTCCGGCTGGCGGCCTCCCACCTCGCCGTGCGGAGCTGCATGCCCTCGGAGTCGGAGAGGGTCCTGGTGGGAGGCGCCTACCAGATCGACGGCCGCCATCTTCCCGCGAGCGCCCAGTACACGGCCCTCGGCCACCTGCACCTCGCCCAGCAGATCCCCGATGCCCCGGCACACGCCGCCTACGCGGGTGCTCCCCTGGCCTTCCGGATGTCGGAGCGCGACCACGATCGAGCTCATCGGCTGGTCTCGCTCGCCGATCCCCGTGCCGAACCCGAGCTGGAAGCCATCCCCATCGAGGCCGGCCGCCCCCTCGTCGTGTGGGAGGCGGAGGGCGTCGAGGAGGTGGTGGAGGGCGTCGAGGCCGGGCTGCACGAGGGCGCCATCATCGAGCTCCGCCTCGCTGTCGACCGGCGCCTCGACCACGCCGCCATGGCCCGCCTCCAGAAGCTTCCGCGCTCCTTCCTCCGCATCCGCGTCGACCTCCCCGAGGCCCGCCTCGAGCAGGTGCCGCCCGAGGTCCGACACCAGCTCCCTCCCTCAGAGCTGTTCCAGGCCTTCTACCGGGAGCAGACCGGGCTGGAGCCCGACCCCGAGGTGGTCGCCCTGTTCGTCGAGCTGCTCGGCCCCGATGCTCCCGCCACGGCGCCAGGGCGAGCCGCGTCCCCCCACGCCTCCGCGCCATGAGGGCGTCGTGAAGCCGATCCGTCTCGAGGTCGAGGGCCTCCAGAGCTACATCGAGCCAGTGGTCGTGGACTTCGAGTCCCTCGGCCGCTACGGCCTGTTCGGCATCTTCGGCCCCATCGGCAGCGGAAAGTCCTCCCTCCTCGACGCCCTCACCCTCGCCCTGTACGGCCTCGTCGATCGGGTCGCGGGTCGCAGCAAGAAGGGCGTGATCAACGCCGACGCCGAGCGCATGGAGGTGCGTCTCACGTTCAGCGTCCGCACGGCCGAGGGGGTCGCCGAGACCTACGAGGTCCACCGCAGCTATCGCTCCACCTCCGACCACAGTGGCTCCGGCGTCCAGCGCATCGCCTCCCGCCTCTCCCAGCACTCCGACGGTGGCGTCCCGTGCGAGCCGCCCCTCGTCCTGGCCGACAAGGAGCGGGAGGTCAACGACACGGTGGCGGCCATCGTGGGTCTGTGCGCCGAGGACTTCATGCGGGCGGTCGTGCTCCCCCAGGGGCGCTTCCTCGACGTGCTGCACCTGAAGGGGAGCGAGCGTCGCGGAATGCTCCAGCGGATCTTCCGTCTGTCCGCCTACGGGGCCCACCTCCGCACCAAGCTCCGCAGCCGCCAGCAGGAACAGCGGGAGCAACTGGCCGCCATCGATGGAGAGCTTCACGGCCTCGGACCGGCCACCCGGGCCGACGTGCGAGGGGCCAAGCAGGCGCTGGAGCAGCACCGGGAGGCCCGCATCCGGGCTGGGGAGGCTCTCGACACGGCTCGGCAGCACCACGACGCCGCCGAGCGTGCCCGCCGGCAGCACGGCCAGCTCACCGAAGCGCTCGCCCAGCTCTCTGCCCTCGAGGAACAGGCAGAGGCCGTCGCGGCCCAGCGGACCGCCATCGCCGACGCGGAGGCCCTGCTTCCCCAGCGGGGGCCGATGTCACGCTGGATCCGGGCCCGGGAGCGCGGCGTCGCGGCGAGGAACCGCCAGGACCACACCGCTCGGGAGCTCGAGAAGGCGAGCCTCGCCCTCCACGCGGCGGAGGACGAGCTGGAGGCGATCCGGGCACGCCACGACGCCACGGGGCCAGCCCTGGTCGAGGAGCTCCGCGCGCTCGAGGAGGCGGCCCGGCGCCTCGGGGCCAACAGCGAGCTGGAGAGCGCCCTCGCGCTGGCCGTCCAGCGCAGCGCGTCCGCACGAGAGCGAAGGGCCGAGATCGACGAGGAGCTCGCCCGCTGCCGGGCCGAGCTGTCTACCTTGCATCCCCATCGCGCCTCGCTGAAGCGGCGCCTCAAGATCGTTCGCGTGCAGCTGGAGGAGCGCCGGCACGTCACCGAGGCCGTTGAGGCCCACCGGCTCCTCTCGTCGGCTCGGAGCGCACACGAGAACAGCATCGAGGCGCAGCATCAGGCCGAGCAGGCCCTCGCGAGCCGGGAGGAGGAGGAGGCCGCCGCCCGGGAGGCTGCCGCCGAGAGCCAGGCGATGCTGCAGGCTGCCGAGGCGCGTCGCTCCGAGATGCCCGCGGCCAGCACCGAAGCCAGCCCGCTCCTGGAGGTCGGGGCCGAGCGTGTCGCTGCGCTCGCCACGTGTCGCGACCGGCTGGCCGAGGCGAGGGCCTCCGAGGCAGACGCAGAGGCTCGCCACCACGCCGCCCAGGAGAGCGACGCTGCCGCACAGGAGCAGCTGGTGGCGGCGCAGCTCGCCCTGGCGCAGCAGCTGGAGGCCCAGCGGCGCCACGCCGCCGCCCACCTCGCCACCGAGCTCGCCGAGGGGGAGGCGTGTCCGGTGTGCGGGTCCGAGGCACACCCCCACCCGGCCGTGCCACCGGCCAGCGAGGTCCCCCACGAGGTCGACGTGGACCCGGCCCGCCAGGAGGCCCTTCGGTGCTCGGCAGGTCTGGCCGCCGCCCACGCCACCCTCGAGGCCGCGCGGGAGCGAACCCGCGCCGCCCAGGGAGCCCTCGACTCGGCGGCGACGGCTCTGCGGGACCTCCTTCCCGCCGAGGCATCCTCCGAGGCCGACGCCCTCCTCGTGGAGGCTCGGGAGGCGATTCGGATGGCACGTGCGGAGGCCGACCGGGTCCGGCACCTCGCGGAAGAGCGGGAGCGACTCGATGCAGAGCTCCAGGAACTCCGGCTGGAGGCAGAGCGGGCCCTCGCACCGGTCCACGCGGCCTCCGCCCACACACAGCGGGCCCGGAGCGACCTCAGCGCCGCCCACGAGCGGGTCGACACGGCGGCGGCCGCCGTCGGCCAGGCCTGGTCCCAGTGGAGCGAGGTGGCGGGCGAGCACACCACCCTCTTCGACGTCCCGCAGCTCCAGCAACGGATCGATGCCCGGGATGCGGAGACCCGAGACCTGGAGCGCTCGCTCACCGAGGCCGAGCTCCGCCGGGAGAACCTCCAGCAGGCCATCGCCGACGGTCAGCACGACCGGGGCCACGCCGTCACCGACATCGCCGAGGCGGACCTGCAGCGGGACCGCCTCCAGGAGCGCTGGGCCACCCTGAGGAGCGATGTGTTGGCCATCCTCACACCGGACGCGTCCCCCCACGCCCCCGGCGAGCCCGTCGCCGCGGACGAGGCCAGCGAGTCAGCTCCGCTCTCTGCCCTCGCCGACGCCGTGCACGAGCGCCGCATCGCCGTGGAGCGCACCCACCGGGAGCAGGTCCGCTCCCTGGCGGACGCCGTCGCTCGCCGCGAGGC
>Ga0213839_1000933_pt1 | contig 22728 bp, 21 predicted proteins | sample SWPATP21_FD_160075 | JGI IMG/M metagenome (GOLD analysis project Ga0213839, IMG submission 160075) | Coastal seawater microbial communities from Marineland, Florida, United States - SWPA TP2 #1 | ecosystem: Environmental > Aquatic > Marine > Coastal | place: USA: Florida | collected 2016-08-14
GAGGTCCAGCGGATTCCTGGCGCAGACCGGAGGAGGGAGCTTGGCGAGCCAAGTGACCAACGACGGGCAAAGCCAGGGATTCGCTGGGACCAGGAGGCGACGGGAGACTACTTGAGTGGTGCTCTAGCTCTAGCGAGGCCGATTCGACGGCCTCCTACGGGCAGACCCAGCTGAAGGTCTCGAGGCTCACAATCGAGAAGTCGTCGGTGTCGTAGGTCCAGCGCTCGGTGGCCTCCCGGCCGTCGGAGCCGTAGGTCGTCTCGGTCCGGCCGTCGGCGTAGCCGTAGCCTTCCGTGTAGACCGTGTAGTCCACCACGGTGTCGCCATAGCCCTCGGGGTGCCACTCGTAGGTGACGTCGTACTCCCGGATGCCGTCGGCCCCTTCGTCGTACCAGTAGTTCAGCAGCTGCCCCAGCTCGTCGTAGCGGACCTCCTGGAGGTAGTCGACGACGCCGTCACCGTCCTGATCGGCCTCGTAGTCGTAGCTGTCGTTGGCGTCGATCCACGTGATCAGGTCCGAGCTCACGAGGGTGCCGTCCGTCTGTCGCAGCTCGGAGGAGACCCGACGCCCCTCCTGGTCGAAGGCCTGCTGATAGACGAGGTCCACCGTGCCGTCGTTGTCGGAGTCCTCGTCGACCTGGAGCCAGTTGCCGTCGGCGTCGTAGCTGACGTAGACCGCGGACCGGTCGGTGAGGCCGTCGCCGTCGTTGTCCTCCTCGAAGGTCGCCCGGCGGCGTTCGGCGTCGAAGGTGTAGGTGATGGTGATGGTGGGGACGCCAGGCTCCTCCAGGGTCACGGTCTCCAGGAGGCCGTCGGCCGTGTACGTGTTGGTCTCCGTGTACTCGGGGGTGCCGTCGGCGTCGTCGTCTTCGGTGTAGACGAGCACGTTGCCGTCGGCGTCGTAGGTGGTGGTCTCGCGGACGTCGATCACCTCGTTGCCGTCCTGGTCCCACTCGAAGAGCAGCACCCGCCCCTCGGCGTCGCGCTCGTACCAATACTGGGTGTCGATGCCGATGATGTCGTAGTCGGTGCCGCGGTACAGGGTCCGCTTCTCCGGATCGACGGCCCACAGCGAGACGTTGTCGATGGACCCATCCTCGTCCTCGTCGTCGTCGATCTCCGCGTAGCAGTCGTAGTCCCCGGTGGGGAACACCACGAAGCGGTCGAACGTGCCCGTGTCGGTGTCGGTGTCCGCGTCGGTGTCGGCATCTGCGTCGGCGTCGGTGTCGCTGTCGGCGTCCGTGTCGGTGTCGGCGTCACCAGCGTCGGTGGGGGCGGGCTCCTCCTTGGTTCCACACGCCACGAGTGCCAGCAGGACCAGGGGTCCCATCCAGTTCTTCACGTTTCCTCCCGTCGTTCGTCCGCAATGGACGGCCTCGCCAGCCTACCCCGCACAGCACCGCGCCCGCTGCATGGTGACGGGTACCGACATTCTCTGACGCGGCACGGCTCGAGGCGACGCGGGGCGTCGGAGGGGAAGCGGCTCGTCTCTGGCAACGGGGTCGTGATGTGGGAGGATGCGGCACGGAGGACAACCGAGTGAGCGACACCCCACCCCGTCGCGGACGCGTCGCCCGCGGTCTGATCGCCCTGGGCGCCGTGGGTCTGGTGGCTGGCGGACTGGCTTGCTGGGGGCTTCGCACCGACGTCGTGCCCCCCGAGCGGACCGTGCACGACGTCACGGAGCTCGTGCGCATTCCCGTCGAGCGGGTCGTGCATCCACGGACCACGGCGGAGATCCAGGACCTGCTCGCGCGCCACGACGGACCGGTGAGCATCGGCGGCGGCCGGTTCAGCATGGGCGGACAGATCGGCACCGACGGCACGCTGTTCCTCGACCTGCGCACCTACGACGACGTCCTCGAGCTGGACACCGACGCCAAGACGGTCCGGGTGGAGGCCGGCATCACCTGGCGCAAGCTCATCGAGGCCCTCGACCCGCACGACCTGTCGGTCAAGATCATGCAGTCCTACGCCAACTTCACGGTCGGCGGCACGCTCTCGGTGAATGCCCACGGTCGCTACGTGAACCTGGGGCCCGTCATCCACAGCGTGCGGAGCCTGGAGCTGATCCTGGCGGACGGCACCGTGAAGCACTGCTCCCGGGAAGAGAACCCCGAGCTGTTCTTCGGGGCCATCGGCGGCTACGGCGGGCTCGGGGTGATCGGGGAGGTGGAGCTGGAGGTGGCCGACAACGTCGCCCTGGAGCGCACCGTGGCCCGGATGCCCGTGGAGGCGTTCCAGGACTGGTTCGACGAGAACGTGGAGGCGAAGGCGAGCGACCCCCTGCCGCCGGTCTACTTCAACGCCGACCTCTACCCGCCGAACTACGACGACCTCGTGGCCATCACGTTCAGCGAGACGGACCGCGAGGTCACGGTGCCGGACCGCATCCAGCCGATGGGCGAGTCCAGCGCCTTCGACAAGGCCACCTACTGGTGGGTGAGCGAGGCCCCGCTCGGCAAGGAGGCTCGCAGCGAGGTCATCGACCGGATGCGACTGGCCAGCAAGCCGGTCGTGTGGAGGAACTACGAGGCTTCCTACGACGTGGCTGGCCTCGATCCGGGCTCCCGCAAGCGCAACACGTACGTGCTCCAAGAGTACTTCATCCCCGTCGAGAACTTCGACGCCTTCGTCCCGAAGATGCGCAAGGTCTTCCAGGACCACGACGTGAACGTGGTCAACGTGAGCATCCGCCACGCCATCGCCGACCCGGACACGCTGCTGTCGTGGGCGCCGGTGGAGTCGTACGCCTTCGTCGTCTACCACAAGATGGGCACGAGCCGAGAGGACTGGGATGCCGCTGGGGAGTGGTCTCGTGAGATGGCCGACGCCATCCTGTCGGTCGATGGCAAGTGGTACCTGCCCTACCAGATCCACATGACCAACGCACAGTTCCACGAGGCGTACCCCCGGGCCGACGCGTTCTTCCTGCTGAAGGCGTCGGTCGACCCCACCTACAAGCTCCGCAACCGGCTGTGGGACCGCTACCTCCCGCCGACCCAGGCCGTGCGGAACAAGGCGATGGAGCAGGGGATCCGGGAGCGTCTGGCACTGCGGGACGACTGGCAGCGGCCCGAGGACCAGACCTTCCTGACCCTCCCCGAGTGGTACATCGTGTACAGCGCCGACGAGCTGGGGGCCTACCTGTCGAGGGGGGGGCGGCCCAGCGACTTCCCGTTCTTCGCGAGCATCGGGCAGTTCTGGGAGCTGTACGGGGCGGTGCGAGGGACGACGAAGGGTCGCTACGAGACGAACACCGGCTACCACGCGATGATCTGGGTGATCGGCGTGTCGTACACCTTCGAGTACGTGGCGAAGGGGCTGCTGGAGAACACGGTCGGGGCCCTGACCGAGTGGTGGTCTGGCGGGGCCGCCCATCCCATCGACGCGGCGTACGCGAAGACCGCGACCCACTACGGCGCCTTCCTGCACCACACCCCCTGGTACGCCTTCGACTACACGACCGAGCGGAAGGCGCTGCCGTCGAGCGACTGGAGCCTGCGGGGCCTGGAACGCAGCGTGTCGTACACGGCGGAGCTGTGGGCCAAGGGCGTGTGGGGTTGGATGATGGGGGGAGCGAGCCAGGCGGCGTACGGCACCGAGGCCGATACCATCTTGGCGTGGGTCGACCTGTCGGACACCAACCCGGTGGCGCTGCTGCGGGTGCCGGGGGTCGGCGAGGGCGGGGCTGCGGCGAACCTGGACCGGGTGGAGGACCTCGGTGGGGGGCACGAGCTGGTGCGGGTGCCGCGGTACGAGCCCTTCACGACGGCGATCCCGGCGCTGGCGCGTCGTGGGGTGCGCTTCGTGGAGATCGCCGGTGGCGACACGGTGTTGCTGCAGCTCATCGTGCCGGCGGGGTGGGATGACGTGGACCTGTACGGCGACGAGCTGGTGCGTTGGCCGATCCTGACGGAGTCGGGGAAGGAGCGGGTGACGCTGGAGGTGCCGGTGCCGCGGCTGCACGAGGTGGTGCCGGCGTTGGATGAGGAGCCGGTGCGGATCGAGCACCTGTACGACTACTGAAGGGTGCGGCCGGTGGAGCCCAGGCGGACGGCCGGGCGGAGGGGCCAGCCGTCAGTAGAGCGCAGGAGGACGGCCGTCGTTGGCGATGAGGGTCAGGCACAAACACCCCACACCTCGGGAGCATGTCCCCAGAATGCGACACGCCGAGGAGGCATCTGCCTTCGTTGCGACAACTTGGGGCGTCCGGGCGGCCCGACGCACCGAAAACGTCGTTCTGCTCGTTCCGCGCGGACGCGTTCTCGCCGGATCTGTCGCAACGAAGGGGGATGGTCCGTGAGGTTGTCGCAGAATGGGGAGATGCCTCCCCCGACCTCGCCCGGTGCGAGGTGTTGGGGGTTGGTACATGACCCCCCTCAACCCCTGCTCCATGTTCGCGACGACGCTGCCCCGGGCGCCGGTCTCTCCGTGTCTCTCCTCCGTGCCCTCAGCGTCTCCGTGGTGAGCCCCAGAGGTGCATCCTGGACGGTCCGCCCCGCCTCGAGAGCCACGCCGGCCGCTACCAACGCCGCCCGTTGTGCTGCTCGTTGTGACACGTCCCCGTGCACGTCCCCGCCGAGAAGGTCATCCCCACCGGCAGCGCCACGTCCCGCACCCCGTTGATGTGCAGGTCGAAGTCGACGATGCGGTACGGGTTCGCCGCCGCCGTGGCGTGGCACTCCTCGCACCCCAGCCCCTCGACGAGATGCACCCGGTGCCGCCCGGACATGTCGGCCCAGTGGGTCGCGACGCCGTGGCAGCCGCCGCACACGAGGTCGGTGCCGAGGTCGATGCTGCCCTCGCCGCCGTCCTGGCCGGAGCCGTGACACCACACGTTGGAGCAGCCGACCCCCTCGGTGTAGACGGCGTCCGGGGAGCGCAGGCCGAAGCTGATCTCCGCGACGCCGATGGTCGTGTCGCCGTTGAGCACGTGGCCCAGGCTGAAGATGTCGCTGGGCTCCACGTGGCACTCGGAGCACGCCCAGCCGCTGTGGAGCGGCTCGTGCTCGTCGCCGAGGACGTGCACGGTGTGCTCGGGGAAGGAGATGGTCTCCGGGTCGTCGTTGCCGTCGATGTCGCGGGGCGGTGCGGCCACGCCGGTCGCCGGATCGCCGTGGCAGAAGGTGCAGTCGGTCTGCCAGTCCGCCCCGTGGCAGCTGTCGCAGAAGGTGAGCTCGGCGTCGTGGCAGTCGGTGCACACCTGGGCCTGGAGCTTGAACTCGGGCCCGTGGACCGCCGGGTCGTCGTAGCCCTTCGGGTGGTACGGCGCGGGCTCCGTGGTGGTCACCGGGTCCGAGCAGTCCGACGTGGCGCCGGCCTGGATCCAGTCCCGCACGAGCTGCACGTCGGCGGCGGGGAGCAGCTCCGTGGGGGGCATCGGGTCCCCCTCCCCTGCGGCCTGGGTGCCCTCGAGCTTGCGGAGGAGCAAGGACCCGTCGGGGTCACCGGGGGCCACCAGCACCGACCCGGTGGAGCCCACGACGTCGACCAGCGCGGCGTGGGCGTCGGTCTGCAGGTCGAGGTCTCCGAAGGCGGCGTCGGCGGAGTGGCACTGGAGGCAGTTGGGGGCGAACAGGGCCTGCACGGCGCAGAAGCCCTCGGCGCCGGCCGTGTCCGTGGTGTCGGTCGTGTCGGTGTCGGTGTCGGTGCCGGAGTCCGTGGGCGCGTCCGTGGTGGACGGCTCCGTCGTGCCCGGATCGGTCGGGTCGTCGGATCCGTTGCATGCGACGAGCAAGGCGAGGAAGACAGCGATCACACACACCCCCGAAGTCCCCGCACCCTATCCGGCAGGGCCGACAGGCGCGGGGTCGATGTGAACAGCGGCGGACGGCGGCGGACCGTGAGCGTACGAGGAAGCCATGTGGACGGTCTTGTTCGCCATCGCCTGGGGCCAGCAGATGCCCACCACGGAGCAGACGCTGCTCCGCAACCACACCCTGGGGCCTGAGCAGCCGCTCCTGGTGACCCGTACCTGGGGCACCCCCGAGCACCTGGCGAAGCGACTCCGGCTGCGGGCGCCCGATGGCCGGCTGGTCCCGGTCCGTCGAGAGGCCCTGGGGGATCATGTCCGCCTGGTGCCGCGACGCCCCCTGGAGGTCGGCACCTACACGGTGGAGGAGCGCGGGGACTACGACGGGTCGGGGCATCGCATCGACGAGACCGGTCCCGAAGCCCACCACGCCGGATGGTTCCCCAGCTTCGAGATCGAGGTCGTCGACGACCCGGTCGAGCACGCTGGGCCACAGGTCGACTGGTCCTACGGCGCCCAGAGCATGCCGCGTGGCCCGAACCTGGGCCTGCTCGCTGGGGCGGTCCAGGTCGACGGGGCCGACTGGGTCGAGCTCGAGGTGGACGGGGTCGGGGTCGTCGACCTGGCGACGTGGGCCTACGAGGGGGCCTTCCGGCTCTCGACCCTGCGCCGGCAGGGATGCGTCGTGAGCGACCGGGACTACATCCTCGACGGCGGCGACGTCACGGTCCGAGCGGTGGCCCACGGGCCCGGCGGCTGGACGGCGACCACGCCGTGGACGACGGTGAGCGCTGCATCGTGGCGTCGGGGGGTGACGAACCCGCTGCCCCCGGCGGCCCCTCCGACAGGACGCAGGGCCGACCCGGATGACCTTCCCACCTGGCGACGGGTGCGGGGCTCGGTCTCCTCGGCCGCGCCCAGCCCGTCCCCGTCGTCCTGCGGACGGCTTCGCTCCGTGGGCAGCGAGCTCCTCGACGGTCGCGCGGTGGCCGACGACGAAGGCAGGGTCCGGCTGTTCACCCCCGACGGTGACGGTTGGCTCCTCGACCGCGAGCCCATCGACGTCGACGGCTCCGACGTCTGGGCCATGGCCTCCCACGACGGCGTCGACTTCGTCATCGACGGGTTCCGGACGAAGCAGCCCCACCTGTCCCGGTACGAGGGCGGCCGGCTCGTCGCCCGCATCGAGCTGGACCCGGGGCGCTACGACCTCGATGCCGACGGGAGCGGCGTGCACCTCCACTGGGTCACCAGCGAGGACACCTGGAAGCAGGACCTCGACCTGGCGCTGGTGCCCTTGGGGGAGCCCGCGCCCACCACCGAGGAGCCTGCGTGGTGGCCCGCGGAGCTGGCCTACGGGGAGCGGACGGTGTGGCGGGAGGCCCGGCGTCTGTTCGTCGAGGACGCCGATGGCTTCACGTCGTCGATCTCGGCCGACCCCAACGCTGCGGTCGGTGTGGACGGCGAGCATGTGGTCGTCGCGCGTCGGCGCAGCGTCGACGACCGGCAGCGGCTCCACGTGGAGCGGTTCGCGTGCAGTGGGGAGGCGCTGGGGGTGCCGGAGCGCTGGGGCGGCGTGCGGTGATCCTGGGTGCCGCTGGCGGTGTCCGCCGCCGAGCCCCGACACCGCGACCAGGCCTTTGGCTCTGACACCGGTTCGGTGCCTTACGGGCGGCGACCGAGCCACCGCCAGCGCGAGGACCTGCCCGTCGCGCAGCCACACCCCTGTGTCTCCGTCGGCCCTGGAGAGGCCGGCGCCGTCGGGCTGCTCGCGGTGTCGGCGGTCGGGGACGCCGTTCCGCCCGTGTCGGACGCCGTCTCGGTGCTGGCTCCCGTGTCCCCCGTTCCGCCCGTGTCGGCCGGCTCCTCCAGGTGCTCCGCCAGCGGCCCGTACCACACCTGCACGAAGCAATCGCGCCAGCACGCCAGCCCGTACAAGTCGGTCTCCCCGTCCTCATTCAGGTCCGCGACCCCCAGCCACATCGAGTCCACCGGGTCCGCCTCCCCCACGTCGAAGCGCAGGGTCCCCAGCTCGTCCACCACAGCGCCGTCCGACGCCGAGGACACGATGCGGATGTGGTGGATGGGAAGGGTCGTGGTCTCATAGCCGTACCCGCGGCCCTCGGGGATGGCGAGGTCGTCGTAGCCATCCCCGTCGACGTCTCCGAGGTTCACCAGCTGGGCCTCCAGCAGGCCCTCGTCGCCCCGGTCTGCGAAGGTCGGGTAGGCGCCGTCGCGGTGCGGGTCGGTGGCCACGTCGTCCAGCAACACCAGCGTGCTGCCCTGCAGCTTGCCGTAGGGACTCATTGGCCGCGTCAGCGCGGCGAGCTCGAGCTCCGGGTCGTCGTCTCGCTGTACCGCCACCATCGAGTAGGGTGCGTCGAAGAACAGCTCGTCGACGACCCACGTAGGTGTGTACGAGAAGCCGTCCGGGCCACCCGGGAACAGGGCCACAGGCCCACCGTAGCTGAAGAACAGGTAGCCGCCATCTGTGCGGGCTCCCACGAGCAGGTCCGCGTGGCCGTCGCCCGTGTAGTCTGCGCCGCACGCGCGGTGCGGCGCCCCGAAGCCGGAGCCGAGGTCCAGGCGTGGATACGGGGCGTGCGACCAGGTGTCCAGCGACGTCAGAGCGACTCCGTTCGATGTGCACACGTCCAAGGTCCCGTTTCCGTCGACATCGCCGGCCAACTCGTACGGACCGTAGACTCCCCGGACCATTGGGATCTGGTCGGGCAGACGCCAAAAGCCGTGGCCGACATACAGGACGTCCGCGGCACCATTCGGGACGAGGGAGGCCGGAAGGGCAACGGGGTGGCCTGACTCCACGGTGCCCCCTGTGTACACATCGGGAAAACTTGGGTTTGCGTCCCAAGAGCCATCCACCCCGAGAAGATAGGACGTGGAGTAGTGGAAGAGCACGAAGCGCGGCTCTCCATCCTCCCAGAAAGGTCCTGACACCTGCCAGTAGTCCTGCCCCTCATCGGGTAGGGCGAGCACCTCCACAGTGGACGCGAAGGCCCACATGGCCGTGAAGAGGATCACACTTCGTCCCGCACCAATCGCACCCTCTCGCCGCTACGACAGTGTACCACCCGACGCCTCCTCCCCCCTCACCCCCTCCGCCGCCGCCTCAGCTCCCGCGGACTCACCCCCAGCTGCTGCCGAAACGCCCGCCGCAGCGCCCCATCCTCCGCATACCCCACCTCCAGCGCCACCCTCCCCACCGACCAGTCCGTGGCCAGCAACAGCTGCGCCGCCGTCTGGGCCCGAAGCTGCTGCACATACCGACTCGGCGACATCCCCAGGGCCGCCGTGAACCGCCGGTGCAGGGTGCGAGGACTCACGGCGACCGCCGACGCGAGGGCGTCGATCCGCAGCTCCCCCTTCAGGTTCTCCCGCAGCCAGGCCTGGGCCCGGGCCACGACCTCGTCCTGGGACACGAGATGGTCGAAGAGCATGTACGGCCCCTGGGAACGCCGCTGGTCGTCGATCACCAGGTAGCGGGACACGGTGTGGGCGAGCTCGGGCCCCAGCGACCGACGCACGAGGTGCAGGGCGAGCTGGAGCTGGGCCATGGCGGCCCCCGCGCAGATCAACCGGTCGTGCTCGGTGACGAGGCGGTCGACGGCGAGCCGCACATGGGGGTAGCGACGGCGAAACAGGGGGGCGAGCCACCAGCTGGTGGTGGCCAGACCCCGATCCAGGCAGCCGGTCTCCGCCAGGAAGAAGGTGGAGGAGCAGCTGGCGACCAGGGTGGCACCGTCGTCGTGGGCCCGACGGAGGCCGTCGACCAGCCGACGCCCCTCGTCCGAGTCCACCGCGGCCCCGATGGCCTCCCGATCCGCCATGCCGACGCCGAACACGAGGCGGTAGTCGGCCTCGGCCTCGTCCCAGGAGCCATCCGCCGCCAGGCGCAGCCCTGCGCTGGTCTCCACGGTCCCCCCGTCGCTGGACAGCAGCCGCCAGCGGAAGGGCGCCGCACCGCCGACGAGCTGCTGGTGCACGACGTTGGCGGTGGCGAGGACGTCGACGGTGGCGGCGAGGCCGGAGGCGAAGCCGCGCGCGCACACGAGCAGGTCGAGGTCCATGCTTCTCCCCCTGGCAGATCAGGCCCGAAAGTTGTCTGATTGGCCACGGTATCTCGGTCAGCCCCACGCTACGCCCCGTTCATGTGGTTCTTCCTCCCCTCGCTGGTCTTCGCCTCCCCCGAGCAACCCCCGGTCGCGGTCTTCGTGCACGGGATGTTCATGACCCCCGAGAGCTGGGACCCGTGGCGGAAGGCCTTCGAGGCCCGTGGCTACGAGACCCTGGCGCCCGCCTGGCCCGGTCGGGAGGGCCGCCCCGCCGCTCTCCGCGCCGACCCGGATCCAGCCCTGCGGGACCTCACCCTCGAGGAGGTGGTCGGCGTCTACCGGGAGGCCATCGACGGGCTCGGGGACCGGGAGGTGGTGCTGGTCGGCCACAGCATGGGCGGTCTGGTGGTGCAGCTCCTCCTCCAGGACGGCGAGGTGGAGGCCGGCGTCGCCATCGACTCGGCACCTCCGAAGGGGGTCTCCACGACCCGCTGGTCCTTCGTCCGCAGCAACGCGCCCGTCCTGCGACCCGGCAAGGCCCCGATCGAGCCGTCGCTCCGCTGGTTCCGCTACGCCTTCGCCCACACGACGCCCGACGAGGAGGTCGCCCGGATCTACGACGAGCACGTGGTCCCCGAGTCCCGACAGGTCGGACGAGGCCCCACCACCCGGGCCGCCCGCATCGACTTCGACGCCGACCGGCCCCCGCTGCTCCTCATCGCCGGCGACGAGGACCACATCATCCCCGCGAGCCTCGTCGACAAGAACGCCCGGGCCTACCGCCGCAGCCCCGCCGTCACCGACGTGGAGCACGTGGAGGGGCGCACCCACTGGACCATCGTGGGACAGGAGGAGACCATGGTGCCGCTCGTCGCCGACTGGCTGGAGGCCCACCGATGACCCTGTGGATGAGCCTGGCGATGGCGACCGAGGTGGTGACGGTCTCCTGGGGCTTCACCAACGTGCACGCCCTCGTCGACGGAGACCACGTCGTCCTGGTCGACGCCCACTACCCCCGCAACACCGACAAGCTGCTGCGACGCCTCGGGAAGGCCGGGGTCGACGTCGACCACATCGAGGCCCTGGTGGTGACGCACGCCCACGCCGACCATGCCGGTTCCGCCATGGAGCTCGCCGAGCGGTTGGGGGTCCCGATCCTGGCCGGCGCCGCCGACGTCGACGACCTGGCCGCAGGACGCTTCGCCCGGGGAAGGGTGACGGGACTGACCGGCGCCTTCATCTACCCGGTGGCCGCCCGGGGCTACCCGGAGGTGGCCGTGGACGTCGTGGTGGACGACGCCCTCGACCTGAGCTCCTGGGGCATCGAGGGCGAGGCGCGCTGGGTCGGCGGCCACACGGCGGGCTCGCTGGTGGTCACCCTCCCCGACGCGGTGCTGGTCGGCGACCTCGTCCGCGGGGGCATGCTCGCTCCCCGTCGACCCCGTACCCACTTCCTCCACGCCGATGCCGACGCCGTCGAGCAGGCGCTTCCCTCGGTCCTCGACGGGGTGTCGACGGTGTACACGGGCCACGGCGGGCCCCTGGAGGCGGAGCGGGTCCGCCAGTGGCTGGCTCGGTAGGCGTCAGTACCCCGAGTCGCCCGTCTCCGTCGTCGACCCCGTCTCGATGGTCCCGGTCTCCGGCGTCGTCCAGGTCCAGGTGCTCGTGGACGTCGTCCAGCCCGTGTCCCCCGTCCCCAGCTCCTCCTCCCGTGGCAGCAGCGTCGCCCACTGGGCCGCCACCAGCACGGAGATGCCGAAGTTGAAGGTGGTGAAGTCCAGCTGCACGTCGTCGTCGTTCCGGAGGTGGTTCGCCTGGACCCCGAACAGCACCGCGAGGGCCTCGGCGCTGCCCTTGTACTTGCCCAGCAGCTGGTTCCCGCGGATGCGCTCCCGGGGGAGCTTCAGCTCGACGTCTCCGGTGGCGACGTTGCCGCTCATGCTCATCGCCAGCCCCGCTCCGCCCCCCGACAGCGTGACGGGGAGCTCGTGCAGGTCGCCCCGCGGGTCCTTCACCACCAGGGTGCCGCCGCCGCTCCAGCCCCCGCCGAACATCAGGAAGCCGGAGTAGTCGAGGCCCTCGATCCAGGCCTCGTCCACCACGACGTCGGCGAGGTCGTCCCCGTCGTAGTCGGTGCAGCCGAACAGCAGCAGCAGCGGCCACCACCTCATGGCGTGCCTCCGGTGTCGGACGTGTCGTACGAGGACAGCTCGGAGATGCGGGGACGCAGGGTGATCCACTCCCCGGCGACCATCACCCCGATGCCGATGCCCAGGGCGGGCTCGTCGAGGATGACGCCGTATTCGTTGCGGAGGTGGTGCACCTCGACCCCCGCCACGGCCACGAAGGACTGGGAGCTCCCCTTGTAGCGACCGAAGAGCTCGTCGCCGTAGACCCTCCGGTCCGGGAGCTCGAACACGGCCCCGCCGACGGCGCCTACGGGAAGCAGGTCGAGGCCGAGCCCCACCGTGCCCCCCTTCACCTCGACGGGGATGGTGTGGACCTGCCCGTCGACCGCCTCGATGACGACGTCGCCACGGCCGAAGACGCCGCCGCCGATGAGGGCCGCGGTCTGCACGTTGAAGTGCTCGATCTCGGCCCGCTGCACCTCGATGTCGGCGAGGAAGGAGGCGTCGACGTCGCGGCAGCCGAGGAGAGCGAGGAGGAGCATGTCCGGACGATAGCACCCCCTCGTCGCACCAGCGGACCTCGCGACGATAGACTGCCTTCGGAGGTCGGATGTCCGAAGCGTTCGAGCCGACGCTCAGCTACGCCGCCTACCTGGAGGCGGAGCGGGCGGCAGACCGCAAGCACGAGTTCGTCGCCGGCGAGGTCTACGCGAGGGCCGGCGGTACGATCGAGCACAACCGGATCGCGAGCCAGGCCCTGCTCGAGCTCGGCGTCGCGCTCCGGGGTCGACCCTGTCGCGCCATCAACAGCGACCAACGCCTGCGCATCGCCGACGCCGACATGAGCTGCTACCCCGACGTCACCATCGTCTGCGGCGACGACCTGCGGGCCGACGACGACGACGACGCGCTCACGAACCCCACGGTCGTGCTCGAGGTGCTCTCTCCCTCGACCGAGGCCCACGACCGCGGAGCCAAGTTCGCTGCCCTCCGCACCCTGCCCTCGCTGCAGCAGTTCGTACTCCTCCACCAGGCACGGAGGCAGGCCGAAGTGTTCACCCGCTCCGACGACGGCAGCTGGCATCTCACCTTCCACTCGGAGCGACTGCCACTCTCGTCCCTCGACATCGAGGTGGACCTGGCGGCCGTGTACGAGGGCGTCGAGCTGGCCGACGGATGATCGTCTGGGCCAACGCCGGCCTCCCCTGGTGGGCCTTCCTCCCCTGGGACCTGGTCGCCGAGCCCGGCGGCCTCGAGCACGCCGTCATCGCCCACGAGCAGCTCCACATCGACGCCACGCCCCTGACCGACGAGGCCATGGTCCACATCGAGGCCACCTACGAGGTCGACGTGACCGAGGCCTTCGCCACCCCGCTGGTGTTCGTCACCACCCTCCCGGAGGTCCGCAGCCCCACCGTCACCCTCGACGGCACCGCCCTCGCGCTCACCCGCGCGGACTTCGTGGGGGAGCCGCCGTCCTGGGCCCCGCCCACCCCATCCTACGACGACGAGCCCACCCAGGAGCTCGCCTTCGAGGTGGCCCTGGAGCCCGGCCGCCACGAGCTCTCCGTGGCCTACGACGCGGTCATCGCCGGCGCCGACCACGACCAATCAGGCCTGCTCACCTGGGAGGTCCCCTACGCCCTCGCACCGGCCCGGGACTGGGGAGGCTTCGGCACCCTCGACGTCGTCGTCGACCTCCCACCGGGCTGGCAGGCCGACGCCACCCCCTCCCTCCGCCGCGACGGCGACCAGCTCGTGGGCCACTTCGACGGCCTCCCCGCCGACCACCTGCGCCTGCACCTCCGCGCCCCTGTCCCGCTGGTCGGCCAGGTCGCCTGGCTCCTCGGCCCCCTCGTGTGGCTCCTGTGGGCCGCCACCCTCCCCGCGGGGGCCATCCTCCTCGGCCGACGGGCCCACACCCGCGGCTGGCGCTCCTGGGTCCTGCTCCCCCTCACCGGCCTCTCCGCCGCCGGCTGGGTGCTGCTGCTCCTGGTGGCCACCGTCTTCGCCCGCTCCGTCCGCAACCTGGGCCTCCCGACGCAGCAGCTCGCCGACATCGGCTCCTCCTACCTCGACCTGTTCCTCCTCACGGTGGTGTCCGTGGGGGGCAGCGTCGTGGCCCTGGTGGCCGTCGCCGCCTTCCACATCACCCTGCCCCTGATGCGACGGGCCTGACGCCCCTCAGGCCTTCGCGAGGCAGATCAACGCGTTGCTGGTGGGGTCCCCGTCTTGCAAGACGTGCCCTTCCTCCCGCCGCAGCCCGAAGCCGTCGTAGAAGGCCGTCCACTCCTCCACCGACCGGAACAGCCGCAGCTCGGCCTCGTTGCGGTCGACGTCGACGTAGGTGCCGGCGTTGAACACATCGTGGGCGAGGGCCACGAGCTCGTGGAGATCCCCGTCCACCACGTCGTGCTCGCGAACGATGAGCTTCCCGCCGGGCCTCAGGACCCGGAGCAGGCTCTCCACGAAGCCCTCGAGCCGATCGAGGGGCGCGTGGTGCAGTCCGATGTAGCAGCTCACCAGGTCGAGGCTCGCGTCCGGCACGGCCTCCCGGGCGATGGGGTCGTAGTTCCCCATCGGCACGAAGGTCCCGTTCCGCCACGGCGTGCCCCGCTGCACCATCTCCGCGGGCCCATAGCCGGGCTCTGGCTCGGTCAGCAGGTAGGTGGGCCCCGCCATCGTCACCCGCTGCTTCAGGGGCTGGATGTAGGTGCCGACGGTGCCGATCTCCATGTACCCGTCGACCTCGGCATCCTTCCCGACGAGCTCGACGGTCTGGTCCCCGAGCACCTGCTTCTGCACCCTGAGCGCCGGCACCGCGTAGCGCAGCGTCGAGGCCATCGGGGTGATGGACGGCAGCCCGGCGACGATGGCGGCGTAGATGCTGGGGTCGTCCGGATGGGCCGCCACGCACTCGGCGATCAAGGCATCCAGCGCGTCCTCCGGCACGAGGTGGAAGACGTTGACCAGAAAGGGGAAGAACCGCTTCCGCAGAGCGGGGTCGTCGTAGATCCGATGGAAGCTGGACCCCTCGGAGGCAGCCGCGGGCAGTGCCAGGGAGGCGGTGAAGGCAGCCAGGGCGCCGAGGAGCAGGTCACGTCGCGTGTGCATGGCGTCAGCGTACCGCGCCCGCACGAGGCCGTAGGTGAATCGTGCATGGAACCGCCACCGGGCGGGCCCGCCTCAGCGCTTCTTGGAGGGAACCGTGAGCAGGAAGCGGGTGTGGTCGGTGCTCACCGTGGTCACCCGCCCCTTCCGTCCCTCTCGGGTCACCCGCACCTGCGCCTTGCCATGGTCGACGCCCAGCAGCGTCAGGTCGACCTCCTGACTCCCCACCTTCACGTGGGTGGTGCGCCCTTCGTCCAGGTGGACCCGACGTCGCGCATCCACCGCGGCCCCCGAGTAGCCCTTCGCCTTCAGCGCACCCCGCATCGAGGCGAGCTCCGCCGGCACCTTGCCGGAGTGGTTGGGGCGGACGAGGACCACCTCGGCGTCCAGCTCCGCGTCGCCAGCGAGAGCGGGCAGCGACGTGCCGAGGATCAGCGAGGCACCGAGGAGGCGAAGCAAGCGGGTCATGGGGGGCTCCCGTCATGGTGATGCGGGTGGGACGCCCCCCAGGCGCATCCATTCGGGTGCCCACGCCCCGCGCAACGTGCGAGCAACCGCTCCGCCGGGTACGGCGGTGCCATGAGCGTTGCCCCCCTCGACCTGCTCGGCACCCCCATGCCAGCCCTGGCTCGGCGCCTCGACGAGCTCGGCATCGGCGCGAAGCACGCGGGGCGGGTGTTCCGGGGCGTCCATCGTGACCGGCTGCCCTTGGCCGACATCCCGGATCTGGGCCGTCACGCCGACACCCTCGCCCCCCACGTGCGCGTCGATCCTCTCCGGGTCGTGGCCCGCAAGCCCTCCGAGGACGGCAGCACCCGCCTGGTCTTCGAGCTGGCGGACGGCGCGCGGGTCGAGGGGGTGCTCCTCCCCAACAAGGACCACGACCGCGCCACCCTGTGCGTCTCCTCCCAGGTGGGCTGCGCCATGGCCTGTGCCTTCTGCGCCACGGGCACCCTCGGCCTCTCCCGGGACCTGACCGCCGGGGAGATCGTCGGCCAGGTCCACGCGGCACGGGCCGAGCTGGCCGGCTCCGGCCGCCGCCTGAGCCGGCTGGTGTTCATGGGCATGGGGGAGCCACTCCACGCCTACGACAGCGTCCGCGACGCCATCCGGGTCCTCCTCGACACCCACGGTGCGCCCCTCGGCGCCCGCCACATCACCGTCTCGACCGTGGGCCTGGTGCGACGCCTGGCCCAGCTGGGCGAGGACTTCGGGGGTCGTCTCCAGCTGGCCCTGTCCCTCCACGCCGGCACCGACGCGACCCGACGCCGCATCGTGCCCACCGCCCGTACCACCAGCCTGACAGACCTCAGAGAGGCGCTGCTGGCCCTCCCCCGCGCCGGTCGACGCCCGCTGATGCTCGAGTACGTGCTGCTGCCGGGCATCAACGACAGCGAGGCCGAGTGGGACGGCGTCGCGGCCTTCGTCGACGGCATGCCGGCCGTGGTGAACCTGATCCCGTTCAACCCCTTTCCCGGGGCCCCCTTCCGCCCCCCCACGGACCCCGAGATCGAGGCGGCCTGGCAGGAGCTGAAGCGGCGGCAGATCCGCAACACGGTACGGTGGCCCAGGGGCCGAGCGGCCCAGGCCGCCTGCGGTCAGCTCATGCTGGAAGGCTCGACATGAGGAGGGTTCGATGATGGTGCTTTGGCTGGCTGCCTGCCTGGGGACCTACACCAGCACGCCCTCGTCCCCCACGACCGAGGCGGGCCCCTACCGCCTCGCCCTGCCCTCGGGGCTGGAGCCGGTGGAGCTGGGGTCGACCAAGCGAGAGTCCATGTTCGTGGCCCGCTTCCGTCGCCCCGAGCCCCTCCCCGATCAGCAGGTCATCGTCTCCCGTCCCACCCGGGTCCCCGACATCTGGCCCGACGGGCCGCTGCCGGACTCGGCCACGTCCCTCCGGTCGTCGCTCATGCCCATCCGCTACGAGGAGACGAGCTGGCTCGGCGGCAAGGCCTCCATCGGCGCCATGAACGCCCCCGACGGCCGCAAGATGATCATGTGGGCGGCGGTGCGCGACGGCTGGCTCCACGAGCTCCAGTGCAGCGCCAACACCGAAGAAGACAGCGACGCCTGCCTGAAGGTGGCTGCGAGCTTCGAGGTGGTGTCCCCGGCCACGCCGAGCCCGCCGGTCCCGTCGAGCACCCACCCCGAGAAGGTGGGCCCCGTCACCGTGCCGATGCCCGACGGCTGGGACCGCGTGGAGATCGACCCGTCGTCCCCGGACCGGCTCCTCCAGGCCGCCGCCCCCGTCCCTTCGACGCCCCATGGCGAGCGGTCGATGGGGCACCTGGCGGTGGAGCTGATCCCCAGCATCCACAAGCTCGGACACTGGGTCGACGCCCTGGTGAAGAGCTACAACCAGACGGGCATGCAGCTCCTGCGCCAGGAGCAGTTCGACGGACCCCACGGACCCGCCTTCCGCTGTGAGTACAGCGACGGCATGGCGACCACCGTCTCCATCGACTCCCTGACTCCTCAGGGCATCCTGCACGTGGAGTGCTCCGACAACGTCACCCGTCGGAACAAGCTGGACGTCCTCTGCCGCCAGGTCCACGAGGGCATCGTCTTCGAGGGGCCCTGACTCAGGTGACGACGGCCCAGAGGCCGGCGCACGCCACCATGAGCACGGCGACCACGCCCCCCACGATGATGGGCACCGGCACGCCCCCCCTGCGGGTCACCACGGGCGCGTCGTGTCCGGGAACGGCGTCCCGCGCCGGCAAGGGCTGCCCGGTGCCCACATACCAGCCGGCGCCCATGGGCGTCTCGTTGAAGTTCGCGGGCAGCGGGCTCCCCTCCGGCTCCTGGCGGTCGGGGCGGATGGGGGTCTGCATGTTGGCGAGGCCAGGGGGCAGCTCGTGGCGGGGTGCCGGCGGCTTGGTGACCTGACGGGACAGCGGCTTGTCGCTCTCCGGGGTCTCTTCGGCCTCCTCTGCTGGGGAGGCCTCCACCTGGGTGTCGGCCAGGTTCTGCCGGTCCTCCGACCCCTCGGGCTCCGCAGGCACGGTCGAGGCCCCAAGGGGCTCCACCGTGCTCGACGCGTCCTCTTGGACCTCCTCGTGGACCTCCTCGTGGGCCTCCTCGACCGGCGGGTCGCCAGCCTCCTCGGACGGGGCGTCGTCGGTGGACGCGGCAGCGGGCGCCTCCTCCTCGGCGGGCACATCAGCCGGCGGGGGGGTGCTCGCTGTGGTCTTGGGACGGCTGGGTCCCTTCAGCAAGGTGCGGCGGCGCGCCAAGTCGGTCCTCCTCGAGACGATGCATTGTTGCACAGCCCACAGCCTCCGCGGAGGCAACGCGGGTACACTCCCCCCTCGGAGGTCCCCATGCTGCTGCTTCTCCCTGCCCTGGTCCTGGCGGCCGAACCCTACGAATTCACGTTTCCCGCATCCGAGAAGGCCCTCGACCTGACGGCGTCGAAGGGAACCCTCAAGCTCAGCACGGGTGGCAGCGCCATCACGATCCGTGGCACCCACGAGGGCGACCAGACGATGTGCAAGCTCCAGACGTCGACCGACGGCGGCGCCGTCGCCCGCTACGAGGAGAACGGCAACAGCTCGGTGGCGCGGGACTGCATCACCAACATGGAGATCACCGTTCCCGCCGGCACCGGCGTGCACGTGACCATGGGCCAGGGCACCCTCGACGTGCAGCTCGACGGCTCACTCCAGGGGAACATCGCCACCGGCGACGTGAAGGGAAAGGTGACCGGCGCGGTGAACCTCGTGGTCGGCCAGGGCAACGTGGTGCTCGGGGGCATGACGGCGCCGGCCGAGGTGAAGGTGAGCTCGGGGAACGCCGCGATGGTCTTCGGCAAGGCCCCCGAGGGCACGGTGCTGGTGACCGTGGCCATGGGGAACGTGTTCCTGGACTTCCCCGACGGCACCGAGCTCGACGCCCGCGTCCCCTCCGGTGTGCAGATCCCCTTCCCCCAGAAGACCTCGGCCACGACGAAGCTCATGATTGGCCGGACTCAGGGGGAGGTCGTCATCGAGTAGCGCCATCGAGGTTCCACACGTCGGGGGCATCCATCTCGTCGAAGACGGGTGGGGCCCGCCGGTAGCGGCGGATGGCCTCCTCGAGCCAGCGTCGACGCCCCTCGTGGAGGAGGGTGTCCTCGTCGCGCCAGCGCTCCAGGACGCCCCGCACCTCCGGGTCGAGGTCGGGGGTGTCGAGGGCCTCGTCGAGGGCGTGGGCGTCGAGCTCCCCGAGGTCCTCCAGCTCGGCCTGGAAGCGGGCCACCACCTCCTCCCGCTCCGAGCCGACTCGCTCCACCCACGGCACGACGACGTCGACCTCCCGGTCCGCAGCGGGCTCGACCCACGCCCCGTCGCCCCGCCCCTCCGCCTGCAGCCGACAGGGCTCCCCCACCGGGGCGCGAAGCGCGAAGCGCCCCCCCTCGTCGGTCGGCTCCATCGCCGCGCCACACCCGGTGACCCAGGTGGTGCCCCGCGGACCGTCGACGTCCTCCACGACCCCCACGACCGTCCCGAAGGACACGGGCTCCAGCTCGCAGCGCCCCTCGCCCCACCGCGCGTGCAGCTCGGCAGAGGGATCGACCCGGCCCGGCCCCAGGCCACGGTGCACCAGCCCACGCCCGGAGGGCTCGGTCACCAGCACCTCCAGGGCCCCAGGGACCGGCACGGACCGCACGAAGGGACTCTTGCCCACCGGGAAGCCCGGGTCCGGGCACCGCAGGCGCAGGCCCCCTTCGACCTCTGCGAGTCGATCGAGGGCGGCGAGGGCAGCCGAGCCCGGGTCGTCGGGCACCGGGGACACCACCGGCGCCACCACGGGAGCCCGCCGCGGCACCGGTGCTGCAGCCCCCTCGGCCTCCACCACGACGTCGTCGGGCGCGGACGTGCGCCAGAACCCCAGGGCCCCGAGGAGCACCAGCAGGACAACCGCGACCCCCAGGCGACCTCGGCTCACGAGCGCTGACTCCACCACCGGTCGAGCCCCCGGCGCTGGGCTCTGGAGAGCCCCACGCTGGGCCGCACGCCCCGGAGGTGGGCCTCGGCCTCGTCCACCGAGGACGCTCGCTCGGTGGCCAGCAACCACGCGGCGGTCATCGTGGCGGCGCGGCCGTTGCCCAGGGCGCAGTGCACGTACACCGGTCCGGACGCGCGGTGGGCCTCGATGAAGGCGACGCCGGCGTCGAGCTGGAGCGCCGAGGGGCTGGCGTTGTCGAGGGTGGGAAGGGCGAGGTAGGCCTCGGCGCCGTTCAGCCCACGGCTGCGTGCGACCTCCGCCGTCATGTCGACCACCGCCACCGGCGCCAGGGCCGCGAAGGAGGCGCCGTCGGGCCCCTGAGGCCTCCGCCCCAGCCACAGGTTGTCGTCGACGTGGCTCCAGGGGGTCTCGAGCCCGGTGGCATTGAACGCCCGCAGCCCTGCGCGGCCCACCACGAGGAAGGGGCCGGTGAGCACGTAGCTCCACAGCGGCACCGTGCCGTCGCTCCGCTTGCCGAACACGCGGGGCCCCACGCCCCCATACGCCAGGGCGGCGATGCCGAAGGCCACCGCAGCCCACAAGAAGGGCGCACCGAGGACCGGAAGCCCCAGCTCGATCGTCGCCCACACCGTCAGGAAGCCCGCCCCGGCCACGGACCCGAACAGCAGGGCGTAGATCACGGGGCCAGCGGCGCCACGAGGGTGCCGTCGGGTTGGCGGATGGGCTCGTGCCCCGCGCTGTAGTGCCCCTGCACCCAGGGAATGCGCTCGGCGATGCCATCGAGCAGTCCGGCCAGGGTGCCGAAGGACCAGCGGGTCGCGAGCTCGTCGGGGATGTTGCCGCCGACGACAGAGCGCACGTGGTAGGCGACCAGCGTGCCTCCCTCGGCGTCGACGTAGGCCCAGCCCCCGTCGTTGACCGGAAGCCACACGGCCTTGGGGTCCTCGTTGCGGGCGCCCCGCTTGTCGGAGAGCGTCCACCAGCGCTCCCAGTACGCCCCCTTGGTGGCCTCCAGGAGCTTCAGGTTGTTCTGCACCTCGATGACCCACTGGCGCGACGCCATGGGCCAGGGCAGGTCGATCTTCTGGAACAGGATGCGGTGCTGGAAGGTGGATCCCGGGAGCTCCTCGTGGACCATGCCGTCGACGACGTTCCCGTGGGGGTCCTGCACCGACAGCCAGGTCGTGGTCTGATCCGCGTCGATCCAGCGCAGGCCGATCACCCGATCCGCCCCCTCCAGGCGTTCCCGCCGCTTGGCCACGTGGCCGGAGGCCACCCGCTGCCACTCGTGCTCGGTGAAGCGAAGGGGGTAGCGCCCGTGCGCCTCGAGAGGTGCACGCCAGCGCTCCCAGGCCGCTTCCAGGGCCTGGGCGTCGGGGCGTTCCGCCGCGAAGGCGGCAGCGATCCACATGGCGAGCATGCCAAGCGCGTAACGCCCCGCCCGCCCGAGGGCAGCGACAGGTCAGGGGCGACGACGCCAAGGGACCGACCATGACGTCCTGCCACCCGCGTGGCTGCAGCCTCCGAGGGCGAAGGTCTCGCTGTCGGCGCCGTCGCAGTTCTGGTCGATCCCGTCGCCCGGGATGTCCTCGGCCCCCGGGTAGATCGTCTTCACGCCGTCGTTGCAGTCGTAGCGGCCATCCACCGGGGCCAGGCGGTGCTCGCCGATGCAGGCAAGAGCGGACTCCACCGGGTCTCCAGGCACGCCGTCCCCGTCGCCGTCGACCAGCTGGACCCCCAGGCGCCACACCTCGGCGTCGTCGTCGTTGCAGTCCGGCGGGCCATCCCAGTCCATGGTCCCCTGGTCGTCGCAGATGGGCCGCTGGGCGGGCACCCCGTCCCCGTCCCCGTCGACCCAGCCAAAGGGCGCCGGCTCAGTGAGCGGATCGAGGTCATCGCAGTCGCCGGGCTGCCCGGGGACCTCCACCCAAGGGGGTGCCTGGCAGGAGGTGTGGGTGGCGACCTGCCCGTCGCCATCGATGTCGACCGCCCAGTCGGCCAGCTCCGCGCCGGGCACGCCGATCACTCCGTCGCAGTTCTCGTCGATCCCCGCCTCGTCGCAGATCTCCTCGTGTAGGGCCGACACCCCGCCGTCGAGCTCGTCGCAGTCGTAGACCCAGGGGGCGCCGTCTCCGTCGGCGTCGGTCCCCGGCCCGCCCGGCTGCCCGAGCACCTCGAACAGGTAGTCCCAGCCCCCCACGTGGCCCCACGCACCCCAGTCGTCGCCAGGGTCCGAGCGAGGCAGCCCTCGGCCGTCCCCGAAGGTCACGGTGCCGGCCGTGCCCGGGTAGGGTCGGTAGAACTCGGGCACGCAGGGGTTGCCGCCCGGGCGCTCGCCACCCACCCAGTAGATTCCCTGGTGGACGACCCCCGCGCCGCCGGGAGACGCCACGAAGTTCACCAGGGAGTCCTCGAAGTCGGCGCTGGTGCCCCCCAGCTGAGCCGGTGCGTCGACGATGGACCGGTCGACGGACCCGTCGGCCAGGAACAGGACACCGGTGCCCCCGCCGACCACGGTGGCGTGGGTCAGGTCCACCCGGCCGGCTCCGGCGGAGAAGATGCCGTTGGACTGGGCCAGCAGCCCGTCGGCGTCGACCCGGCCGTTGCCGTCCAGGTAGATCCGCGGGCCCTCCCCCGAGCGCGCGCACATGGTGAGGGCCCGCGCCTCTACCTGCGCCCCGTCCGCCACCACCAGGTCCGTGCCGTC
>Ga0213839_1000934_pt1 | contig 22711 bp, 22 predicted proteins | sample SWPATP21_FD_160075 | JGI IMG/M metagenome (GOLD analysis project Ga0213839, IMG submission 160075) | Coastal seawater microbial communities from Marineland, Florida, United States - SWPA TP2 #1 | ecosystem: Environmental > Aquatic > Marine > Coastal | place: USA: Florida | collected 2016-08-14
ATACCGACACGGACACCGATACCGACACGGACACCGATACCGACACGGACACCGATACCGACACGGACACCGGGGCCACGGGAGACACCGCGGTAGCCTCGTGGGACGGCACCTACGACGGGATCATCACCGTCGACGTCGTCGCGTCGGGCCTTCTCTTCCCCACTCCGGTCTACGACACCTGCACGGGCACGGCGACGGTGGTGGTCGACGAGGTCGGCACCCCACAGATCGTGGGCGACGCCCCGACGATCAGCTGCCCCTCGTCTGGCTACACCGCATCGGCGACCTGGGACGGCGACATCACGCTTCCCGACCTGGCCGACGGCATCATCACCATCGATGTCGTGGGGGTCGTGGACTCGACCACGTGGACCGGCGGCTTCGCCGGTGACACGCTCGACGGGGCCTTCTCTGGCAGCGTCAACGTGTACGGCGTGGCGACGGTGGACTACGACGGCTCCTTCACCGTCACCCGCTGACGGAGCGCACGGATGGGCCCCGCCCGTCGCGGCCCATCCGAACGCTTGTGCCTCCAGGAGGCGCGCTTGGCCCAGCAGCGACGTGAGGTCGACGGTTGGCGTCGGGGGTCTTCGACGGGCGTGACTCAGCAGGGGTCACGAAGGCCACGGAGGAGACACGAAGGGCACACGAAGGGCCGCTGCCCACATCCCCGCAGACCCACCACGCCCGTCTCACCAACCCGGGAGGGCCAGGAGGGCTGGTCCTCCGGTGGGGTCGAGAGGGGCGCAGCCCCCGGCAACTGGTCGTGGCGGGCGGTGGCCCGAGCACCCGGCCGGTGGGCGAGGCACCTGCTCGCAGCCACGCCGACGGCCGCCGAAGCTCCTACGACACGGCGAGAGCGGTTCGACGTAGCTCTGTGGGGCGGTCACGACGGCGACAAGGCCAAGGCCGGCGACGGCGGTCTGGAGACGCGGAGGGCGCAGAGGTCCCCGGCGAATGCGCCCGTCCCGACGGCACAGCCGCCCGGCCCACGTGCGTCCCGGACCGTGGCCCCGCGAGAGGACACGCGGAGAGGCCCTCGCCAACGCCTACCGCCGCGCCAACACGGGAGGAACAGGAGGGCGGAGCCCTCGGGCGGGGTCGAGAGGGCGGTGGCCCGAGCACCCGGCCGGTGGCCGAGGCACCTGCTCGCAGCCACGCCGACGGCCGCCGAAGCTTTTGCGCCACGGCGACCGCGGTTCGAGGTAGCTCCCCGGGGCGGTCACGTCAGCGACCGTGGCATCGTCCGCCGTGGGAGCGCCACTGCGGCACCCAGGTCCGAAGTCATCCGCCGCGTCCAGGTCCGCGACCGAGTCCGGGAGACCCAAGAACCACGCCCGAGCCGCCGCCAGCGCCCCGCGCCGACCTGTGCGCGTCACCCCAGGCACGCAACAGCCGCAGAACCCTGGATTTCACCACAGAGTCCCAGAGGGCACCGAGGTTCACAGAGGCGTCAGCGGCGGCGTCCAAGAACCAAAGAACCCTCCGTGTGCCCTTCGTGTCTCCTCCGTGGTCTTCGTGACCCCTCTGCGTCCGGCTCGACCGCATCGGGACGCCCATGTCTCAGAGCCACAGGGCGGCCGTCCATCGGCCGACACGAGGAGCCTCAGTCCAGAGACACCGGCAGCAGCTCGCCGTAGCCCGTGACCGGGTCCACCGGACGCGTCATCGTCACGTCGTCGAAGACCAGGATCACCAGCTCCAGCGTCGTGTACACCGACGAGCCCTTCGCCAGGTGCCCTCCGCGGGTCCGTCCCTTGTGGTCGGACACACTCAGGTGCAGGTGGGGACCGTCCGGGCCGAGGGTGCCCGACAGCGAGACCACCTCCAGGGGCCCCTTCACCCGCTTGGCCACCTGCTGATCGGCGAAGCGGATGTGGGCCTCGGTCAGGCTCCCCACCGCAGAGACGACCGCCGCGCCGGGCCAGCCCTGCTCCGCCTGGAGGGCCTCCAGGCGAGCCCGCGGGTCGTCGCCGGGCTCCAGCCGGACGACCTCGTGGTGGGACCGGACGCTGGGTACCGGATCACCGGCCAGAGCGAGTGAGAGCCAGAGCACCTTCACCTCCGGCGCGGAGGGTAGCCGTCTGACACCAGGAAGGCCCGAGGTCCGGCAGGCCGGGCCGACGGCGGATCAGTCCACGGACTCCGCGTCGCAGTGGGCCATCTCGGCCGCCGCCGACGCGGCCAGGTCCTCATCGTGGGAAGCCGCGAACGACGAAGCGGAAGCCGACACCAGCCCCGCCGAGCCGGCAAGCGCCAGCGTGGTGCCCTCCAGCGTCCCTTCGCGGACCACGGTGTAGTGCCTCGGATCCACCGTCGGGTCCAGGATCCGCCAGACGAAGGACCAGAACATGGTGGACTCCATCGTGCCGAGGCGTTCCGATCGGTAGGCGTCGGTGTGGGAGACCTCGCCGGTAGGGGTCACCTGGAACATCACCACGGTGTCACAGCGACGGGTCGTTCCCGAGACCAGATCGTAGTGGACGACGGTCTGGGTCTTGCGGTGCTGAACGAGATCGTCGGAGGCGTAGTCCAGGTCCTGCAGGCCGGCTGTGCCCTTGGGGTGGTACGCCAGCGGCTGCTCGTAGGCCCAGTCGCCGATCAACCAGGACTGGGACCCGTCCGACGTCCACCGGAAGCTGAGGGTCTTGGTCCCGTGCAGCGCATTCCATGCCCGCGGGGTTCGTGAAGGTGCCATCCAGGGAGAAGGGCTCCTCGCGGTAGCCGGCGTGCGCCGACGCCAGCAGCAGCGCAGCCATCATGCTCGTCATTCCTGCTTCCTCCGACCGAACCTGGGCATAGCCTGCTGCCGGCCTCGTCGCCCGAAGCACGCGACCCGCAGGCTCGGCAGACGCCGGTTCGGTGCTACCTCCCGCGGAACCGCTCGGCGTCCCGTCGGGCCTCCCGCGCCAGCATGTCCTCTCCCTGGATGCCTTCCATGAGCTCGGCAGCCTCCTCGACGTGGCCCTGGTTGAAGCGCACCCACGCCAGCTTGTACGTGGCGTAGCGACCGAAGGTGTCGTCCCTCCGGGCCGCCTCCAGGTGCTCCTGTGCCGCCATCAGATCGACGACGGCGAAGGCGGCATCCCCGAGGGCCACGTGGGCGCGGGCATGCCCCGGCGCGATGCGAAGGACGCGGCTCCAGGCGGCCACCGCCTCGTCGGCGCGCCCCAGGTCCTGGAGGAGCGTGGCGGCGGCCTGGGCCCCATGGAGTGCCGCGGGGCCATCGAGGTCGGGAAGCGCCCGCTCGTACAGGTTCAGTGCGCGCTCGCCGAGCAGGTCGGCCGCGACGAGCTCCTCGACCTCGTCGGCGTCCACGCCCTCCCCCGCGGCCCACGCGGCGTCGAGGGCGCTGTACCCCAGCAGGCGCAGCTCCCGGCTCTCGAGCACGTACAGGTCGGCGCGCTCCACCAGGTCGCTGGACTCGGCCCCTCGGGCCAGGCGGCGGTCGAGCTGGCGGGCTCGCCGCTCCCTCCAGCGTGGGCTCCGGTCCGCGGAGGGCGGGGCGTCGGCGGCGTACACGGCGGTGACGTCGGGCTGCACGAGCTCGCCGGCGATCTCGTCGTCGTCGAAGTCGTAGAAGGACTCGGAGGCCCAGGCGAAGGAGAGGAGGAGCAGGAGCATGTCCCCTTCGACCTCCGTGCCGGACGGCGGTTCCCTGCGCGCCCAGGTCCCCTGCTGCAGGTCACTGCGCCGTCACCGGCTTTCGCCCCACCCCGCGGGGCAACATCACTCGGTGGACCGTGCCCGTTGTCCGCCGTCCGGGACGACGCCATGGCCTGGACCTGCCCCTCATCGCCCTCGCGGGTCGAGCCGACGACGCCAGCCTCTACCTCCACGACGGCTCCACGGGCGCTACGGACCCCCTGGACCGCGAGTTAACCCGAGCCGTGCCGCGCCCTTCCCCCGAGCCGTCGAACCCCGTGCCATTCCAGGACGTTGTGGAGCAGCTCGTCGCCACGGTCCGCGTGGTCGTTCCGCAGGGTGTGCTCGTCGAGATCGACCACTTCCTGCCGGAAGGCTGGACCTCGTCTGTCGACGGAGACTGGCACGTCGTCGTCGGACCAGAAGGACGGGAGTGGACGTCGAGTGTGCGGCGACTCTGTCACGTCCTGGCCTACGCGGAGGGGAGTCTCCTCCGGCGGGCCTCACCGCAGCGGTGGGAGCTGTACACCTGGAGAGACGCCGATGGGACCGGGTTCCGCGTCGCGTTCCTTGCACGTCCGGTCGACGAGCCTGGAGGCGATGAATGACGCTGCTCACCGAGTGGGAGCTGCGGCCCCTCGCGGGTGCTGGCCCCATCCAGTTCGACATGAGCTACGAGCAAGTCGTCGCACGAATCGGAGCCCCCAGCCAGCCACTCTCCACGCTGTGGGGCAGCGACTCGCAGCGAGCAGGCTGGGCAGAGGGCACACTCGCCATCCACTTCGCTCACACTCTGGCGAGGATCGAGTACATCGAGTTTTCCGGCGGTGGCTCACTTCGGCCACTACTCACGGGATGGTGCCCGTTCGAGCGACAGGCAGACGAGGTCGTGGCGGCACTCACTGCCTCTGGTTGGTCCTTCGACGCCGACGACCCCGAGGTGGGGTACAGCTACATCTTCAAGGCCCAGCAGTTGAGTCTCTGGAGACCTGCCATGCCCGAAGGCCCTGGCGACGATGTGGGGCTGTTCTTCGCCGCCGTCGGCGTCGGCAGGAGCGGCTACTACGGGTAGTGGTCGGTGGTCGTTCGATGGGGAGCGCTGCGTAGGAGGACGACGGTCCACCGACAGCTCCGCCCACGCTTGCCTTCTCGCGGAGACGTCGGTAACCTGTATGAAGTTAGCGGAGATTTCATACAATGCCCGCCCGCCATCCAGTTCACCTCGACCCTGGGAAGGTCTACCGGACCGCCCACCTGGCGGTCTGGGCAGCCAACCCGACTCGACTTGTTGGAAGGCTCCAGGAAGAGGGGCGACTCCAGAAGCTGTCCCACGGGCTCTTCTACGCCCCCGTGAAGGGCCGCTTCGGTGTCGTTCCTCCGTCCGACGAGGCTCTTCTGGATGCCTTCCTGGATGGGACACCGTGGCTCGTCACTGGGCCACCAAGGTGGAATGCCCTCGGGTTGGGAAGCACGCAGATGTTCTCGACACCTCTGATCTACAACACCCATCGGAGCGGCAAGACCAGAGTGGGTGGACGCACATTCCAGTTCCGACGGGTTCGGTTCCCAGTTGACCCACCCCCGGAGTGGTACGTGGTGGACCTTCTCAAGAACGCCGCAAGTGTAGGGCTCTCGCACGGGGACTTGGAGCCCCGCCTCCGAACAGCCCTGAAGGAAGAACGCTTCTCTCCCACCAGGTTGGTGGAGATGGCCAGCCAGTTCGGCAGACGCTCAGAGCAGGACCTGGTCCGTCGCGTCACCGCCGGACTGCTCTGATGGGCTTCGTCCATGACGACCCCGACTGGAACCAACTACCAAGGGACCGTGTTGAAAGGGAACCCCTGCGCACGTGCGGGGTTGGAACCGAGAAGCATCCCTCAAGGGCTGCAACGGCGGCAAGAGTAGCGTTAGAGGTCCTTTTTGTTCTCGGTGGCGCTGAGCGGCGCATGGAGCTTCGCGTCCTCGCGGAACGCGTCTACGAAGTCGTCCCAGAGGACCATGTCACATGCGTTCGCGTCGGTAAGCAGCTCCGAAATGGGAGCCCCTACAACAGACCCAAGGTAGTCCGGATTGCTGGTGTGAACGTCTGGGTCGTACATGGCGACGGTCACCCCTGCCCGTGACGCCGCAAACGTGTATGCCGCCGTTCTAACCCCCTCGCAGCCCTCCGAAACTCGGGGCATGTAGACTTCGAGGCCGCCTGGGGTCGCACTCTGATACATGGGGAGCTTGGTGTGAGACGACTCGGCGGCGGGCCTCAAAAAGAACAGAGCGATGGTACCAAACTGATCCGGACGAGACCTCCACTCGTGGTCCGTTCGCCTCGCCACTGCCAGCGTGCCGTCCACTCGGATGTCTGGGCCCGACAGGACCTCGGTGACACGCACCTCTGTGTGACTGACCTCGGTGGCGAAGGTTCGACCACGCAGGGCCAGAAGCTCTTCAGAAGCGAGGTAGTCGGCTCGCGGTAAGCCGGTGTGACTTACGTGATCAATGATCTCTGCCAACACGATGACTGGAGACGCACCCGGCCTCTCAATGGGCCGGTTCGGATCGTCGGCAGCGTAGACTCCATCTACCGGCTTGCAGGCCGACGCGCCGATAATCCATAGAGCGAGCACTCCATACCCCCGTCGCCGAAGGGTAACGTAGGCGGTCGCGTCGCACCGTTTCGCCCGTCGTCGTCGTCCAGCCTCGATGTGATGGCGGGCGGCGGCGACGTCCTCGAAGCTCGGCGGCTGGCGCTCTCCTTCACGACGCTCCCAGGGTTCCCACGCCACCGGCTCCGACACCGTGACCCTGAACATCCGCTCCTCGGGGTGCCCCTACGCCTCGGCCATGTGGCGGCAGAGCACGTCGAACGACACCCGCATCTCGGAGGTCGAGGTCGCCACGATGTAGCCGTCGTGCAGGCAGCCCCACACTGCGCACAGCTCACTGGGTTCCATCGTTCCTCCGGTTCAGCGACACGCTCCCGTGCGTCAATGGGTGTGCCAACGCTGGGGTGTTCGGAGCCGCTCCGGACCATTCCGGCCCGTCAGAGACGGCGTCTCCACTGGCCCTGTTGGGCTACAGCACGTCGAAGCGGTCGAACTCTATCACGGAGTTCTCGCCCACCGTGAGAGCGCCGCTTGTACCGCCACTATGGTCCCGTCGACTCCGGCTGTGTCGGCGTTCTGTGACGGTGCCCGCTTCAATGATGGCTGCCGCACAGCGGGGATAGGTGAACCAGCCCGCGAACCGAAGCCCGCCCCAGACGAGACTCACACGATCGGGCGGATATTGTAGTTACCAGGTGCGAATACGTAGTCATCCCCAATCTGGGCGACCTTCCAGCCGCGTTGCTGGACGGCCTGGGCCATCTGGGCCTCCGCTACGTACTTCAGTACGGAGGCCACCTTGCGACGCCTGGTCTTGCCTGCGTTGATCCCGGTCGCCATCTTGTTGAGTTGCTGAACCAGCCACGTCATTGTTGCCTCCCGCGCTGGTCTACCACAACGGGGCCCTGGCTACTTCACTTTTGGCCGTAGACCTTGAGAACGGGCCGTCGCGGCCATCGCCCGGAGGAGCTAGTTCCGTTCTTTCGCCGAGCCCGAGCTCCGCCATGGCTTCCCGCCCCGACGCCAGAGCCCGGTCGAGCCGAACCAGAAGCCGAGCGACCTCGGCTGGGTCGCGACCATCCACCCCGTCGGCGGCCCTCTCGACCGCCGCCAGGAGGGCGACCGGGTCGTCTAGATCGACGCGCCATCCGCGAACTCCTCAACTGGGTCAGCGGGCTCGGCGACGGCCGAGTTCGGGGGTGACCACTCCTCGCCGACGGCGTCTGTTAGCTCCCGTTCCACCAAGCCTCTAGCCGGCGAACGCGATCGCGGAAGCCCTTGAGGTCACCCGCCAAGGCCGGACCGCGGGAACTGGGCCAACACCACCCTTCGTGGTCCACACGCCAATCGACACGCTGTGCTCCGCCCAGCCGACCGCGAGCCAGTACTCGGTCTCCTTCCCCTTCCAGCGAAGGCGGGCCCACGCACTGGTTGGCTGCTCCTTGTTCGGCCACAGCGATCCGGCGGACTTCTCCCCGAGTTTCTCGACGACCGACTCCACTAGCCGGACGGCCGCCGCCGGGACGGCATCCCCGTCACCCACGAGCACAGCGACATCGCCTTCTCCCACTTCGTCGATCCACTCGGGCCGCCCCACCAACCTGGCCCGAACGGAGGCTAGGTCGACCAGGTCAAGGTCCGGTCCGTCGAAGTTCGCGAAGAACAAGTCACGACCTGCGATGAGAGCTGCCTGGTTCGCGAGCACGCCGTACCAGTAGGCATAGGGGCTGTCCCGGATGGCGTCGCCGTTGGCGGAATGAGCCCGGTTGTACCCCTTCGGAAATCCCACTCGTCAGTCGCCACGTTCCTGTTCGGGAGCATCGTGATCACCAGGTAGGGGAAAGGCATGCCACCTCGACGGCCAATCCAGTTGAGGTAGGCGTCCACGTCCTTGGGAACGAGCCGTGCGTCGCTCGAGTTCGGGCTCTCGATGTCCACCGCGAGGTAGTCCCGTCCCTCGCGGTCGCGGACGAGAAGGTCGGGCTGGAACTTCTGGCCGGCCTCGTTGAGCCTGGAATCCACCTCCACGATGCCCCCGTCCGGAACGACGTCCCATGCCGCCAGCGTCGCAAGGCCCCACACACGGGGATGGGAGAAGTTCCTCCCCGTCTGCGTGTACGCAAAGGAGTCGAAGAGCTCGGACGGCACGAGCTGGTCTTCGACTTCACCGAGCCGTTGTCGAAGGCGTTCGAGGAAGGCGACGACGATCACTGGCGGGTTCTGATGCCGCTGGTTGTCCACTACTTGATCCCCCTCTTGTTCGCTTCGCGGTACGGCCCGTCCACGACGCGGAGGGCGACACCAGCCAGCCTCCCGATGTCCAGGGCTCGGACTTCGGCCAATGCCTCTTCCGCTCCGTCGCGGAGCAGCTTCGCGGCACCTGTCCAACCCGACGGCCGCGTGTGCCGCTTCGCCATCCCCGCCTCGAGCCATTCCCACGCGACGTCAGCCTTGCGGTAGTCCGAACTCGATGCCGCCCCGTCGAGGTAGGCCATCCGACACTTGTTGAAGAGCACGTCCCCGAGGACGATGAGCCGCTCGAGGTCGAGTGTCTCGACGAGACGGGTTGTTCGACTCTCGGCCTGTGGGTGCGAGGCGAGGAGGCGGCCGACGGGAGGCACCGAGGCCGCGAGCACCCACTCCCACGTCGCCTTGTCCGCGGTCGTCCTTCCCGCAGGACGCTCCGAGAGGTGCAGGCCCTGCACCTCATCATCATCAGGCACCGGTCTTCCCATCATCGACGCCAACAGCCGGCGGGTGCGGCTGTAGCCGCGATCCCACCTTGAATCTAGCGAGACCGCTGGGTGGTACACCGGTAGCAGCCGCCATCGGCGATCCCACCCGGGATGTTCGACCTCCCACCAGGTCTCGCGGTCAAGCCAGTGGCCAAGGTACATGCCGGTGGCGTACTCGGTGATGGCACTGGTCGACGGCTCGAAGTGACGTGGACGCCCTCGGACTCGCATCCTGAAGCCGTGGGCATGGAGCAGCCGTAGGAGGACGTGTTCGGCTCGAAGGCCGAGCACCACGATGACATCGGCGTCGCTGGCTTCGAGCCGAGCGGACGTCCAGGCCCAGTTCGCTTCGGCCACGGCGAGGAAGAAGTCGGGGTCGAGAGCGATGGCGTCGTCGCCGCCGCTCCCCGTCTCGCGGTCGATGAGGCATCCACGGCAGAGGTCGAGGAGCACGACCTGGGATCCGTCGTCAACGACGGGCTCGAGAAGCGTGGCCAGGGGCCCGTAGTAGTTGGTGTCGCCCTCGACGACGGCCTCGACGAACCGCCGCTGGAACTCGATCGGCTCGACGCTAGAGTCGTAGTCAACGAGCTGCATCGACCTTGCCCGGCCGGCGTGGCCGGCAATGAAGGGCGAGTAGGCCGAACCGACGACGAACACCGAGCCAGGTTCCCTCCATCGCGACCCGGCGAGGTCCGGCACCCACGGGAGACCGAGCTCCGCCTGGAGCAGCCCGGCCGGCGACTTCGGGTAGGCGTCCGCCAGGCGACGCTGAGCAGCCCTGGAACTCGTCCAGATGCTCCGGTTGATGTTGTCCTCGGCGTCGAGGTTAGCGGCGTCCCAGAAGGCCATGGACGCCATCATCGCAGACATCTCGTTGTTCTTCAGTGCGTGGGGGGTCGTCCTTGATCTCGATTCGCGTAGTGGGGGCTCAGGCCACCAAGTTGGTGGCCCGAAACCCGGAGATGGCCATGGCCTGGAGAGACAAGATCGAGCGGCTGATCGGAAGCGACGAGCTGCTGAGGAAGAAGAAGCGGAAGACGACCGACGAGAAGGTGGAGGTCCTCGAGAGGCTCCTCGGCGAGGTCCGCAACACGCAGGCGCATCTCGAGGAGACGGTCCTGCCCGGCACCGACCGAGCCGACCTCGCCGAGGCGATCCGTGCCCTCGAGACTGCGGAGCACCGCCTCCTCCGCGTCCTCTCCCGGTACGAGGGCAGGTGGACGGGCTGCAACGCCAACCGTCTCGCCGAGACTGAGGTGACCCATGGCGGGTAGCTGGTCGTGGTTCTGGCGGGGCGACCTGGTCCACCTGGAACAGCTGAAAGAAGGTGGTTCGGGAGTTCGCGTGCGTGCGTCCCGCGACCAGGTCGCGGCGTGGGTTCGGCTCCACAGGGTGGCGTGCGACCTCATGGACATCCTCATGCCGTCAGTCGTTGGAGGTGGGACTCGCCTCGAGCACGGGGCTCTCGTGCCAGTGCGGGGGCCTGACCGCTTGGTCGGCGGCGTCACCGCGGCGTGGGACTTCTGCGGAGCGGTGGATTGGTTCGAGAACAACAACGACGAGATCTTCACTGTGGCCGATGCTCTCATCGCAACCCCGGACGGGGTGGAGTGGCGTGCTGTGCAAGATGGGTGGCCCGAACCGTTGGAAGCGTCGGCATTCCTGCCAGCCGACGACCTTGCTCGCATCCTCGAAGAACCGCTGTGGCCACTGCCTCGCTGGGCCAACAGGCACATGAACGAGCCGTAGCCGACGACTTCGCCCGCGAAGCCTATGCTCCGCCGCTGGTGTCAGGTTCGGGCCCCTCGATCTGCTTCGGGGGCTCCCCCGCTTCCACAGCCGCGCCAGTCACGTAGTCGAGGACATGCTTCCGACCAGCTCGCACGAGCTTCATCTCGCCGCTCGTGCCCCGGTCGGTCCAGTAGTGTCCTTCGAGCTTGTCCTCGTCACCGGCGAGGGACAGGCGGACGCCACCGTGATGGGGGCGGCTCCGCTCCTGGGCCGTGAGCTTCGGCTCGTTCCGATACATCGAGGCGAGGACGTGCCTTCCGTCGGGCTCTGTGGTCAGCCCGGCCGCCATCGACACGGAGGTCGACTCCTCCGTGAACGTCGTCACGGTCACCGAGGTGTAGGTCTGCCGAACGACGACCACGACAGGGGTGGGCGGCGGCGTCTCGCCGGTCTCGGGGTCGGTCCACAGGCTCGCTAGCTGGCCCTTCCACGTCCCGTTGAGATCGGGGACACCGTGAACGAGCGAGAGCCTGGGAATCCGCCACAACCATCGGTCCCACCCGGCGAGAGCCGCCGTGAGCACTCCTGCGACGATCGACATGGGCTTGAAAAAGGCCATCGAAGCCGGGGCTCCGAAGAAGGCGACGGCAACCACAAACCACGTTGTCGCCACCATGCCCACCATGATCGACATGGGGAACCTGCCGGGGACCTTCACGACTTGAACCCCACGTACTGCCAAGCCCGGAGGAGGAACTCGTGAGCCTGTGCCCGAGTCCACTTCTGGTGGGCCCCGAACAGGTACTTCCGCTTGTTGACCTCGAGCAGCGTGCCGGCCTTGGCGTCGTCCTTGGTCTCCCTCCAACAGTGGGCAATGACCTCCTGCACGTCGGAGTAGTAGCCGCTCTCCTCGCAGTTGAAGCACTTGTTCGGGGCGTTGAAGGCGAGGCACTCGAGCAGGAACGATGCCATCGGTGCGGCGGCCGCCTTGGCCGTGGCGTTTCCGTTCGTCGCCATGTCGTCGCCGAGTCGCTTCAGGATACGGGCGACCCGCTTGTACCGCTTCTTCGTCGCCGTGTTGCGAGCAACGCCGTTGTCGTAGTGCTCCTGGTGCCAGTTGATCACCCGCTTGGAAGAATCGTCCGCCGACCGGGTCTCGACGCCCTCAAGGTAGAGCCAGGAGCCATTGGCTCCTCGCTTGCCCGTGTACCGCCGGTGGAGCAGGAAGGGTGTCGCATCAGCGGGAAGACGGCCGGAGTTGCCGACGATGTTGAAGGTCTTGGAGCTAGGCTTCACGTCGATGCCGAACCTCTGGACGAGGGCCCTGTGAACCTCCGACCGGAACTGCGTGAGTGTGGCGACGGGCTGGGCACCGAGACCGACCATCGAAGCGGTGACGCCGGCCGGCAATGTGTAGAAGAACGCGGACTGCAACACGAGAGCCACGTCCACGTCGCTTCCGCCCTTCACATTGGTGTTATTCCTGTAGGAGCCGGTGGCGTACACTTGGAAGTTGCGGTGGTTCAAGATCCCGGTCTGGCGAACAGCATCGTTGATCATGCCCGCGGCCCGCGTCGCCTTGGCCTCCTCAGAGTCGGACGGCGGCTTCGACCACGCCTTGAACAACTCTGCCCAGTCTCTCGCCATCTCGCCCCCTGACCCGTTCGTCGACAACGGGCCTCGGTCCACTACTCCGTTCGGGCGGACGGAGCAGGTCCGACGCTCCTGTTGCCTGTTGGAGTGCGGCAATGTGGGGGTTCTTCGAGATGCCCCTTCTCCTCGGGACTTCGACTGGAGCAGAACCCCCGACCTCGAGGCCGCCGTCGCGAAGGTCTATGGCCACCCCACCCGCTAGCCGCCAAGCACACCGTCAAGGAACCCCATCTCCCGGTTGGGACGGTCCAGATCATGTCGGTGGAGCACCTGAAGATGGTCCATCAACCGCCGTTCCGATGCGGCGTCCAGATCGAGTTTCGCCACTAGGTCCGCCGTCAACGCGATGGCGGCCGCGACGGGGTCCGACTCCAACGCCCCGACAGTCGTGTCGAAGTGTCCGGTCAGAGTGTGCGTGTTTGCCACATCCGCGGGTGGGACTCGGACGAACCAGTCCGTCATCGGTTCGAATAGGAACCCTCTTCCTTCGGCCCCCACAAGGTTGAACCGTCCAACCACAACGGTCGCAGGCTCGAAGCCTGCCTCGCGGTACAACCGCACATGGAAGAACACGGCCTGGGCGGCCAGACGTAGCAGGAAGCCGATGCCGAGATTCTCCCATGGCCAACGAGCCGGATCCCCCGCCTCGTATGCGTACTCGCGATGGATGAACTGCCACTTCCGGTCCAGTAGCCAGAGGTACTTCGGCGGAACCTCCACGGCTGGTGGAGGCAACACCCCCATCCATCCGTCCATCGTGGCCACGGCGTTGCGTTGATTGTTCGTCACGCTCAAAGGGAACCCGTACTGGACTTGGGCTCGCGGGAGTGCCGTCTTCCCATAGAGTGAACTGATCGCTGCAACAGGCATCTCTGGGACGCCGACCGGGCTGAAGACCAACTCTCGATATGGGACATGGGGGCCGCCATGCCGCCGCCAGATCCCATCTGCCTTTGCAAGGAGAGCCTCCGCGATGGGTCGGAGATGGGGCGAGCCGAATAGCCGGAGCACCAGCTCCGCCGCCGGCCCCTCACACTGCGGCCCGCCATCCGACTCCCATGCGGACACCGTGGCACGCCGGTTCAGACCAAGTACTCGGGCGAAATCCCCTTGGGAGAGCCCGGACCGGGCTCGCATCTCGCGTACAGCGGCTGGGGGAAGCGGATCGCCTGGACGTCGATCGGGGTCGAGCATGGAAGCCCCCATACCCTCAACGTACGCTGACCGGTGAGCGATGTCAACTGAGCGTTCATCCGTTCTTGTATCGGATCCTGTGTCGCCCCACCGACCCAGAGGACGGTATTGGCCGTTCTATCGTGGACACGAACGACACACCCACCGGCCGATGCGGAGCCCTAGAAAGCTAGAACGCCGGCTTTTCCTACAGCACGTCGAAGCGGTCGAACTCCATCGTGAACTGACCCCGCCCCTTCGTCGCACTCCGCAGCGCCGTCGCGTACCCCAGCAGCTGCGTCAGCCCACACTCCGCCGAGATCGTCACCACCTCGCCGGGCTCGTGCCCCAGGATGGTGGCGCCCTTGGCCTGAAGGTCGCCGAGCACGCTGCCGGTGTTCTCGTCCGGCACCACCACCTCGATCTTCATGATCGGCTGCAAGAGCAGACCGCCGGCCTCCGCCAGCGCCTCTCGCACGGCGGTGGCGGCGGCGATCCGCAAGGCCTGGGGGCTGCTGGTGCCCTCGAAGGTGTCGACCTCGTGGACGGTGACGTCGATGTCCTGCAGCTGTGCCCCCTCGACGGGGCCCCCCGACAGGGCATCCCGCGCCCCCTGCTCCACAGCCTGGAGCTGCTCGGCGGTGGGCTCGAAGTCGGCCGGCTTCCACTGGGGCTGGCAGTCGACGCCGATGCCCGCACCCCGCTCGAGGGGCTCGACGGACACGGTGCACTTGGCCCGCAGCTCGAGGGTGCCCTTGCCGGTCTCGATGACCCGGTCGACGCCGCCGGTGACCTGCGCCGGACCGGCGATGGTCTCCCGCTTCATGACCCGCGGCTTGCCGACGTGGAGCTCGAGGTTGAACTCCCGCTTGAGCCGCTCGAAGGTGATCTGAAGGTGCAGCTCCCCCATCCCCGACAGGACCTTCTGACCGGTCTCGGTGTCGTCGCTGTACAGGAGGGTGGGGTCTTCCTCGGTGACCTTGGTGAGGGCCTCGATGAGCTTCTCTTCGTCGCTGGACCGCATGGGCTCGATGGCCAACCCCAGCACGGGCTCCCGAGCATCGATCCGCTCGAGCAGGACGGGGGTGTCGGGAGCACAGAGGGTGTCGCCGGTGGTGGCCTTGCGGAGCCCCGCCAGCAGCACGATCTGTCCAGCCTCGGCATCCTTGAGTCGGGACTTGCGGTTGGCGGAGATGTCGAACACGCGGGCCGCGCGCTCGGTCTCGCCCGTGGTGCCGATCGCCACATTGTCCCCCGGCGTGAGGGTGCCCCGGTACAGCCGCACGAAGCAGTGGCGTCGACCATCGAAGAGCTGGACCTTGAACACCAGCGCGACGAGGGGCTCGTCCTTGTTCATCTCCACCAGGACGTCTTCCCCTTCGGGACCGGTGGCCATGGTGGCCTCCCGCTCCAGCGGCGAGGGAAGGAGCTTGAGGGACGCGTCGAGCACGGGCTGGACGCCCCAGTTCCGCAGGGCACTTCCTCCGAAGGCGGGCCGCACGGTGCCATTGAGGGTGAGGCGCCGCAGCACGGCCCACAGCTCCTCTTCGCCGACCTCCTCCTCCATGAGGACCTTGTCGGCCAGGGGCTCGTCGTGCTCGGCGAGGGCCAGGAGAAGCTGCTCCCGCCACGGGGCCAGCTCTTCCCGCTCGGCGTCGGTGAGCTCCCGACGGGTGACCTCCTCCCCCTTCTCGCCGCTGAACGCGTAGGCGACCTGCTCGACGCAGTGCAGGACGACCTTGTCGTCGACCATCGGGATGCCGACGGGCACGGCCTCGTCCTTCAGGCGCTCGCTGATGGTCTCGAGGGCGCGCCCGAAGTCGGCGCCGGGTCGATCCATCTTGTTGACGAAGACCATCCGCGGCACGGCGTGCTTGTTGGCCTGACGCCACACGGTCTCGGTCTGGGGCTCGACCCCGCGGACGCCGTCCATGACGATCACGGCCCCGTCGAGCACCCGCATGGAGCGCTCCACCTCGATGGTGAAGTCGACGTGGCCGGGGGTGTCGACGATCTGGATGAGGTGGTCACGCCAGGGGCACTTGGTGACCGCGGCCGTGATGGTGATGCCGTGCTCCTGCTCCTCGGGCTGCCAGTCCATGGTGGCGGCCCCGTCGTGGACCTCGCCGATCTTGTGGGAGGCACCCGTGTAGTACAGGATCCGCTCGGTGAGCGTGGTCTTGCCGGCATCCACATGGGCCGCGATGCCCACGTTGCGCACGTGGTCGAGCGAATAGGCGGTTTGGGCGTCCTTGTCCTTGGCCATCGTGCGCACTCCTCACCCGTCCGGCGCAGGGGGGCCGGACGACGGGTGGGGGCTATCGGATGGGGAGGCCTCCGACCATGGCCCGCAGAGCGGTGTCTCCACATCCCCCGGAGAATCGACCTAAAGCTCCGGGCCGGGTGACCGATGGCGCCCCATGAATGCCCATCCACACACCGCTCCAGCCTCCGCTCCGACCCCTCTCCAGCACCTCCTCGCGGAGCACCTGGCCCGGATCGAGCGAGACCCCAACGACAGCCTGGCCTGGCGCAACGCCGCCCGGACGATGGCCGAGATGGGCCAGATCGGCGACGCCGTGGCCGCCCAGGAGCAGGCGCTGGGCCTGTGTCCCGCCCTCGCGGATGCTTGGGTGGAGCTGGGGATCTACAAGACCCGGCAGGGGGTGAAGGAGGAGCCGGAGTCCTGCTTCCGACAAGCCCTCCGGCTGAACCCCGATCACCTGGATGCCCGCACCCGCCTGGGACACCGCCTCCTGCGCTCGGCCGACCTCGACGGCGCCGGTCGTGCCTTCGCCCAGGTCCTGACGAAGGCCCCCGACCACGCCAGCGCCGTGGCCGGTGCCGCGCTGGTCCTGGACCGAAGGGGCCAGATCGACAGCGCCTGGGACCTCCTCACGAAGGCGACCTGCACGCCGACCACGGAGCTCGCGGCCGCGACCGCCACCGTCGCGCGCCACGTCGGCCAGCCCCAAGGCGCACTGCCCATCGTGAAGCGGTGCCGCCGGGACGCTCCCCGCGGCGACCGTGCGCTGCTGCTCCACGCCGAGGGAGACCTCTACGACGCTGCCGGCGACCACGAGCGCGCCTGGCGCGCGTGGTCCCTGGCCAACCGGGACCGGGCCCTGGCCTTCGACGTCGAAGCTCACCAGCGCAGCATCCAGGGAATCGTCGCCCGCACCTCCACCCTGCCCGACGCCACCGGTCCCCGCAGCGACCGACCCGTCTTCGTCGTCGGCATGCCCCGCTCCGGCACGACCCTCGTGGAGTCCATCCTGGCCGCCCACCCGAGCGTCCACGGGGCCGGCGAGCTGGAAGCCATCCGAGAGCTCGCCGTCGCCCTTCCCCGCCATGTGGGTCGCGGCCGGACCTACTTCGACGTGCTGGACGCGCTCCCCGCCTGGGCTCCCGCCGTCGGGAAGGCCTACCTGGACCACCTGAAGACCATCGCCCCCCCCAGCGCCCTCCGGGTGGTCGACAAGATGCCCAACAACGCACTGCACATCGCCCTGATCGCATCGTGCCTCCCCGGCGCCCACATCGTCTGGTGCGTGCGGGACGACGACGACGTCGCCCTCTCCTGCTTCCGTCAGGCCCTCGGCGCCGGCCTCCCCTGGGCGACCAGCCTCGCCGGGATCCGGGCGTGGCAGCAGGGGCTCCACGACCTCCACGCTCACTGGACGACCTTGGCCCCTCGGCAGATCCACACCCTTCGCTACGAGGACCTGGTGGCCGACCCCGAGGGGGAGGTCCGTCGACTCACGGCCCACATCGGCCTCCCCTACGATGGGCGCCTGCTCGACTTCCACCGCTCCGGACGCGCTGTCGCCACCGCCTCCTGGGACCAGGTGCGCGAGCCGATCCACGGCCGAAACGTGGGAAGCTCGTCGCCCTATCGGGACTTCCTACGCTGACTATCGAAGCTCGACAGGCACCGTGATCGTCCACGTGCCGGGGGGCCAGGCGCCATCCGACATGGCGGACGCGATGCAGCTGCGCACGCTCTCCTTGGCACTGCCACCGACGGCCTTGGCGGTGACCTTGCCGCCCACGGAGCGCACCCGCACCCGCACGTCGCCCTTCTCCCCCGAACGACAGGCCGCCACGGCGTTGCGATGCCCAGCGACCACCTTGGAGACGGCCCCACGGTCGACCGCCGGCGAGTAGGCGTACAGCACCACCAGTCCGACGAGGCCGAGCACCAGGCAGGTGGCCAGGATGCCGCCGATGCCCAGGAAGCCCGCGGCACCGGCGCCCCCCATGGCCACCCGGGCCACTGGTGCCACCGTGCCCGAGCTCGTGGGGCGCACGACAGGCTGCTCTCCAGCACGCCCACCTCGGGGACTGGTGGGCGCAGGGGCCGGCGTGGCCCCGCGCTCGCTGTCCCGGCCCGCAGAGGGGGGCGTCGCGGAAGGAGGCGCCGGAAGATCACCCTTCAAGGTGGACAGTGGAGCCACTTCCGCCGTACGTCGCGCCACCAGCCAGTCCCGCAGCTCCTTCTCCAGCGCCGCCGCGGTGGGGATGCGGTCCTCCGGGTCCTGGGCCGTGGCCCGCCGCACCACCATCGCCAGCCCCTCCGGGACCTGGGGGCGCCAACGCCGGGGGTCGAGGCATGGATTCTCCACCTTGTCCTTCATGATCCGAACAAGAATGGTCGCGTCGTTCCCCGTGGCCTGACGGGGGTGCACCGACGCGCCGGTGAGCATCTCGCACAGCGACTGGCCGAGGGCATAGACGTCGGCGGACTCCGAGTCCTGGATCTCGCGGCTGTTGTCGTCGAGGAAGATCTCCGGAGGCAGGTAGCTGGCCGTGCCCAGCACGAAGCCCTGTCGGGTCACGTGGGCCGCGTTGGTCTGGCGGGCGATGCCGAAGTCGATCAACCGGGGCACACCGTCGTGGCCCAGCATGATGTTGGCGGGCTTCAGGTCGCGGTGCCGGACGCCCTGGGCGTGGACCGCGGAGAGGCCGTTGGCGAGGTCGGCGAACCACATCGCCGCCTGCTCCGGACCGATGGGACCCATGTCGACCCGGGTCTCCTCCAGGTCCTTTCCCGCCAGCAGCTCCATGACGATCCAGGGCGGCTGGGCCTCCTCGTGGAGGGCGAACACCCGCAGCACGTTGGGGTGCTCGAGGGCCATGAGCATCTCCGCCTCGGTGGCGAAGCGCTCGGCGGCGGTCTTCGTCTTGTCGAGGAGGAGCTTGATCGCCACCTCCCCTTGGGGCCCGTTCACCCGGTAGACGGCACACATGCCGCCCTCCCCGAGCTTCTCGAGGGTCTCGTAGCCGTCGAAGGTGGGGAGGGGCTCGGACATCGCCGGAAGCCTACCCCAGCGGAGTCCAGCGGTCCGCTCAGCGGGAGGCGAGCTCCGCCGCCAGCAGGACCAGCAGGGGCACGTAGGCCACGTGGGTGACCCAGCTGACCCGCAGGTACCAGGGGGGGTTGGTGTACAGCGCCATCAGGGCGGGCGCCGCGTCGGCATCGCGGGTCTCCGGCAGCAGCACCACGTCCTCGTCGCTCTCCTGCAGCAGACCGGTCCACAGCAGGCCGAGCACGACGGGCACCAGCACCAGGGCCCGCACGAGGGCTCCGACCGGACCGACGGCAGTGGACGTGGCGAGGACGGTGGAGAACTGGAAGAGCGCACCCTCGCCGGCGGAGTGGAGCCCCGCCACCAGCAGCAGCACGCAGGCACCGGCCAGGAACTCCCACTGGCTCTCCCGGTGCATCACCGTGAACAACCGGAAGTCGCTCTGGACCGGCTCGGGCCGGAAGACGCGGTGGAGCACGTGGGCGGCCCGGAGGCCGAGGAGGGGCACGAACACCAGGTAGGCCCACACGGCGGGTGCCCAGACGGTCGGCGCTCCGAGCCGCGGCGTGGGCCCGGGGATCATGGCCAGCTCGGCCAGCCAGGGCATGGCGCAGAGCACCGCGAGCTCGGCGAGGACGGCGCCCGCGTACACGGAGAAGGCGCCACGCATGCTGCGTCGAGCCACCGAGAGTACGTCCCTGGGGACGAAGCGGTCGGCCTTGAGCAGGTCGAGCCCATGCTTCGAGGCCATCCCCTCGTCGAGGAGGATCACCAGCCCCGCTCCCAGGGAGAGCAGCTGCATCCCAGCGGCGAACACCAGCAGCCACACCTCGTGGAAGAGGGCGCCGCCGATGAGGCCGGCGGCGAACGCGCGGAAGGCGAAGGTGCGGGCGAGGCGGGCGGTCGGGAGGATGTCGGCGAGCCAGCGACTGGTGGCCTCGGAGCGCTCCATGTTCTGGGCGTGCCCGTGCTCGTGGGCGGCGACCGCGTAGGCCACCGCCGCGTGCGACCCATACGTCCGGCTGGACAGGCCGATCGCTCCGGTGCCGGGGAAGTAGGCGTCCATCCCGGAGTGGGGATGCACCTCGACCCGCACCGTGTCTCCCCGCCGCTCCACCGTCTGTCTGAGCCAGCGACCGGCCGGCTTGGCCAGCTCGGGCCCCTCCTCGCGCCGCTCCCGGAGGTGCTGGACGAAGCCGAGGAAGGTGGTGGCGAAGGCGGGCAGCGCGCAGGCTGCCAGCAGGGGGATCCAGATGGTGAGGTTCATCGGCACGTCCACGGGCGTCTCCCCTTGGACCACGGCACAGCGGGGTGGTTCCATCGGATCCATCGTGCGGACGGGACGTCGCTTGACCTCCGTCGGGCAGCTTCTGCGAGGATGGCCTCCCGCTCGGAGGTCCCATGCAACGCCGACACCTCGCTCTCGTGCTCCTCGCCCTCCACTGCGGGGGGGCGGACGGGGAGGACGACAAGACCACCCCGACGGAGGGCGACACGGACACGGACAGCGACGCGGACACGGACAGCGACGCGGATGCCGACGCCGATGCCGATGCAGACGCCGATGCCGACGCGGACGCCGATACGGATGCGGACACAGACACCGGCTCGACGGCCTGCGTGCCGGACCCGGCCTTCGACGTGGGGCTGCTCCCCACCGCCACGATCCACGTGGACCCCACCGGGAACGACAGCACGGGCGACGGCAGCTCGGGGAACCCGTTCCAGACCCTCGAGCGCGCTGCCCAGGCCGTGAGCCCCGGGGAGGCGATCCAGCTCTCTCCCGGGACCCACGTCCCCGACCAGTACGTGGCGGGTCTCCACGGCACGGCGACGGCCCCCATCTGGATCGGCGGCGAGGCCGGACAGCCCCTCCCGGTGATCGACGGGGGGAGCCAGGGCCTCCATCTCGTCGAGGCCCAGTACGTGGTGGTCCACGACCTGGAGATCACCGGCGCCACCGCCAACGGCCTCAACGCAGACGACGGCGCCAACTACGCCGATCCCCTCGCGGCCCACCACGTGGTGTTCCGCAACCTGTACATCCACGACATCGGCACCGGGGGCAACCAGGACTGCCTCAAGCTGTCGGGGCTCGACGACTACCACGTGCTCGACAGCACCTTCGAGCGCTGCGGCGACGGGGGCTCCGGCGTCGACCACGTGGGCTGCCACCACGGCCTCATCGCCGGCAACACCTTCCGGGACATCGGCTCCAGCGGGGTGCAGAGCAAGGGGGGCAGCGAGGACATCGAGATCCGCAGCAACCACTTCGTGGACGCCGGCCTGCGCACCCTGAACATGGGGGGCTCCACCGGCTTCCAGTTCTTCCGCCCGCCCCTCGACGGCGGCGAGAACGCCGAGGCCCGCGACATCCGCGCCATCGGCAACCTCATCGAGGGCAGCGACGCGCCCTTCGCCTTCGTCGGCTGCGACGGCTGCCTGGCAGCCCACAACACGGTGGTGAACCCTGGGAACTGGACGATGCGCATCCTCCAGGAGACCGCCTCCACCGGCACCGGCTACGACTTCGCCCAGAGTCGCGACGGCCGGGTGGTCAACAACCTCGTCGTCTTCGAGCGCGGCACCGTGTCCACGGACGTCAACATCGGCGGCGACACCGACCCCGGGTCCTTCGTCTTCGAGAACAACTGGTTCTACGCGACCGACGACCCGGGGAGCTCCGCACCGACCCTGCCGGGGACCGAGAGCGGCACGGTCGCCGGGACCGACCCCCTGCTGCGGGCCGACGGCACCCTCGACCCGTCCAGCGGCGCCATCGGGGCGGGGCTCTCCGGGGTCGACGACGTCGGGGACCGCCTCGGCGCCTGCTGGGCGGACCCGCCGAGCGTGGGCTCCCACGAGGGAAGCTGAGCGCCCGTCGACACGCTACGAACATTCCATGCGCACCTTCCTCGCCCTCCTCCTCGCTCTCGCTCCCAGCGCCCTGGCCCGTCCCCACGCCGGTCAGACCTCGGTGGTGGTGGTGATGAAGATGGCCGATTGCCCCGTGTGCATCACCCAGCTCCGCGCCCTCGACCGGGCGGAGCTCGGCGCCCCGCTGATGGGCATCACCCACAGCCCCGAGGCCGCTGCCGCCAGGGCCAGCAACGCCGCCGGGGTCTCCGTGTACAGCCACGCCGCCGGCATCCGCTCCATGGGCCTGTGGCTCGACGATCAGGGCATCGCCCAGCCGGCCGTCGTCGTGTACGACCGCTGCGGGGCCGAGGCCGGGCGCGTCGTGGGCCGCGCGCCCGGGCTCGACGTCACCGACGCCGTGCGGGAGCTGGTGAAGCAGGCCGATGCGGTCGAGGGCTGCGGGAAGCCGGTCTCCTAAGCCCTTCGCCAGGTGGTCCGCTGGCCGTGGCGCGAGGCTTCGGGCTGCAGACTTCGGGCTACGGCATGCATGGGCGCATCGACACGCTTCGAAGACCTCCGTGGCGCCGCACCTTTGGGCAGCGCGGCCCCATGGTTGCGAGCTGAAGCCCGTGCCTGGCGCCCGAAGCCCCCGAGCAGACTCGGCGCTACGATGGCAACGGGGAGGCACATCCGGACCTCCGCACGAGCCTGCATCTCCGTTCACCTGTGACCGCCGCGCCGTGCCGTGAGGAGTCTCCGATGGCCGACTTCGACCTGACGATGGATGAGCTTCGCGTCGTGGCCCGCTTCGCGGCCGAGAGCGCCGAAGAGGCGCTGCCGGACTTCCTCAGTGCCCACCCACGGGATGACCGTCCCCGGCTGGCGCTCGACGCCGCGTGGGCCTTCGTCCGGGGCGACCCACGGTCGAATCGGCAGCGGGTCACGGCCCTGGAGGCCCACCGAGCTGCGAAGGACGCGGTGACCCCGGCCGCCCGCCACG
>Ga0213839_1000936_pt1:5000-15000 | contig 22631 bp, 4 predicted proteins | sample SWPATP21_FD_160075 | JGI IMG/M metagenome (GOLD analysis project Ga0213839, IMG submission 160075) | Coastal seawater microbial communities from Marineland, Florida, United States - SWPA TP2 #1 | ecosystem: Environmental > Aquatic > Marine > Coastal | place: USA: Florida | collected...
GGGCTGCAATCCCAAACAACCCGACTCTTCGAGTGCCCTCCTCTTATCCGAGACGAAGCCGACTACGGGGTTTTCACCCTCTATGACGCCCTGTTCCAAGGGACTTATGCCTCGCCCGTTCCTTTCGGAGAACCTCTGTAGATTACAATTCCGTAACTTCGTGCCACGGATTTTCACTTTGAGCTTTTGCCTGTTCACTCGCCGCTACTGGGGCAATCCTAGTTAGTTTCTTTTCCTCCGCTTACTGATATGCTTAAGTTCAGCGGGTGATCTTGCTTGATTTCAGGTGACGAGAGGAGATATAAATTTTTTTTACAAAAAGTCGCTTTAGTGAACCCTCAGATATGCGCAATCGAGATCACTTGCGAGAAGTGACTACTTCGATCGGCACTGAACGATTCAGCGCTTTCGAATTTAACGGGAGAAATTGGCTTTTCCCTTTTTACGGGGAGTAGTAGTAGCCCACTTCAACCGCATTAAGATATATGATTCCACGCACACTGAAACAAACATGCAGGGGTATTTGGTTATCCCTGCGCCACTTGCGTTCAAAGATCTGATGACTCGCGGAATTCTGCAATTCGCATTGCGTATCGCATTTGGCTGCGTTCTTCATCGATATGGGAACCAAGATATCCACCGTTGAAAATTTTTAATTTTTTTTTGTTTTGGTTTTTATTTTGGTTATGTTATTTTTTTTAAAAAAGGTTTTGTTTAAGAATTTGAGCCCCTCCCCCCTCTCTCACGTTGCCCCTCCCCCTTCACACATTGCTGCGCTGCAGGAAAGGAACAAACAGAAAGAAAGGAAAAAACTCAAAGAACTTAAGGTTAAGGTGTTTCATTTGAATGTGTTAAATGATCCTTCCGCAGGTTCACCTACGGAAACCTTGTTACGACTTCTCCTTCCTCTAAGTGATTAGGTTTACTGCACTTCACGAAACATGACTGTTCCGCTCCAGGCGGTTCACCGGATCACTCGAAATCGGTAGGAGCGACGGGCGGTGTGTACAAAGGGCAGGGACGTAATCAGTACAAGCTGATGACTTGCACTTACTAGGCATTCCTCGTTCAAGATCTATAATTGCAAAGATCGATCCCTAACACGACTCATTTTATGAAGATTACCCGAGAACCCTTCCGGGCCAGGAATAACTTGCTGAGTGAGTCATTGTAGCGCGCGTGCGGCCCAGGACATCTAAGGGCATCACAGACCTGTTATTGCCTCAAACTTCCATGCGCTTCGATACGCATAGTCCCTCTAAGAAGTAACGCTGCGATTGGAGATCGGCGTACTATTTAGCAGGTTAAGGTCTCGTTCGTTAACGGAATTAACCAGACAAATCACTCCACCAACTAAGAACGGCCATGCACCACCTCCCATAGAATCAAGAAAGAGCTCTCAATCTGTCAATCCCACCCATGTTTGGACCTGGTAAGTTTCCCCGTGTTGAGTCAAATTAAGCCGCAGGCTCCACGCCTGGTGGTGCCCTTCCGTCAATTCCTTTAAGTTTCAGCCTTGCGACCATACTCCCCCCGGAACCCAAAGACTTTGATTTCTCATACGGCGCCGAACCAGATTTTGTAGCCGGTCCGATTCCGAGTCGGTATAGTTTATAGTTAAGACTAGGACGGTGTCTAATCGTCTTTGATCCCCTAACTTTCGTTCTTGATTAATGAAAACATCCTTGGCAAATGCTTTCGCATAAGTTAGTCTTTAATAAATCTAAGAATTTCACCTCTGACTATTAAATACTAATGCCCCCAACTGTCCCTGTTAATCATTACTCATGTCCGATAACCAACCAAACGGACAAAAGTCCTATTCCGTTATTCCATGCTAATGTATTCGAGCCATTGCCTGCTTGAAACACTCTAATTTTTTCAAAGTAAAATACCTCCTCCCTTAGTCGACCAGCGAAGGCCGGACTAAGTTTGGAAGTGGATGCGCACGCCACGGTCTGACCGAAGCCACGGCCGGGCATACGACAGAAGTTCAACTACGAGCTTTTTAACTGCAACAACTTTAATATACGCTATTGGAGCAGGAATTACCGCGGCTGCTGGCACCTGACTTGCCCTCCAATTGTTCCTCGATAAGTCGTTTAAATTGTTCTCATTTCAATCCCGTAGAGACGCGAAGTCTCCCGAGTTGTTATTTCTTGTCACTACCTCCCCGAATCGGGATTGGGTAATTTACGCGCCTGCTGCCTTCCTTAGATGTGGTAGCCGTTTCTCAGGCTCCCTCTCCGGAACCGAACCCTAATTCTCCGTTACCCGTGACTGCCATGGTAGTCCAATACACTACCATCGAGAGCTGATAGGGCAGAAACTTGAATGATTTATCCCAAGAAGGGATTCGATCAGTTACTATGATTCACCACAATAGACCCCGGGGGGGGAATATTGGCTTAATATCTAATAAATACAACCCTGCCGGAAAGCCGGGTTTGACAGCATGTATTAGCTCTAGAATTACCACGGTTATCCATGTAGCTTTCAATTATCAAATAAACTATAACTGTTTTAATGAGCCATTCGCAGTTTCACTGTATACTATTTATACTTAGACATGCATGGCTTAATCTTTGAGACAAGCATATGACTACTGGCAGGATCAACCAGATAACTACCTTTACTTTTCGCCCGCAGTCGTTTGAAGCGACCAGCTGGGCTCAAGTAGCGATAGAAACTCAAGGTTACCTAAAAAAAACATTAAATTTTCCCTGAAAGAGAAGCATACTCTTGTATAGAACTGCTCTCAGCTGTGTTTTTTAAGCACTGCTTCGAAAAGTCCCGAGTAATTTCAGTTCCCATTTGATGTCTTCCGGTTGCCTATCTCTGCAAAGCGGCTCAAAGAAAATAAACCCCCTTGAGACCTAAACTTTGGAAATAGTCAACCTTAGTGCAGGCTGGAAACAGAGATAGGCGATAAACACCTACTCATTCCAGTACCTGCTTTGCTGAGGTATGTATAACAATATCCATTACAGATATCAATACAATAACTCTCACCTAGTCGAAAGATGGAATCTTTCTTTCAGTGTTTTTTGACTTCACAGCTCTTATAGCCTGGCTATAAGGGCCAATTGTCATAATTTTGTAATGTTTTACGTTGAGGGTATATGCAGAAATTAGCTTCAGTGCCCCGTATGGTATCACGCTTTTTTAAAAGTTACGTGTCCGTGGGAGGATTGGAACAGATTTCAACTGCTATACTCCAGAAATTGCTTTCATTATGAGTATTTAGTTTCAATCCTTTTTTTCCTTTCCATTTCACTTCAACTTTCTTGCCCCTCCTATATATGCATTTTCACGGGTTACATACTATCCGCGCATCTGCGATTAATTTTTAATTAATTAAAATATATTAAAAACAACAAAAAAAAACAAAGACAAATAACAAAAAGAAAAAATATTAATTAAATAAATAAAGAAAACAAAAACATCAAAATAATAAAACAAAAACCAAATAAAATAAAATATAAAAACCCAAAAAAAGAAAATATAAATTTTATAATTTAAAATATTTTTTTACATTTTTCCCTTATGAAATTAAAATTATAATGGATCCCTCTTATTATAAGTTTCATTCTTTCTTTCTTTTACCTAGATACTTATTATTATCTTTTGATTTTATTATTATTTTTAGGTAACCCCAGCAGACTACAAATTTATATTTAGGTACCCCAACAGAGTAAAAATTGTAAAAATTATTAAATAATAACCCCAGCAGATTATAATTTGTAAAATAGCAACCCCACTAGATAATAATTTTATTCAATATTAATGAATTAGTAACCCCAGCAGTTTATTTTTTTAAAATTATAAAATAAAAATAAAAATACACTAAAAATTGATAATTATTCAAAAAAAAATTCATAAAATATAAAATTTTCAATAAATATTATGAAAATTTATTTTTAATAAAAAACATATTAAAAACATAAAATTATCACCATAAATATTAAATTCAATCTAAAACCATCTCTTATCATTTATTTAAAGCTATAAATTATAAAATCTATCTCTAAATTATAATAGTTATAAAATATTCATTTCATTTAATATTTCTTCATATTTTATTTAAAAAGTTATATAATATAAAAAGCTATAAATTTAAATATTTAAATTTAAAATAAACATAAACATAAATATAAGAAAATGGGGGTGGTGGGTTAGTGAGTGGTGCGTTGTTAGGTATGTAGTTAGGTAGGATGAATGGATGGATGGTTAGGGGGCTGCTGAATGATTGACTGACTGACTCACTCACTGCTGTTTTGCTGACTCACTGAACTCAATTGAACTCAACGAACTGAACTGACTCACTGACTTACTTACTTACTTACTTACTGACTGACTGACTGGGTGTGTATGTGGGTTGGTGGATGGGTGTGAAAAGATGATAATAAAATAAAATAAAAAAGAAGAAAAGAGAAGAAGAGAAGAGAAGAGAGAAAGATATATAGATAAGAAGTCTATAACTATATATACAGATTTTGCTTTAATAATATTTTTTACTTTATCATTAAATAAGTAAATAAGTCATTAAGTTAAGTTAACATAGCTTAGCTTAGCTTAGCTTAGCTTAACTTAAGTTAAGTGAACAAGTTAACTTGTGTTAAATAAAATCTATTTTATAATATTTTTAAAGTAATATTTTTATTTATTAATAAATGTGTAATAATTTTAGATGTTTATTTTATTTTAGTTACCCCAGCTGAAATAAAATATTTAAAAAAATTTAAAAATTTACTATATAATAAGGAAAATTTGGGGTCGCAGGGGTTAGGTGTCTTTTCTATTTTTAAAAGAATAAAATAATTTTTTTTTTATTTTAAAATTATATTTAGTTAATATAATTTAGCTACCCCAGCTGAATAAAAAAACTACAAAAAATAATGAATTTATTATTCAATTTCAATTATGTCTGGGATCGGCAGCACACATCACACTTATTTAAACTAATAAATAATAAAATTTTTGTTTTAAATTTATTATTTTTTTTTAGCTACCCCAGCAGATTTAATAAAATTTAAAAAAAATATTTTTTTATTATATAATAATACAATTTAAGAGAGGCACGAGTGAGAGATTTTTCTATTTTTAAATAGTGAAAAAATATTTTTTTTTAAATTTTGTTAATAATTAATAAATAATTATTTTTAGAACCCCAGTAGAGTAACAATTAAGTTAATTTGGAAAATAATTTCTTTTTAAAATATAAAAGGTAAAAATATATTTATAAATAAATTTTTTAAGATCATACTTTTAATTGATCTATAAACTGTAATTTTTAGTATATATTTAGCTACCCCAGCAGATTGAATAAAACCTTTAAAAAAACAAATATTAATCTTATAATTAACTAAAATAAGGTGAATTATTCACTTTCTTTTTATTTTTTAAAGCATATATATTATTTTTTATTTTAATTATTTAAATAAATTAGATACCCCAGCTGAATGTATAATGAAAAATAATTTTTGGAAATTTATATTTTATAGTTTATCAAAGGGAATTAATGATTAATAGCTATAAAATAAGTTTTTTCATACCAGGAACCCTAGCAATATAAAAATTATTCAAAAATATAATATTTAATTGTATTTCTTTACTCTTTTATCTAGAGATGGAGATATTATTGACTAAACTTTATTATTTATAAGAATATTTATTCCTAATATTTAATAATTTTAATATTTTACTATAGATACCCCAGTAGTACACATTTTATCAACATTTATTTTTATTTTTAGTGTTAAAATAGATAATAAAAAATCTAAGGCCTACCCCTATTTGAAAAAATGTTTATCATAAACTTATGAATTAAAAAGAAAAAAAGAAATTTTTTTTATTTTTGCTAAGTAACCCCAGTAGAGTCAAAAAATATTAAAATTTATAAATTTTTCTTTTAAAAATGATGAGGTCAAGGAGCTTCATTACTATATACCTTAATTTTTTTACTTTTCTTTTTAAAAATCAATTAAAAATAAGAAATCATTGTTTTTTCTTATTTAGTAACCCCACATCTGAAATTAATTTTTATTCAAAAATGTTTCCTATTTTATTTTACGAACCCCAGCAGTAAAAAGATTATGAAATTGAAATTTATTTTTCATTTAATAATAAGAATATAATTAACCTTCCCTATAGCTCAACCTTTTTTTTTCTTACAATTATTTAAATATTAATCAAAAAATAATTAAAATTTGAATATCTATTTAGAGACCCCAGCAATGTTTTAAAATTTGAAAAAATAATATCGTTTTTCTTAATAAAATACAAATCGAAAATAGGGTTCACCCCTATAGGCCTGGGCCTCACCTTTATCAAACTAAAATCTATCAATAATTTTAAGTAATATTTTAATTTTCAATTAGAAACCCCAGCAATGTTTTAAAAATATAAAAATTTTAATGTGATTTTCATATTAAAATATAAAATCTAAAATATGTTAACATACCTATAGCCCTTTATCAAACGAAATACTGTCAATAATTGTAAGTAATATTTTAATTTTCAATTAGAAACCCCAGCAATGTTTTAAAAATATATAAAGTAAAATTTCTTTTCATATTAAAATAAAAGTGGAAACTATTTGTCAAGAAAATTTCCACTTTTTCTCTTTTTCAATAAAAAATATACCAGCAATATTGTGTGATATTTCAATTATTAATTAGGTACCCCAGCATTAACATAAATTCAAACAAAATTACTAAATTTTACTCTTATTTAGGAAAAAAAACATGGGATTTTTAATTATACAATTTATGTAGAACTTGAAATATATACATTTTGTTCATTTATAAATTATATTTTTCAATTTTAAAATAGTTACCCCAACATATTATTAAAAAAATAAAAACTTAAAAATTTTTAATTTAAAAATAGAATAGCACACCATACAAGTAGGCAGGTGTGAAAAAATTTCCTCATATAAAAATAATTATTATTAAAATTTTTTCAATATTGTTTATAATACATCAGTTATCCCAGAAGATTATTAAAAGTAAAAATATTATAATAAAATTAGTATAATTATAAGCTATTTAAGTTTTCTATAGAAAATATTTTGGCATAATAACCTTAAAAATATTAAAAATAATATATTTTTTTTAAGATTATGAGTATTATTTATTAGTAACCCCATCATAATACTAAATCTAACAATATTAAAAATATTTTTCATAATAAAAAAAAATTATATATGAAAAAATAAATGTATAAACATTTATTTTTCTTTTTAAAACCTCATAATATTATATTTTTTTAAAGATTTTGTACATTATTTATTAGTAACCCCAGCATAATATTAAATTTTAAAATTCTTAAAATATTTTATGTATAAAAGTATGTGTGTGACAAAATAAGAAAATATTCACATATAATATTACTTTTTAAAACTTTAAAATAATATATTTTTTTATAGAATATAAGTAATTTTTATTAGTTACCTCAGCATATTATTTTATACAATAAATTTAAAATATAATATGCTTATTTGTAGGTAAGTATTGACTATTTTACCTATAAAAATGAATATATTTTTTAACAAAAATTTAGTAACCCCAGAAGAAAAATTAATCTTAAAAATATAAATATTTTCTTTAAGAATTACAAAAAATGGGAGGCACACATGATAATTTTTGCATCGAACACTCATTTAATTATCAAAAAAGTTTACATTTATAATATTAATTTTTTATTATAAATTAGTTACCCCAGCAATATAAATCAATAATATCAAATCAATAAAAAAATCGTCAATTTTATATGTATGTATACGTGATTAAGAGGGTATACCTCTTTTTTTCACTATTTAATTACTTAAAAGTGATGCTTTTAAATATATGAAATTTTTTTAAGTTTAGTAACCCCAGCAGAAAACAAAAATAAATAAAAAAAATTATAATTTGCTTATTATAATGCAAGTCAACCCCCTCGATATCGGGATGAGTTTTGCAAAAATAAAAGGTGAAGAAAATTTTTTTCATTCAAAATTATTTTTAAAATTAGTAACCCCATTAGAACTAAAATTTTTAAAATTTTTTATTATTTTTCCACTAATTTATATTAAGAAATAAAAAAAATTTCACTTCACCCTAATAGGAAAACTTTTCACATTTTATTTATTCCTTTTATATAGACTAAATATACATAAAAATTTTTTATTCAAATTTAGTAACCCCATTAGAACTAAAATTTTGAAATTTTTTATTAATTTTCCACTAATTTATATTAAGAAATAAAAAAAATTTCACTTCATCTTATTAGGAAAGTTTTTTAATTTTTATTTATTCCTTTTACATAGACTAAATATACATAAAAATTTTTTATTCAAATTTAGTAACCCCACCAGAACTAAATTTTTGATTGTTTTAATAATATTTTTGCTAAAAAATAAATTAAAATACTCAAATATATTTATATAAATATATAAATTACATTTTATTTTTAAGAAATGTCTTTTATTTATTATACAATTTAATATTTTTATTTAGAAACCCCAGCAGAGATAAAATAATTTAAATATTTAATTTTCTTTTATTGAACTACGTATGTGGGGAGAGACCAATCATTAAAAAATGTAGCCTTCACTAGGTTCCTCCATTATACAACAAATTTTTTATCATTTTTTCCTAAATAATTTTTATTTTATATTAGCTACCCCAGCAGGAATAAAATATTAACAAAAATAGCTTATTTTTCATTTAAGAATAAAAAATGGCCTTTCCTGTCACCGTCAAATCACGTGTTTTTTCATTCATTCTTTAAAATAATGCTTATTTTTATGGTAATATTTTATATATAAATTTAGGAACCCCAGCATATGAGAAATTTCAAAAAATTTCCATATATTTTTATAATACAAAAATCATTTTAACACTTAAAAGAGCGGCCAATAAAAAAATAATTAATGAAAAATTTAGTTACCCCAGCAAGTTTAAAAAAAATATGTAATTCGATAAAAAAGCTATACATTTACCTAGGTTAATAAGGGAATTTACGACCCAGGACATGTATTTACCTTATATTTTATAAACAAATAGTCCTTAAAAAATTAAAAATCTATTTTGAATTTAGAAACCCCAGCATAAAAAAAAATATATTTAATAATAAAGATAATTGCACCCCAACAGATAACAAAAATATTAAAAAAATTTTATATTTCCCTTATTATTATATAAAAAAAAGACCCCTCGGGAGATTTGCGAATGTAAAATTAAATAATGAATATTATTTTTTTTCAAATTTATATACTTTTAAATTAGTAACCCCAGTAGAAAGAAAAATATAAAAAATTTTTTCAAAATAGCTATATTATTTTACAGAAAAATTTCTACATGGCGATAAACTTTTTCCAATATTAAAAGAAAAAAAAATTAATCGTCATTCCTACATATTTATATTTCTTTGTAAAGTTAGGAACCCCAGCATGTTTATTAAAAATTCTTCCAAAAATCAAATATAATTTCCCCAATTATTTAAAATCAAGACCGCAATCTAGGAAAATACTTCACTGCATTTTCATTGGAGAAAAACACTATCGCCCGCATGAAATTGTTTTTAATATTAGTAAGTATAAGGTATAGTATTTTTCATTTTTAGAAATAAGAAAATTAGTAACCCCAGCATAAAAATAATATTATATATAGTTAAAGAATTTTCCTTTTAAATTTGATTTAATTAATAGAATGTTATTCAAGCTTTTTTAAAATTAAACTATCACTAAAATTATTTTTTATTTTACAATTTTCATATTTCTCTTTAAATTAGTTACCCCAGTAGAATTTAAAAAATTTTAAAAAAATAAAAAAATTTTCTTTTAATTATACAAATCCCGGCTGGGCCCGAAAAAAATTATATGCGAAAGTAAAAGGGAAGAAATTTAAGTTTTATGTTTTGTGAAAGCTGTCATACTTATTGTAAATAGGAACCCCAGGAGAAAAATAAAGTAGTAAAATAATAAAGTTATAAAGTGATAAACTAAAAAATGAAG
>Ga0213839_1000936_pt1:20000-22631 | contig 22631 bp, 4 predicted proteins | sample SWPATP21_FD_160075 | JGI IMG/M metagenome (GOLD analysis project Ga0213839, IMG submission 160075) | Coastal seawater microbial communities from Marineland, Florida, United States - SWPA TP2 #1 | ecosystem: Environmental > Aquatic > Marine > Coastal | place: USA: Florida | collected...
ATGAAAACATCCTTGGCAAATGCTTTCGCATAAGTTAGTCTTTAATAAATCTAAGAATTTCACCTCTGACTATTAAATACTAATGCCCCCAACTGTCCCTGTTAATCATTACTCATGTCCGATAACCAACCAAACGGACAAAAGTCCTATTCCGTTATTCCATGCTAATGTATTCGAGCCATTGCCTGCTTGAAACACTCTAATTTTTTCAAAGTAAAATACCTCCTCCCTTAGTCGACCAGCGAAGGCCGGACTAAGTTTGGAAGTGGATGCGCACGCCACGGTCTGACCGAAGCCACGGCCGGGCATACGACAGAAGTTCAACTACGAGCTTTTTAACTGCAACAACTTTAATATACGCTATTGGAGCAGGAATTACCGCGGCTGCTGGCACCTGACTTGCCCTCCAATTGTTCCTCGATAAGTCGTTTAAATTGTTCTCATTTCAATCCCGTAGAGACGCGAAGTCTCCCGAGTTGTTATTTCTTGTCACTACCTCCCCGAATCGGGATTGGGTAATTTACGCGCCTGCTGCCTTCCTTAGATGTGGTAGCCGTTTCTCAGGCTCCCTCTCCGGAACCGAACCCTAATTCTCCGTTACCCGTGACTGCCATGGTAGTCCAATACACTACCATCGAGAGCTGATAGGGCAGAAACTTGAATGATTTATCCCAAGAAGGGATTCGATCAGTTACTATGATTCACCACAATAGACCCCGGGGGGGGAATATTGGCTTAATATCTAATAAATACAACCCTGCCGGAAAGCCGGGTTTGACAGCATGTATTAGCTCTAGAATTACCACGGTTATCCATGTAGCTTTCAATTATCAAATAAACTATAACTGTTTTAATGAGCCATTCGCAGTTTCACTGTATACTATTTATACTTAGACATGCATGGCTTAATCTTTGAGACAAGCATATGACTACTGGCAGGATCAACCAGATAACTACCTTTACTTTTCGCCCGCAGTCGTTTGAAGCGACCAGCTGGGCTCAAGTAGCGATAGAAACTCAAGGTTACCTAAAAAAAACATTAAATTTTCCCTGAAAGAGAAGCATACTCTTGTATAGAACTGCTCTCAGCTGTGTTTTTTAAGCACTGCTTCGAAAAGTCCCGAGTAATTTCAGTTCCCATTTGATGTCTTCCGGTTGCCTATCTCTGCAAAGCGGCTCAAAGAAAATAAACCCCCTTGAGACCTAAACTTTGGAAATAGTCAACCTTAGTGCAGGCTGGAAACAGAGATAGGCGATAAACACCTACTCATTCCAGTACCTGCTTTGCTGAGGTATGTATAACAATATCCATTACAGATATCAATACAATAACTCTCACCTAGTCGAAAGATGGAATCTTTCTTTCAGTGTTTTTTGACTTCACAGCTCTTATAGCCTGGCTATAAGGGCCAATTGTCATAATTTTGTAATGTTTTACGTTGAGGGTATATGCAGAAATTAGCTTCAGTGCCCCGTATGGTATCACGCTTTTTTAAAAGTTACGTGTCCGTGGGAGGATTGGAACAGATTTCAACTGCTATACTCCAGAAATTGCTTTCATTATGAGTATTTAGTTTCAATCCTTTTTTTCCTTTCCATTTCACTTCAACTTTCTTGCCCCTCCTATATATGCATTTTCACGGGTTACATACTATCCGCGCATCTGCGATTAATTTTTAATTAATTAAAATATATTAAAAACAACAAAAAAAAACAAAGACAAATAACAAAAAGAAAAAATATTAATTAAATAAATAAAGAAAACAAAAACATCAAAATAATAAAACAAAAACCAAATAAAATAAAATATAAAAACCCAAAAAAAGAAAATATAAATTTTATAATTTAAAATATTTTTTTACATTTTTCCCTTATGAAATTAAAATTATAATGGATCCCTCTTATTATAAGTTTCATTCTTTCTTTCTTTTACCTAGATACTTATTATTATCTTTTGATTTTATTATTATTTTTAGGTAACCCCAGCAGACTACAAATTTATATTTAGGTACCCCAACAGAGTAAAAATTGTAAAAATTATTAAATAATAACCCCAGCAGATTATAATTTGTAAAATAGCAACCCCACTAGATAATAATTTTATTCAATATTAATGAATTAGTAACCCCAGCAGTTTATTTTTTTAAAATTATAAAATAAAAATAAAAATACACTAAAAATTGATAATTATTCAAAAAAAAATTCATAAAATATAAAATTTTCAATAAATATTATGAAAATTTATTTTTAATAAAAAACATATTAAAAACATAAAATTATCACCATAAATATTAAATTCAATCTAAAACCATCTCTTATCATTTATTTAACGCTATAAATTATAAAATCTATCTCTAAATATTAATAGTTATAAAATATTCATTTCATTTAATATTTCTTCATATTTTATTTAAAAAGTTATATAAAAAAAATATAAACATAAATATAAATATAAGAAAATGGGGGTTGTGGGTTAGTAAGTGTTATGGTGGATGCATGTGTGAGTTAGTGAGTGAGTGGATGGGTGGATGGGTGTTAGTATGTATGTATGGATGGATACTGGACAGGTGGGTAGGTGGATGGATGGATGGATTTATCGATAGATGGATGTATGGATGGATCGATGAATGA
>Ga0213839_1000949_pt1 | contig 22402 bp, 14 predicted proteins | sample SWPATP21_FD_160075 | JGI IMG/M metagenome (GOLD analysis project Ga0213839, IMG submission 160075) | Coastal seawater microbial communities from Marineland, Florida, United States - SWPA TP2 #1 | ecosystem: Environmental > Aquatic > Marine > Coastal | place: USA: Florida | collected 2016-08-14
CACCGACGTCCTCGGCGCCCATGACCACGGCGTCAGCGAGGACCTCTACGTCGTCGCCGAGCAGGGGGACGACCGCCTCGTCCTGAAGCTCGCCGAGGACCGCCTCTCCCAGCCCTGGCGCTTCTCCCTGAAGGGCGCCAGCGACGACACTCCGCCCCTCAACGCCGCCCTGTTCACCGAGCGAGGCGCCTACCGCCCCGGCGACACCGTCCACACCACCGTGATGGCCGGACCCGAGCTCGGCGGCAAGAAGGCCTCCCTCGAGGTCATCGACGCCCGGGGCCAGCAGGTCACCCAGGCCACCAAGACCCTCGATCCCTACGGCGTCGCCTCCCTCGACGTCGACCTGGCCTCCGGCGCATCCGTCGGCGTCTACAAGCTCGAGGCCACCGTCGACGGCCGCACCACCCACCGGGACTTCCGGGTCGAGGAATACCGGATCCCCACCTTCGAGGTCGACATCGCGACGGAAGCTTCCTGGGTCCGCGGGGAGCCCGCCGCCGCCGTCATCGGGGCCAGCTACCTCCACGGCGGCACCCTCGACGGCCGCCCGATGACCTACAGCGTCACCCGGGAGCCCGCCCCCTTCCGTCCCGCCGCCTTCCCCGGCTACCAGTTCACCGACGGGCCCCCCGACGCCGCCGCCGTCACCCTCGACACCGGTGCCGTCCGCCTCGACGGGCAGGGGCGCCGCGCCGTCCACTTCACCCCGTCCCACCCCAGCAGCACCGGCCCGATGCGCTACACCGTCGAGGCCAGCGTCACCGACCTGGACCGCCAGGAGTACACGGGACGCCGCTCCGAGGTCGTCCACGCGGCCCGCTTCTACGTCGGCGTGAAGCCCCCGGTCCAGGACGTGCTCTCCGCCGGCGACACCCTCGAGGTCCCCGTCGTCACCGTCGCGACCGACGGGACCGCGGTCCCCGGCGTGAAGGTCCGCGCACGCCTCGAGCGGGTCGACCACCACCAGACCGTCCGGGTCGGCACCGACGACGTCACCCAGACCCTGAACCGCGAGGTCGTCGCCGAGGGCACCACCTGCGCCGTCGTCACCACCGAGACCGGCACCGTCTGCCGCTTCGTCGTCCCCCAGGCGGGCCGCTACCGGGTCCGCGCCTGGGCCCGGGACCCCGACCAGCGCGACGTCGTCGCCGGCTTCACTCTGACTGCCACCGGCGACGAGCCCACCGCCTGGCCCCGCTTCGACCGCGAGCGCATCGAGGTCGTGGCCGACAAGCCCTCCTACGAGCCCGGCGACGTCGCCAAGCTCGTCGTCCAGACCCCCTTCGAGACCGCCACCGGCCTGCTCACCCTCGAGCGAGACGGCGTCCTCGAGCAGCGGGTGTTCACCATCGACGCCGACACCCCCAGCATCGACGTCCCCATCACCGGCGACATGGCCCCCAACGTCTACGCCTCCGTCACCCTCCTCCGCGGCCGCATGCACGACGAGGTCGACGCCAGCGGCTTCCAGACCGGCGCCCCCGCCTTCCGCATGGGCATCACCGAGCTCGCCGTCGACACCAGGGAGCAGCGCCTCGCCGTCGGCATCGCGCCCAGCAAGGAGATCGCCGTCCCCGGCAGCCAGCTCTCTGTCGACCTCTCCCTCACCGGTCCCGACGGCAAGTCCGTCGAGGGCCAGGTCGCCGTGATGGTGGTCGACGAGGCCGTCCTCGGCCTCACGGGCCACCGCACGCCGGACCCGGTCGCCGAGCTCTACCCGACCCAGCCCCTCGGGGTCCGCACCGCCGACGCCCGCTTCGAGCTGGCCCACGCCAAGCGCGCCCGACGGGAGGTCCTGTTCCCCGGCGGCGACGGCGGGATGATCCCGGGCCAGCTCCCCACCAACGAGCTCCGCAACCTCTTCGAGTCCACCGCCTTCTTCGACGCCGACGTCCCGGTCGGTCCCGACGGCAAGGGCACCGTCTCCTTCGAGCTCCCCGACAACACCACGACCTACCGGGTGATGGCCGTCGCCGTCGACCAGCAGGGACGCGCCGGCTCCAGCGACGACCAGGTCACCGTGAAGCTGCCGCTGATGGTGCAGCCGGTCCTGCCCCGCTTCGTCCACCCGGGCGACCAGCTCACGGTCTCCGCCATCCTCCACAACGGCACCGACGGCAACCTCCCCGCCGAGGTCTCCATCGCCGGCGAGGGGGTCGTCTTCCCCGCCGAGCCGCTCACCACCCAGGTCCCCGGACAGGGAACCGGCACCGTCGACATCGCGCTCACCGTCCCGGAGGTCCGCACCCGCGAGGACCTCGTCCTCCGCTACGCCGCCGTCATGGGCACCCACACCGACCAGGTGGAGGTCCGCATCCCCATCCGGGAGCCCGGCGTCCGTCGCAAGCAGCTGGTGGAGGCCGCCGTCTCCGGCACCCAGGAGCTCTCCTTCTCCTTCCCCGACGACCGCGTCCCCGGCACCGAGAAGGTCGAGGTGGTCGCCAGCACCACCGCACTGACCAAGCTCAAGGACAGCGTCGACTATCTGATGGGCTACCCCAACGGCTGCATCGAGCAGACGACCTCTCGGGCCTACCCCCTGGTCGTCCTCGAGGACCTGCTGCCGGAGATCGGCGTCGAGGTCGATGACAAGCAGCTCCGCGAGTACTCCGAGGCCGGCGTGCGCCGCATCCTCTCCTTCCAGACCGACGGCGGCGGCCTCTCCTACTGGCCCGGCGGCACCGAGCCCCACGCCTTCGCCACCAGCTTTGGCCTCACCGCCCTGATCGAGGCCAGGGACCGCGGCTACGACGTCCCCCAGGAGAGCCTCGACCGCATGGCGGACTACCTCGAGGCGACCCTGCAGAAGGGCGACGTCACCGAGAGCATCCCCCACGGGAACATCGCCGACGGCGACACCCGCGCCTTGTTCGTGATGACCCTGGGCCGCCTCGGACGCCCCCAGCCGGGCCACCTCGCCACCCTCTGGGACCAGCGGGACAAGCTCACGCCCTTCGGCCTCTCCTTCCTGGGCATCGCCGCCAGCGAGATGGACGGCGGGCACCCCCTCACCCCCCAGATCCTCGCCGCGGTCCGCAAGGCCGCCGAGCAGGACGAGGACAGCGCCTGGTACGAGGGCACGCCCAAGGGCGGCTACTCCATGGACAGCCCGATGCGGACCCACGCGACGGCGCTCCTCGCCCACGCCAGCGGCGGCAGCAGCGACGTCATGACCCCCAAGCTCCTCGAGGGCCTGCTGGAGCGCCAGCGCCACGGCCTGTGGGGCAACACCCAGGAGAACGTCTTCGGCATCATGGGGGTCTACACCCTCGCCGCCAAGGGCAACGCCGGTGGCAGCGACCGCCCCAAGGTGACCCTGGCCCACAACGGCGCCCCCGTCGATGTCGCCTCCCTCGAGACCCTGTCCAAGAGCGCCCAGCGCCTCACCCTCGGCCCCGACGACCTCGGCGATGCGAAGCAGACCTTCGCCCTGTCCGCCCAGGGGACCCCCGCCAACGTGACGGTGCGGGCCGAGTACGACGTGAAGCTCACCCCCGAGAACCGCGCCCCCCGCAGTGCTGGCGCCACCATCGAGCGTCGCTACGAGACCATGGAGGGACAGCCCCTGACCGGCGACATCCCCCTCGGCGACCTCGTCCGGGTGCGGCTGCTGGTCACCACCGACGAGGACCTCAACTACGTCGCCATCGACGACAAGCTCCCCGCCGGCCTGGAGCCCCTGAACACCTCCCTGGCCACCACCCGCACCGTCGACATAGGGGAGCTGTCCGCCGACGTGCAGCGAGGCCTGGCCCACCTCTCCTACCAGGAGGTCCGGGACCACCGGGTCGCGTTCTACGCCGACGCCCTCCCCAAGGGCACCGTCGAGTACCAGTACGTGGCCCGGGCCACCACGCCGGGGAGCTTCCTGCGGCCTGCAGCCGGCGTCGAGGCCATGTACGACCTCTCCACCTTCGCCAGCAGCCACATCGACCGGGTCGCCGTGATCGACGGGATCGACGGAGGGTCCAAGTGAGCCCCGACGCCCTGCGGTCCGGCGCGACGCTCGTCCGTCGCCACGGCCCCGCCGCCCTGCTCCTCGGCTGCGTGCTGGGCCTGGTCGGCGGCGAGGTCGCCCTGCGGTCCAACCCCTACCCGGTGGAGCGCCTCGAGGAGAAGCCCGCCAGCTGGCGCTTCGTCGACCGGGACGGCACCCTCCTCCGGGAGGCCGTCGGACCCGAGGGAGCCCGCGCCGTGTGGATGCCCCTCGACCAGCTCTCCCCCTGGGTGATCGAGGGAACCATCGCCGTGGAAGACCAGCGCTTCCACGAGCACCACGGGGTCGACATGCGCTCCGGACTGCGGGCGGGCCGCGACAGCCTCGCCGCGGGCCGCGTGGTCTCCGGGGCCTCCACCCTGACCATGCAGCTGGCCCGCCTCCTCGGCGACCACCCCCGCTCGGCCTCCGGCAAGGTCAGGCAGGTGATCGACGCCGTCCGCCTCGAGCGCAGCGTCGACAAGGACGTCCTCCTCGAGCACTACCTGAACCGTGCTCCCTACGGGGCCGGTGCCATCGGCGTCGAGGCTGCCTCCCTCCGCACCTTCGGCAAGCCGTCCAAGCAACTCTCCCTGGCAGAAGGCGCCTTGATCGCCGGTCTTCCCCAGTCTCCCTCCCAACACCACCCCTTCCACGACCCCGACGCCGCCAAGGCGCGGCAGACCCACGTGCTCGACCGCATGCTGGCCGTGGGCTTCATCGACGCCGACGAGCACGCTCGGGCCCTCGCCCAGCCCCTGGTCTACGCCGACCGCGACGCCGACCGCCCCGAGGCCATGCACCTCACTGAGGCCCTCCTCGCCGACGACGTACCCCCCGGCACGGTCCACACCACCCTCGACCTCGATCTGCAGCGTCCCGTCGAGCGGATGGTCACCGAGCACGTGGCCAGCCTCAGCCACGGGGGCCTCACCCAGGCTGCCGTCGTCGTCCTCGACAACGAGCGCTGCGACGTGTTGACCCTGGTGGGGTCCACCGACTGGTGGGAGGCCTCGGTGAACGGCGCCACCGCCCCCCGTCAGCCCGGCTCCGCCCTGAAGCCCTTCACCTACGCCGTCGCCTTCGAGCACGGCTTCCATCCCGCCAGCGTCGTGGCCGACGTCCCCACCCGTTACCTCGGCGGCGACGGCCAGCTGATGCGTCCCCGCAACTACAGCGAGCGGTTCAGCGGACCCGTGCTGGCCGGAGAGGCCCTGGGCCGCAGCCTCAACGTCCCCGCCGTGCGCCTCGCCAACGCCGCCGGCATCTCCGAGGTCCTCGACACCCTGCGGACCGCCGGATTCTCCACCCTGAGCGACGACGTCGACCACTACGGCCTCGGCCTCACCCTCGGCAACGGCGAGGTCACCCTGATGGACCTCGCCCAGGGCTACGCCGCCTTCGCCCGCGGGGGACAGACCTGCACCGCCCGCCGCACCGACGCCGACCCCGTCGACCCCGGCGAGCGACTCGTCTCCGAGGAGACCGCCTGGCTGATCACCGACGTCCTGTCGGACGAAGGCCTCCGGATCCGCGCCTTCGGGGCCGGCAATCCCCTCCGCTTCACCTACCCGGTCGCCGTGAAGACCGGCACCTCCAGCAACTTCCGGGACAGCCTCGCCGTCGGCTACACCGAGCGCTACACCGTCGCCGTCTGGGCCGGGGACTTCGGCGGCCGACCCATGGACCAGCTCTCCGGCGCGGTCGGTGCAGGGCCCCTCTTCCGTCAGGTCATGGACCACCTGGTGCTGAGAGGCAGCGTCGATCGACGCCCGACGCCCGCCCCTCCCCCCGACGGCGTCGAGCAGGTCGAGGTCTGCGCCCTGTCCGGCCACGCACCCGGCGAGCACTGCCCCTCCACCCGAGCCCTGTACGTCCCCCATGGCGCCGTCGACGACGACGCCTGCGACTGGCACCGCACCGTGCGCATCGACCGCCGCAACGGCCTGCGGGCCAGCGACCGCTGCCCCAGCGAGCACGTCGAGGAGCGGGTCGTCACCAAGCTCCCCCGGGCCTACAGCAAGTGGGAGGCCGAGCACCCTACCGACCGGGCGCCGAGCGAGTGGTCCCCCCTCTGTCCCCCGGACGGCCTCGTCGTCGACGCCGTGGTCGTCACCCATCCCCTGCCCGACGACGTCTTCCTCGTCGAGCCCGGCTACGACCGGTCCACCCAGACCCTCGAGCTCTCCGTCGAGGTCGACCCGCCCGTGCCCAGCGTGACCTGGCTGGTCGATGGCCGTCCCGTGGCCGAGCCCGCCTGGCCCTACGAGGCGAGCTGGGCCCTGGAGCCCGGCGAGCACGAAGTCCAGGTCCGCGTGGGGGATCGGGCCAGCGCCCCCGTGCGCTTCCGGGTCCGGGGCTGACGCGCGGTGTCGCGCAGGACCGTTCCCCTCCGTGCGACCCCGCCATAGGCTTTCCGTCGGAAGAGGGGCCCCGACCGACGCAACCGAGGCATCCAGTGGCTACGCTCCATCCATGAGCAGTACCGAACCAGGACGACCCATGACCCGAGCGCTCCTCGCCACCCTCCTCCTCGTCGCCGCCTGCGGGCAGCCGCCGGCCGACGTCATCGACACCGCACCCCAGGTCGAGGACCCCACTCCGCCCCCCATTCAGCAGCGCGACGACCTGTCCGCATGCGACGCCCGGGAGACGGTGTTGGAAGAGCACGACCTGCTCGACGATGCCCGGCGGAACGAGTGGGCCCAGTACCAGGACGTCGTCATCTGCCCCGGCGATCAGCTGGCTTTCGACCTCTCCCCCAGCTTCGCCTTCGACGGCATGGAGCTGATCGTGACCGACGGGGTGGCCGACGAGCTGATCGTCGAGGTGGGCTTCCGCGACCCCCGCACCCCCGTCCAGCGCGACGGCGACGTCTTCGTCATCCCCCGCGACCCGTACGCGAAGACCTGCGAGAGCACGAGCTACCCCATCGCGGTGACCCTGCCGGCCTCCGCCGCCGCGGAGGTGCGCTTCGACCTGCTCGTCGGCCCAGAGACCGACGACGTGTGCCGTGGAACCGGCTGACGGCCCGTCGATCCGGTATCCTACGCAGACCTCCGGGAGTTCCCCTTGCGCCTCGTCATCCTCGCCATCGGCCTGCTCGGCTGCTCGGACCCGCCGGGCGAGCCCGGGCATCGTGGGCCCGAGGCGGCGGTGGTCCTCGGCGAGGCCCGTGAGATCGTCGTCGATGTGCGGGTCTACGACGACACCCAGGTGAAGTGGCTCGTCGTCGAGGGCGAGCTGTGCGTGCTGGCGCTCCATCGGGACGAGCAGCGCCTCCATCTCCTCCGTCTCGACGGCGAGGTCGTGGAGGGGCCCCTGATCGCGGATCAGTTCGACGCCCTCCACGGCACCGACGACGCGGCCGTCCTGTTCGTCGGCAACGGCGCGTGGGGGGAGGTCTACGACGTCGAGCGGGAAGGCTTCCGCGCCACCGGCCTCGAGCTGCCCATGGGTCGATGGGGCGGCCGCACCGGCGACACCCTGATCGCCGAGCTCGACGGGCTCTCCATCGTCGACCTGTCCACCGGGACCAGCCGGGCGCTTCGCCAGCCCAACGGCGATGCCGTCGCCCTCTTCCCGTCCGTCGGTCACGGCTTGTACGCCGACGGCCACGAGCGCGACCTCTACGTCTACGACGTGGCGAGCGGCTGGTGGGAGGAGATCGCCACCCCCACCGACGCGTCCCTCACCTGGAAGGCCTTCGACGGTCCGAGCCACCTGTTCAGCAACGCGTGGATCGACGATGGCGAGCTCGCCCTGCTGCACATCGCCATCCCCAGCGGCCATACCGAGCGCTTCGACATGCCCAGCCTGGGCGGGCGCGGCGGGAGCCCGGTCACCGTGGGCGACGAAGCCTGGTGGACCGAGTGGGTCGGCAGCGAGAAGGGCCTGTGGCGCATGGCCGCCGCCCCCATGTCCGTCCAGTAGCCCCGAGGGGTCGCCCCGGTACCCCGAGGGGTCAGAGCGGAAGGGGTAGCGGCCGACGTAGGCCAGCAGCACCTCCACGGGGGTCAGAGCGGAAGGGGTCGACAGACCTCCGCCGGCCCGTCCGTCCGCTGGGGCCACCGAGTGTGGGCGCCCCCGTCGAACCACTCGAACCGAACCGGACTCTGCTCCCTCAGGAAGTCCGGATCGAGCTTGAACAGCATGAAGGACTCCGCGAAGTCCTCCTGGGGCTCACCGGCCTCCAGCATCATCGCGCCGTACTCCGACGGACCGATGGTCGGGTCCAACCCGAGGAGCACCGCCGCCTGGTGCCCCGCCTCGTCCCAGGCCGCCCCACAGCGGCGGGCGTCCTTCGCCCCCGGTCCGCCCTCCATCCACGCTGCGTAGGCCCGACGGCTCGGCCCGAAGTCCACGGCATGGCCGAGCTCGTGGACCAGCAGCGACACGTCGAAGCGGACGGGTGCCTCAGCCGGGCCCACCCCGAACTCGATGCCGGTGGCGGGCTCGAAGAGCGCGTCCGACACCACCAGCACGTGCCGGTCGAAGCGCTGCGTCACCGAGGCGCGGACCCCCTTGCCGGCCTTGCGGCGTCGCTTGGCGACCAGGGGGCCCACCATCGCCCGCTCGCCCTCGTCCAGCCGGCTCCAGGCCGCCCACAGGACGTCCAGCTCCTCGGGCTGCCAGCGGCCCTTGATGCGGGCCCCTCCCATGGCGGCCTCCAGCTCGTCCGGGGCCTTCTCGGGCACGGGGGGGCGAGCGTCACTGTGGGTGACCCGGACCTCCTCGGCGCCGAGGTCCACCCGGAGCGTGCCGGCCGGCTCCGGGACCAGCAGCGTGTACGCGCGCCCTTCCGTGCGGGGGTCGTGGAGCAGCATCCACACCAGCGTCGCCTCCAGCTCGCCGAGCTCCGGCAGGTCGAGGCGGCGGTCGGGATCGAGCGCCGCTGCGGCCTCCTGCCACGCGTCGGGCAGCGGCGGCACGTCGGCCGGCATGGGCACCGCTCGGGAGAAGCGAAGCTCGCCCGGTCCAGCCATCGCCAGCCCCACGGCCAGCAAGGCGTGCATTCCCCCCATGGATCCTCCCTTCGTGCCCGGAGCCTACCAGGGGTCAGAGCGGAAGGGGTAGCGGCCGACGTAGGCCAGCAGCACCTCCACGGGGGTCAGAGCGGAAGGGGTAGCGCGGAGCCCCCACCCACGGGGCCCAAGCCGAGCCTCGCCGCCCATCCCTGCGGTACGCTCGCCCCATGGAGCTCCTCCTCGCCATCGGCGTCATGCTCGTCGCCCTCCTGCTGCACCTCGGCGGCGTCGCCCTGGTCGTCCGCCACTGCCTCATCGTCGTGCCCCCCGACCGCCTGCTCGTCCTCTCCGGTCGCTCCCACCAGACCCCCGACGGCGGGGTCCGCGGCTACCGCACGGTCAAGGGCGGTCGCGCCTTCCGCATCCCCCTCCTCGAGCAGGCCAGCTGGCTGCCCCTGGAGCCCGCCCGCTTCGAGGAGGCCGTCGAGCTGGAGGACGCCGGTCCGGTCAGGGTCTCCGGGAGTGTGCGGGTGCGGACCGACGAGCTCGGGGAGGCGATCACGCGGTACGTCGACAAGCCGTTGGAGGCGCGTCTCGATGATGCCCGGGAGCCGATCGTGGCCGCGGTTCGTCTCGCGAGTGGGGGTGCGCGGACCGATGCGGACCTGGTGGTGGTGGCGGAGGCGGCGCGGGAGCGGGCGGATGAGGCGTTGGCGCGGTTCGGGCTGTTCGTGGAGCAGCTGCACGTCGCGCGGCAGTGACGTCATACGCTGCTCGCCGGCGTGTGGGAGTAGGGGGTAAACGATGACGTCGAAGCGTCGGGTGACCACCCCCAGGGTCATCCGTGAGCAGCTGCGCCTCCGCGCTGAGGACACGGTGGGGTTCGTGACTCTGGCAGATGAGAACGTGCGGAGGGTGGCGCGGGCGTGCTCATCGAAGAGATCGCGAGACGAGCGGCGAAGGCCTGTAGGGTCACGGTGGAGGACATGGAGGTACGTAGCCATCGCGAAGGGGCGCCATCATCTGCTGGGAGCGACGACGAGAGTCCTGCCCATGTTGTATCGTCCCACGAACCAGGAACGGACTTCTGTGCAAAGCGAGCTCGCAAGAGCATGCGGTCCTTGACATTGGGCGGTGTGTGCACTACCATTTTAGTCATGGCGGAGCTCCACCACCTCTTTCAGGCGTTTCGAAAGCCGACAGCTACCTGTTGTGGGTGTCGATCAGTTGAAGTTGTGCGAAGCGTGGCGCGAGAGCCATGGGCCCGTCACTCCCAGCTTCGGCTGGGCCCCGTTCAACACAAAAAAACGGGGGCCGACCACATGAAGTGATCGCCCCCCGTTTCGATTCAGGAGACACCGAAGCACCCCCCGGACCTAAGCAGCCTCAGGGTATCTCGTTTCGGCGCCTCCTTCACACCCGCAGAACGCGCATCGCGTTCACGGAGGCAACCAGGATGAGACACGTCCCCCTTTCTTGCTACGTTCTCGCATCAAGCTTCGACTTGAACCGAGAGCTTTCCGACCCCGAGAGTCCGCTTCACGACCACGATCGACGGGCTGACATCGACGGATTCACTGTGCTGGTTTGGTCGACCACGCCGAACCCCAACCATGTGCTTACACAGCTCTTCCCACGGAGCGACATTGCCGAGGCGGCGGAATCGCAGTCGACCTGTGCAGTGATCATCGTGGAGCGGTCTGGCCGGACGCTTGCACTCCCACTTGGGCATGGGCACCACAAAGTCGCCCACTACGCAGACCCGTACATCGGACTGCGTCACTGGCTCGCAAGAACTACGGAGGGAACCCTTCGTGCGCTCGGCCGACGGGGTCTCACCAGGCATCGAGTGCACACCGAGAAGCGAGCAGGGGAGCAGGTTCCCACCCCTGTGCTCGCGCCGGATGGTCAGCAGGCCCTGGCCTTCCTGACTGCTGAAGTCACCGGCGTGGGAAAGGCGCGCGTTGCTCCTGATCACCTACGTGCTGCCATCCCCATGGATCGCGAGAAGTTGAAGGCCAAGCTCGACGCACTCCTCGAGTGCGCCGCGGGCCCCGAGTCAGAGATCCCTCTGCACATGTTGGGCGTCTTCCCAGTCCCACGGTCGCTGCACGAGACTCTCGACGAAGCACTACTCGACCACCCCGCTATGGGCTGCGTCGCCGCCCCAAGCAACGACGACTGGTTCGTAGATGACCTCCAGCTCCCCTGTTCGCTCCTCGAACTTATCGACGCCGCTGCCCCGGCAGCACCGCCAGAAGTTCTCCGTATGCAAGCATGGTACCGTACGGACGGTGGGCAGAGGCATTCGAGCGTCGTGAGCCGCCTCACAGAAGCCGAGATCGAGCACGAGCGTGTTCGATACATCCGGGTCATTGGTCACTGGTACCAGGTCCCGCAGGCCACGTGGTCACGGGGAGCAGATGAACTGGATACGTTGACAGTCGATGCACCGCCTGAATGGGCAACCATCATCGCCCACGACGAGGGCGAATGGAACGTCAAGGCTGCTGCGCGACGTTGCGCTACGCACTTGGACAAGGCACTGGTGCATCCTCCGGGCTCGCCTTCAAGCGTCGAACTGTGCGACCTCCTCGACCCAGACCACGGGCTCGTCCTGGTCAAGAGCTACAAGGGACAAGCTTCGGGAACGAGCCACGTGGTGAGCCAAATCCATGCGTCTGTCGCGCTGCTCGACGACGGCACCGCCGTAGCAGACTTCCTCGATGACCATGGCGTGAAGGGCGCCGCGCTCAACGTGATGACCGTCGTTCTCCTTGACGCGCGGCTCGACCCAACGCGCCCGTTGCCCTACCTCCTGGCGTTGTCTCTTCTCGAGGCGAGCAAGGTGGCACATCGAGCAGGGCTGGCGTTCCGGCTGATGCGAGTGCCCTGGCAGCCGCCCGCTAGGCTCGCCGCGAAGTAGCCCCGCAAAAAGGTCTGTCCGATCGAATGGACGCCACGCGTCTACCCTGTCACGGCGAGTCCCCCTCGCCACGCCAAGGCCTGCCATGAACAACGACTACGACTCCTTCTTCACGACCGCCATGGGCGGCGCACACGGGCCCTACGCCTACCAGGTTCGCTTCGCCACAGCGAAGCGCCTGCCCGAGCTCCTGCGTGCACCTACAGGGGCAGGTAAGACCGCTGCGTCGGTCCTGGGCTGGTGGTGGCGCCGGAAGTGTGGGCCTGCCGAACTGCGACAGGTGACGCCGCGGCGCTTGGTGTTCTGCCTGCCCATGCGCTCTCTGGTTCGACAAACCGAGTCTGCCATCGAGGGCTGGAAGGCTTCCTTGGACCAAGGCGGGTACGACGTGGACGTCGGCGTGCACTCCCTGCTGGGCGGCGACGTTGACCAGACATGGGAGTTGAACCCCAACAAGGACCTGATTCTCGTTGGGACCCAGGACCAGCTGCTGTCCCGTGCGTTGAACCGCGGCTACGCCATGAGCCGATACCGCTGGCCCGTCCACTTCGCGCTGGTCAACAACGACGCCCTTTGGGTCATGGACGAGGTCCAGCTCATGGGCGTCGGGCTCTCCACATCCGCACAGCTTCAGGGATTCGCACTACCGACGTACGGTCCGCGGCGCACGGTGTGGATGAGCGCCACACTCCCAAGCGGCAAGCTCAACACCGTGGATCTCGACACGACCCAGCTGTCCACGGTAGAGCTGGGCGACGCCGACACCCGACATCCTGCGCTTTCCCGACGACTTACGGCCACCAAGCGCATTCACCAGCTGTCCGACGTCTTCGATGGCAAGTCGGCCGCCTACGCGAAGAAGCTCACGCCGCACGTTCTGAGGGCCCACCGCACCAACGGAGGCCGCACTCTCGTCGTCGTCAACCGTGTCGACCGAGCTGTTGCCTTGGTGCAAGCACTACGGAAAGAAGCACCCGACACGGCAAGCTACGTCGTCCATAGCCGTTTCCGCCCTGACGACCGCGCCACGGTAGAGCACGCCGCTACCCAGGGATCGGCAGACGCCATCGTCGTCGCAACGCAAGCCATCGAAGCCGGCGTCGACATGACCAGCCGAACCCTCTTCACGGAGCTCGCGCCATGGTCGTCCCTCGTGCAGCGATTCGGGCGATGCAACCGCGGGGGCGAGTGTGAGCAGGGCGCCGACATCTATTGGATCGACCTACCTGACGACGACAAGGCCGCCCTCCCATACACGACCGATGACTTCACTACAGCCCGCAACTGTCTTGGTCGTGTTCCGGGAGCCGATGCCAGGCCCCAGACGCTCCCGGGGGACCCCGGACCCCATGAGCCAGACGGTCCCGTGCTGCGACGCAAGGACTTCCTGGAGCTGTTCGACACCAGTGCGGACCTCTCCGGCTTCGACGTGGACATCTCACGATACATCCGGGACACGGGTACGCCGGATGTACAGGTGGCGTGGCGTACCTGGGATGGAGATGCAGGCGGCAAGCCGCCAAGTGGCCCCGCAAGGGCTGCCCTCCAAAGAGCCGAACTCTGCCGTGTGCCGATCCACAGCGTTGACAAGCTGTTCCCCAAGCGAACGCGCTGGAAGTGGGATCCACTGAAGAGCGTCCCTGCCCAGCGACGAGGGGACTGGACACGTGCCGACCGGATCAAGCCCGGAGACACCATCCTCGTGCCCATCTCGGCCGGAGGCTACGACCAGGACGAGGACCAACCAGAGCGCTCCCTCGGGTTCCTTGCCGATCGGAAGCACAAGCCAGCGCCCGTTGCCTTCGACCCAGACAAGCGACCTGAGTCGGACGAGGGCGACGAGGACTCGCTGGTCCGGGATGGACGGGTCGTAACGCTTCGGGACCACGCCTTGGATGTACGCAGGCAGGCCGAGGCACTCTCTCGAGACCTCGACCCCGAGATGCCTTGGTCGAAGGTGTTCGCCGCAGCGCACTGGCACGATCTCGGAAAGGTCCACCCCGCATGGCAAGCAATGATCACCTCCCGCCTACCGGTCTCCTCCAACCACGAGCCGTGGGCCAAGCGGCCCCGCCAGGCCTCACGCCCAGCAACACTGGGCCGCAGCTTCTTTCGCCATGAGCTGGCGAGCGCACTCGCCTACCTCGCCCACCCCGAGCCAGACGATCTCGTCGCGTACCTGATCGCATGCCACCACGGAAAGGTCCGTACGACGCTACGCTCCCGCCCACAGGAGCGTCCCCGCGCCAAAGTGCTCGAAGAGCTCGGCTGGCCCAAGGGATCCAAGCACCGCGTGGTCCTGGGTGTCTACGACGGCGAGACCCTCCCATCGGCAGACCTCGGCGAAGGACTCGTGACCGATGAGGTTCCTCTGGATCTGTCAATCAGCTCTCTCGGCACGGACGGCAGCTGGGTGAACCGCGTGGCTGGCCTGCTGCAGACCTTCGGACCTCTCCGGCTGGCGATGCTGGAAACAGTCGTGCGAGTGGCGGACTGGAGAGCATCAGCCCAACCGACGTACTCCGAAGCCATCGAGGTGAACCATGCCGACGCATGACCTGGAAGGTTGCTGTCCTGAGCCGCTCGGTAGCTACCTGAAGGCCCTCGGCGTCCTACGACTTGTGCACCGAGCGGACCCCTCGGTCAGAGGCGCCTGGGTCGATGGTCGCTTCGTTCTCCACACCGAGCTGTCGCAGGAGCGACTCGTCAGCTTCTTCACGCACGACTACGCACCAAGCCCCATCTTGGCAGCCTGGAACGGCGGAGGTGGCCTCTACAAGCGCGCTCGCCGGGACCCCAAGACCAAGGAGGTTCTCGCGTACGACAAGCCAACGGCCATGACGAAGGCAACGGACGACCTCGCTGCGTCCGAGGCCCGCCGTCTCACTCCGATTCGGCAGTTCATCCTCCTCGCCCAGCGCGGCACCGAGGCTCTGGGGCTGGAGACGTCCCCCAACTCCAATGTCGAGAAGCCGCGGCTGCTCCAGTGGCTTCGTGACCGAGCGTCGGACGACGTGCTTCCATGGCTCGACGCGGCCTTCGTCATGGAAGACAGCGAGACGCCTCGCTACCCGGCGCTGCTCGGCACAGGTGGGAACGATGGCAACCTGGACTTCGCCAATAACTTCCAGCAACACCTGGCCTCCCTCATGGACTTCACCACGGGCATGCCCACGGAGTCCGCCGAGGGCTTGCTACGCGCCGCCCTCTTCGGCAACGCCACTCCGGGCATTGCTAGCGCCACGCCAGGCCAGTTCGACGCCGGTCGAGGCGGAGGGGCAAACAGCGGCGAGGGATTCTCCGGAAAGAGCCTTGTGAATCCTTGGGACTTCGTCCTATTCATGGAGGGCGCCCTCGTTCTGGCCGCCATTGCCACGAAGCGACTGGAGTACCACGAATCCGGCGCTCTATCCTTCCCCTTCGCCGTGCGAACGGTGGGTGCGGGTGCGGGCGCCCTGGCACTCTCCGACGAGGAGAGTTCGAACAACCGGAATGAGCTGTGGCTACCACTCTGGGACGCTCCGGCCACGTGGCACGAGGTACGGCACCTCTTCGGCGAGGGACGAGCAACCGTGGGTCGGCGGTCCGCACGAGACGCGGTCGACTTCGCTCGCGCCATTGGCACCCTGGGAATCGACCGGGGAATCTCAGCCTTCGTTCGCTATGGGTTCTTCAAGCGCAACGGCTTGGCGTTCGTGGCGACGCCCCTGGGCAGGTGGCGAGTCGGAACTCACGTCGGCTCTCTGGAACTCATCCCTCCAAGGTGGGACCGATGGCTGTCGAAGCTGCGTAGAGCAGCCAAGAGCGGTTCGAGCTCACTCGCCACTGCCTATCGATCCGTCACCGAATCGCTCATGGCTCTGTCGGCGGAAGGAGGGCAACCTACGGATGTGCAGCGCTTCCTGACCGCCCTCGCCCAGGTGGACCAGGTCATCGGGCGCTCTATCAAGGCCCGGTCTACCCTCGAACCGCTCCCAAGGCTCCATCCCGAAACGCAGGTGCAGTGGGCACGCCAAGCAGACGACCAGTCGGTGGAGTTCCGGCTTGCGCTGGCGCTCGCGACGCAGGGGGTCCGGAAGCATATCCTGGCCCTCGACCCACTCGGCCGATGGGGACCCGATCACGACCCGAGCGTCGTCTGGACCGGCAGCTCGCTCGTTGACGACCTGCTCGCCTGCCTTCGGCGAAGAGAGATCGAGGGCCCCGAGCCAGTCACCCACACGTTCCACACCCGGCCTTCTGATGTCCTAGCGTTCATACGCGGAGAGCTCGACGACCGAAAGCTCCAGAGCCTCATTCCGGCCCTCGCCGTCCTTCAGAAACCGCACCACATTCGAGCCCCCATGTCGGAACCCAAGGCCGTCGACCCGCTTTGGGCAATAGCTGCGCTCGCATGGGATCAGCGGCGCCCTGTCGAGAAGGACGACCTTCCGGGGCGCCCTACCCCCGGCCTCATCGCTGCAGGAGCACGGGGTGACTCGCACCGAGTCTCCGGCGCCGCGCTGCGACGCCTTCGGCCGGCACAGCTCCGCCATCGCAGCGCCGATCACGCGGCACCGCCCCTCGCTGGGCTCGCGTTGGCAGAGCAGCCAGCCACACGGGAACACACGCGCCGCTGTGTCGCGGCCCTCGCGTTCCCGCTGAGTGACCAAAGCCTCGAAACGCTCACGCGCGTTGCCTTCCGAGTCGACGCCGCGTCCACCTCTCTCTTGGAGTCCTGATGATCACCGTCCCTGCCGACGCCCGCTTCCTCCTGAACGTCCCCTTGAAGCCTCTCCAAGGCGCTCGATTCCAGCCGACCGGCTTTCCGGACCTCGGTCCAGCCACGTTCGACCGCCCTCGCGGAGACGGGACCGTCACGATGCTGATGGTCGAGTCGCCACAGAGCGTCGCCAATCGACTGGAGTCCGTGTGCCTCGATCCTACTGGCGCACTTGCCGCCGAGCTCGAGGGCCTCCCCTACGTTCAGGTCGAGGAGGACGGTGAGCCCCTCACCAACTCGCTCCAAGAGGCCCACCGCCTGAACAGCCCGTACATCGAGCATGGCGTGTACCAGGGGAACAAGAACGGCTTCCACAAGCTCCTTGCGGAAGAGATTGGGTACGACCCGAAGCGCCCCTTCTCGTTCCAGCGTCTCGCCAAGGTGATCTTCAAGTACGACCCCAACGCCCTGATCCACGGTTGTTTCCTGGAGAGCATTGCGGGGGTCCTGCGGGTCCCACGCATGCTGAGCGGATTCATCGAGGCGGAGAACGTACGTTCGGTGGCCTACGGAGGCGTCAAGAACGACCGCGTCATGCCCAGCACAAAGGACGCCAACGTGAGCGCCAAGGAAGGCTACGGCAACGTTCCGTACCACCGAGAGGACTTCGCCGCGGAGTCCATCATGGCGTACTTCAACGTCGACCTGACGCAGCTTCGCAGCTACGGCCTCGGCGAAGAGGCCGAGCGTCTCCTGTTCGCACTGTCCGCATGGAAGGTTCGCCAGTTCCTGGCCACTGGTCTGCGCCTGCGCACCGCATGCGATCTGGGCGTGGAGGACGAGTCCAGCGTGCCCCTCCCCACAGAGTCCGAGCTTGGAAGCGCGCTGCCGGCGTTGATCTCGGCGTGCAGAGAGCAGTTTGCGGATCCCCGCGTGACCGTGCTGCAGCGGGGCTGAAGCATGGTGCAGCTGAACTTCCGGTTTCTGGCGCGTCGCTACCACGCCACTCCCTGGGGCCACCAGGTGAATGAGGGGGGTGTCGAGTGGCCCCCTAGTCCATGGCGACTTCTGCGCGCCGTCGTCTCCGCTTGGCACCGCCTGGACCAGCCTGACAGCGAGGAGACCGCCCGGTCGCTGGTTGGCAAGCTCGCCAGCTCCGATCCGCACTTCCGAGCCCCTCCATTCTGCGAGGGACACACTCGCCACTACATGCCGGAAGGCGACACCAACCCGAGCAAGCGGAGGCTCGTGTTCGACGCGTTCATCCAGTTCGGCGAGGAGTCCGTGCTGGAGGTCACCTTCCCTGGCGTGGCGCTCACGACCGCTGAGGACGACCTACTTCGACGCTCCGTGGCTCAGCTTGGCTACCTCGGACGAGCCGAGTCCTGGGTCGAGGCGACCGTCGGACCTACCAACGTCGCGCGACCCGAGCACATGGTGACCATCCAACCGGGACGCACGCCGATGGCACGCCGTTTGATGGGTGCCATGGATCCGCACGAGTACGCAGAGTGGAGCACCCAGGCGAGGAAGGTCATCAGGAAGAAGGCGGAGAAGCCACCGAAGGACCTCTGGGATGCACTCCGCATGGGCACGAGCGCACAACAGAAGGGCAGGTGGTCGCGCCCACCCGGGTCCCGTGACGTCCCCTACGACCTCGGTGACGTGACGCCGCGTCGCGTCTCGCACCCCAGCCGCAAGACGACCCGCCCGGTGCGCGTGGCGCGGTTCGCGCTCATACCCACCGACACTGTCCTGCCCCCCATTCACGAGGGACTGCGAATCGCCGAAGCGCTGCACGATGCCCTGGCCTTCCTCGGAGGCGACCAATCCGTTCCCATGCTGACAGGCAAACGGGGCGGCCAGATGCTTCGCGACGAAGGGCACGCCTACCTCCTGTGGACCGCAGAGAAGACAGGCAGAGAGCGGAATCGTGTCTCCCACATCCACGTGGTGCTGCCGGCCTACCGCCCCAAGTCTGGCGGCGAGCACCATCGAACGTCCTTCAGCCCGGTAGAGAGAGATGTGCTGGAGCGGCTGCGCTTCGTGAACGCCAACCTCCCAGGGCGCAATGCCAAATCCCGATTCGAGATGGTCCTCGAGGGGGCCTGGACAGCTGGCGACCTCGACGAGCTGGTCCAGAACGAACAGGCCCATCCCACGCTGTCTCGCGCCCGCGTGTGGGAGAGCGCGACGCCGGTCGTGCTTCAGCGTCACCCGAAGCAACGGCGCGGCGTGTACGTGAGAGACGCTCCCTTGGAGCAGGTCGAGAGGTACCTGAAGCGGTCGGGCTTCCCGCCCGTGAAGGTCGAGATGCTCCCCCAGGAGCGACGCGCCGAGTGGGTGCGTTTCAAGCGTCGCCGCCGCGGTTCTGGGCCAGGTCGCCAGGGTGTCGGGGCCTTCGGGTTCCGACTGACCTTTGAGAGAGACGTGCAGGGGCCCGTTGCCGTTGGAGCGCTGGCCCACTTCGGCCTCGGTCGGTTCGAGCCCGTGCGGTGACCGCCCCCATCCCGGCCCGCATGCTCAACGAGGTCACCTACTGCCCACGCCTCTTCGCCCTCGAGCACATCGACGGCGAGTGGGCCGACTCCGCCGACACCGTCCGCGGTCGCACCGTGCACCGTCGTGTCGACCACGGGGCCAGGGGCTCCCTGCCCGAGCCAGACGATCCCGACCCCGAGCCCACCGTCGCCCGGAGCGTGTACCTGTCCGACGACACCCTGGGCATCGTGGCCAAGATCGACCTCGTCGAGGCCGGAGACGGCGGCCTCGTGGTGCCCATCGACTACAAGAAGAGCAAAGCACCGTCCGTGCCCGAGGGTGCCTACCTTCCCGAGCGGGTCCAGGTCTGCGCCCAGGGTCTGCTCCTCCGCGCCCACGGCTTCACCGTGCCCCATGGAATCCTGTACTTCGCTGGCTCCCGCCGTCGTGTGCTGACCCCGTTCGACCAGGACCTCCTGGACGCGACGCACCGAGCCATCCACACAGCGCGGACCATCCTCGAGGACGCAGCACTCCCCGCCCCGCTCGTCGACAGCCCGAAGTGCTTCGGCTGCTCCCTCGTGGGGATCTGCCTTCCGGACGAGACCAACGTCCTCGCTGAGCGAACGCGGTCCGTCCGGCAAGCAGCCCCGACGCATGAGGACGGCCTGCCGCTGTACGTGATGGCGCGGGGTGCGAAGGTGGCTCTGAAGGGCGGCGAGATCGTCGTGAAGGCCAAGGGGGAGACGATCGAACGTGTTCGGCTGGCTGACACCTCGCGCGTCGTCGTGAGCGGCGCGGCCTCGGTCACGACACCGCTGATGACCAAGCTCGCAGAGCGCGGCATCCCGCTGGCGGTCCACTCCTGGGGCTTCAAGCTCGCGGGCCAGCTCCTCCCCGCCACCGGCCACAACGTGCATGGCCGCATTGCGCAGCACCAGGTGGCCAGTGACCCTGCTCGGTCCTTGGAGCTGGCGCGCGCCTTCGTGCAGGGCAAGATCGCCAACCAGCGTGTGTTGCTGCGACGCAACGGCTCGGACGTCGACCGGGAGTTGAGTGTGCTGTCCACCTACGCCGAGGACGCGGGAACAGCGCTCGAGATCCAGTCGCTCCTCGGCGTCGAGGGCATCGCAGCCCGGACGTACTTCCAGGCGTTCTCCCGGATGCTCAAGAGCGACGAGCTGGCGTTCGACCTCAAGGGCCGCAACCGGCGTCCTCCGAGAGACCCCGTCAACGCCATGCTCTCCTTTGCCTACGCATGCCTCGCCAGGGAGTGCACCAGCGTCCTTCATGGCGTTGGACTCGACCCATGGGTGGGCTTCCTCCACAGGCCACGGCCGGGGAAGCCGGCGCTCGCGTTGGACCTGATGGAGGAGTTCCGTGCCGTGCTGGCCGACTCGGTGGTGGTCTCGGCGGTCAACAACGGCGTCATGAAGCCCGAGTCGTTCATCATGCGCAAGGTCGGCGTGTCGATGACCGACGGTGGCCGTCGCGCGTTCGCGCGAGCCTTCGAGCGACGCATGGCCCACGAGGCCACCCACTCGGCCTTCGGCACGCGCATGTCCTATCGACGTATTCTCGAGGTCCAGGCACGTCTCATCGCTAAGGCCGTCAGGGGAGACATTCCCGCCTATCCTCCCTTTCGAATTTGCTAATGGTGCGACGCAAACTGTACCTGGTCTGCTACGACATCTGCGGTCCCACGTCGGACAAGCGGCTCCGAAAGGTCTACAAGACGATGCGGGGCTTCGGGGAACCCCTGCAGTACTCTGTCTTTCGGTGCGTGCTCACGGAGCTCCAGCTCGCCACCCTGGAGGGCTTGCTGGTCGACGTCATCGACCATCGAAAGGACCAGATCATGATCGTGCCGCTCGGCAACGCAGACAGGCCAGAGGCGTGGGAGATGTTCACGCTCGGAGTGCCCGTAGACGCTCCCGAGCGGGTCGTGCGCATCGTGTGACGTCGTGGTTCCTTGGCATCTCTATCGGTATGGATGCGAGCGGTGCGGTGATGGTCTGGCATCGGGCACCGCTCGCGACCCCGTCATGGGGCTCGTCCTTGGGCCGGTTGTGGTGTACGATGCCCGTGTTCAGCAGGGGGTGGCAGCCGACCACAAGAGCCTCTCGCAACCTCGCTTCTTTCTCCTCCTTCTTGCCTTGATATCCGGCGAACTCCTTCCCCCTGCTGTCGTGGGGGGACCCCGTTGAAGCCCGACCACAACGAGCGACTGCGTTCGTTCGTCCCGCCTTCCCCCTGCTGTCGTGGGGGGACCCCGTTGAAGCGTTGAGATTAGCCACTTGGTCGGACACACTCTTCAACCTTCCCCCTGCTGTCGTGGGGGGACCCCGTTGAAGCTCGAGGGACTTCAGGTCGTTGCGCAGCGCAACGTCCCGGCCTTCCCCCTGCTGTCGTGGGGGGACCCCGTTGAAGCCAGACGAGGAAGGAGTGCACCGCGCCGCCCCAAAAGAGCCCTTCCCCCTGCTGTCGTGGGGGGACCCCGTTGAAGCCGGCCCACGGGAGCCGGATGGCACTGCTCCACAGGGCCTTCCCCCTGCTGTCGTGGGGGGACCCCGTTGAAGCAGGCCCAGGTCAGGGCGGTAGAACCACCGACAGGCCTTCCCCCTGCTGTCGTGGGGGGACCCCGTTGAAGCGGGGCGACCAACAAGGAGAACACCGAGAAGATCCGCGTGCCTTCCCCCTGCTGTCGTGGGGGGACCCCGTTGAAGCGGCCTCAACATCTTCGAGGGTGGCGTGACTCTTGGGTTCACCTTCCCCCTGCTGTCGTGGGGGGACCCCGTTGAAGCTCGCAGACGGCGACGGCTCCGGAGACGTCACGACCCAACCTTCCCCCTGCTGTCGTGGGGGGACCCCGTTGAAGCGAGAGCATCGAGCTCGACGTGCACGCCAACAGCGTTGCTGCCTTCCCCCTGCTGTCGTGGGGGGACCCCGTTGAAGCTCCCGCGTCTCTTGGTCCAGCGTCGGGGCCTCCGGGCCTTCCCCCTGCTGTCGTGGGGGGACCCCGTTGAAGCGCCCACCAGCGGCGGCAGGTCCGCCCCGTGGTGCCGACCTCCCCCTGCTGTCGTGGGGGGACCCCGTTGAAGCCCGACGCCGAGAAGGAGCGGGCGAAGGAGGCCCGGGCCCTCCTTCCCCCTGCTGTCGTGGGGGGACCCCGTTGAAGCTGGATGCGTGCACGGACGGCGTCGGGCACCTGGCGTCCCCCTTCCCCCTGCTGTCGTGGGGGGACCCCGTTGAAGCGGGCCGGCCGGCCAGCTGCTCAGCCTCCAGGGGCGGGCCTTCCCCCTGCTGTCGTGGGGGGACCCCGTTGAAGCTGGTACTGGACCGCGGCG
>Ga0213839_1000952_pt1 | contig 22368 bp, 19 predicted proteins | sample SWPATP21_FD_160075 | JGI IMG/M metagenome (GOLD analysis project Ga0213839, IMG submission 160075) | Coastal seawater microbial communities from Marineland, Florida, United States - SWPA TP2 #1 | ecosystem: Environmental > Aquatic > Marine > Coastal | place: USA: Florida | collected 2016-08-14
AGGTCGATGGCGCCCTCCGCAGCGCTCTGAGCGACGACGACGCCGACGTGCAGCGAGAGGCCGCCCTCGCCCGTCAGCTGGCGGGACGGGATCCGGTGGGGATGACGGCCCGACTGGCCCGGCGCGTGGTGCGGACCCACGGGTTCGTGGAGCGGGTACAGGAACTGGGGGGCAGCCTCGGTCCCTTCGACGCCCTGCTCTACGGTCGCGAGCCCAGCCCGGAGCTGCTCGCCCGGCTGACCTCCCCCCACGACGTCGATGTGTCCACGGTCGCGGCCCTGTGGATCGGGCGGCGTGGGCCGTGGGGAGGCACCACCCTCGACGTCATGGCGATGGACCGACACCAGCGCGTCCCGCTGCCCCTGCGGCGAGGGGCCGCGGCGGGTCGCCTCGCGAGCGGGGGCCCACCCTCCGACGGAGGGGTGCTCGCGCGGCTGCTGCTGGCCCACGACCCCCTGCAGCCTGGTTCGGGGGTCGACGCATCGGCCCTCGGCCCCCATGGCGCCGAGCTGGCCGCCATCGCCCTCGGGGACCCCGACGCCAGCATCCGCTGGTCCGCCGTGCAGGCCCTGCGGGGTCTGGGTGCGGCGAGCGCGCCCTTCCAGCCCGTGCTGGACAGGGTCGCTGCCACCGACCCCGCGGCGGAGGTCCGTGAGGAGGCGCGCTGGGCCCGACCGCCCCGCTTCCGTGCTGCCGACCCGGCCAGCCGGCTGGCGGTCGTCCTCCACGGTGGAGGTGACGGGTCGGCGCTGGGGGGCGCAGAGCTGCTGGCGCTGTCCAGGGAGGCGCCGGAGCTGGCCTTCTCCCTGGCCCGCGGCCTCCTGGACCACGACCGTCGCCCGCTGGCCGTGGCGGCGGCGCAGGTGGTGGGGACGGCTGCCGCGAGGGACGCCGCCGCGGCCGTGCGGTGGGCCCACGAGGGGCTCCGCCGTCTCGCCGATGGCGGCTGGGCCCAGCGGGAGGTAGGCGCGTACCTCCTCGGAGCGCTGGGGGGCACCGTCCCCGACGGGCTCCGGGACGAGGTACTGGAGGCCCTGTCGGCCACGGCGGCCTCCGACCCGGACGAAGACGTGCAGGCTGCGGCGGAGTCCGCCTCGGCCGCGTGGAGGCGGGCGTGAGTGTGAGGGGACTGCGGGTGGCGCTCTCCGGGCGGATCCAGGGGGAGAGCAGGGCACGGTTCCGGGAGCGCGTCGAGGCGGCGGGCGCCACCTATGCGGCGGCCCTGGACGAGGACGTCGACGTGCTGGTGATCGGGGAGGAGTCGGTCCCCAGCAAGGTGGCCCGTGCCGAGGAGCTGGGCGTCCGCGTGGTCCCCTGGCAGCGGTTCCAGAGCGAGCTGGTCGCCCGGGAGCTGCCCGCGGCCACCTCGGTCGCCACCGGCGCGGTGCGTGCGGCCCTGGAGCGCACCGCCACGACGCTCCGGGTCGCAGACCGTCGGGTGCCGCTGCGGACGCTCCCCCTCGACGAGGTGGGGGAGCGGCTCGTGCCGGGCCTGGAGGCCTTCGCCCACTACACCCTGGACGCGCCGACCCTCGGGCTCCTCCGCTTCCTCGCCCGGTCGGTGGTCCTCGGCCAGCCGACCCTGATCGAGGGAGACACGGCCACCAGCAAGACGAGCGCGGTCCGCTACCTGGCTGCGTGGCTGGGGCAGCCGGTGGCCCGGCTCAACCTCAGCGGGCAGACCGACACCGGGGAGCTGGTGGGGCGCTACGTGCCTACCGCTGAGGGAGGCTGGGCGTTCCGTGAGGGTCTCGTTCCCCAGGCCATGCGCTACGGGTGGTGGCTCGTCCTCGACGAGGTCAACCTGGCGGATCCCGCCGTGCTGGAGCGCCTCAACCCGGTGCTCGAGCGAGCGCCATCCCTGGTGCTGACCGAAGGGGACGGCGCGCGGCTCGGGCCCGGCGGTCAGGCGGTCCATCCCGACTTCCGGGTCTTCGCCACGATGAACCCGGCCGAGTACCAGGGGCGAAGTGTGCTCTCCCCAGCGTGGCGGGACCGCTTCGTCGCGGCCTACCAGGCGACGCCGCCGGGAGAGGGGGAGCTGCTGCAGCTCCTGCGCCGGGTCGTGCTGGGGGAGCAGCCCGTCGTGCACCTCGGTGGCGGCGTGTGGCGGGCCGATCCCGACCCGGCGCCCTCCCATGGCGGTCTGGCGGTGCCAGGGGTCGACGGGCTGCTCGCGCGGCTGGCGTCGCTCCAGGCAGCGCTGGCCACCATGAGCCGCCCGGGGGCCGGCCACGGGCCGAGCCTCGGGGTGCGTCGACGGGAGCCGTACGTGTTCAGTCGTCGGGGGCTGCTGGCCTGGATGGACGGACTCCTCCTGGCTCGCCGGGTGGAGGAGGACGGAGACGTGGGCTTCGTGGACGCTCCTGCCGCACTCGTCGTCGAGGTACTGGACGACATGGTCCTGCGGCGCGTGCGGGGCGAGGAGGACCGGGCGCTGGTGGTGAGCGTGCTGCGCTCCCTGGGGCTCACCGCCGACAGCTGGGTGGACCCCTTCACCTCAGGGTGAGCTGGCGAGCCAGCCCGCGATGGCCTCCTCCCACCCGTCCGGCTTCGGGTGCCGGCCCTCGTAGATGCACAGCTCGACCGTGCCTGCGTCGCAGTCGGTGGCCACCTCGCAGGTGTAGGGGCCGTCGACGTACTGGACGAGGGGCCCGTCGCAGCCACCATGCTGGCGCCATCCCTCGATTCCGGCCCCGATGTCGGCCTGCCAGGTCTTCCCCTTCACGTGGTACCGGCCGCCGAGGGGCACGAAGGTGTCGTGGTGGCCGTGGTGGTGGCGCAGCCGCACCGGCCCTACGTCGCAGGTGGCGGGCTCTGGCTCCCAGTAGCCCCCGCTGCTGGGGGCGAAGGAGGTGAAGCGGTCTCCCTCGTAGCAGGCGGTGAACCAGGTCATCGAACCCCCGACGGAGTGGCCGGCGATCGAGGCGTCCGTGGGGAGCCCCTCGTCGGCGAGGTGGTCGGCGAGGCGAGCGAGCCAGGCGGCGTTGCGGCGGGCGCGGGCCGGCTTGTGGACCCGCCAGTCCCCTCGGGGTGCGTCGGGGAAGACCACGTCGAATCCGCGCTCGTGGAAGGGGGCGAGGTCGACCCGGCGACGGACGCCGTCGCCCCCCATCTGGGCTCCGTGGAGAAAGAAGACGGCCCGGTCCGCGGGCTGTGGAGCCCGGTCGACCCGGTAGCTTCCTGCCGCGAAGTCGCAGCGCTCTCCGGAAGGACATGGGGCGGTGCAGGCGATGGCGAGCCAGAGCAGCATCGCCGCGGATCCTATCGGGCGGGAGAGGGGATCCTGTGGCGATGTTCATAAGGTGATTATATCAACTGCTCATGACGACGATGACCCCAGCCCCCCGCCGCACCCTAGCCGAGACCTGCGCCGACCAGCTCCGCGCCGCCATCCTCGAGGGCGAACTCCCGGCAGGCGACCGGCTCCCCGCCGAGCAGGAGCTCGCCGACCAGCTCGCGGTCTCCCGTCTCACCCTGCGCTCGGCCCTCATCCGGCTTGCCGGGGAGGGGCTCGTCGAGGCCCGTCACGGCAGTGGGTACCGGGTCCGGGACTTTCGACGCAGCGCTGGCTCGGCCCTGCTGCCGTCGGTCGTCGAGGTGGCGCGGGAGCATGGCGAGGAGCTCGACGTCGTGGCCGATCTGCTGCGGGTGCGGCGCCACCTGGCCGTCGCCCTCTTCGAGCGGGTGCAGGCTCATCCTCCGTCGGCCGAGGGGATCGACGGGGTGGTCGAGGCGGTGGAAGCCTTCGGCCGGGCGGTCGCCGAGGAGCGGCCGGTCCGCGAGCTCGCTCTGGCGGACAGCGACGTGCTGGCCGCCATCCTCGCTGCGTCGGGGAGCGTGGTCCTCCAGCTCTCCCTGCATCCGGTGCGGGAGGTGCTCCGCGTGAGCCCCCGCCTCTGTCGGGCCATGTACCGCGACCCCCAGAGCAACCTGCTCGGCTGGCAGGCCCTGCTGACCTGGCTGCGGGCCCCCACGGGGTCGCCCGAGCCCCTGATGGACCTGCTCGCCGCGCGCGACGCCGAGACCCTCGCCCACCTCGCCCACCTCCCGGAGGCGCCATGAGCTGGCACCAACGGCTGCTCCTCGTGTACCCCGAGCGGGTCCGGCAGCGCCTCGACGCCCTCCACGCCCTCGGCGTGCGCCCGATTCCCAACCTCTGGCAGCTGGAGCTCGGCGTCGCTCGCATGTGGCACCGCACCCTGTTCCGAGCCGACACCATCGGCACCTGCACGGCCCACGGGGTCCGCCCCACGCTCCGGGCCCGGCTGATGAAGCGGCGAGCGCTGCGCTTTCCCTTCCTGGTGAAGGAGAGGGCCATCGCCCCGTGGGACATGTCGGGCCTCGCCCAGGATGCCGACCGGATGATCGGTCACCTGCTCACTGCCCACCACGACGCCACGCAGTTCGTGTACGACCTGCAGATCCTCAGGGCTACGCCGGGTGCCCTCGAGCGCCTCCGGACGCGCCTCGACGGCCTCCTCGACGGCTCGGACCCCAAGGGGGCCTGGTACAGGGACCTCTGCGTCTACGAGGACTACCACGAGGCCCTCTCCGCGGGGCTCGACCGCATCCTCTCCGGGGAAGACGAGCTCGAGCCCGCCGATGCCGACGACCCCGACGTCTCGTTCTACGCCTACCTCCGGTGGTGTGCGGCCCAGCCCTCTACCCCCGAGGCCACCTGGCAGGCCCTGCTGGCAGGCCGCTACCACCTCCAGCACGGTCTCGACGCCGCGCCGAACCACGAGCGGGAGGCCGCATGACCCTCACGATCGAGTCCTTCCTCGAGCTCGACCAGCGAGGGCTCCGGTCCGCCCACGACGCCGGGTACCCCATCGACCCAGCCGCCCTCGACGACTCCCGCTACCGCGGCGTGAGCCTCGGCCTTCCCCACGTGGTGGACCGGCTGCTGTGGAAGACCTTCGAGAAGACCTTCCACCGCGACGCCAGCGGGACCCTTCGCGGATGGAACGTGCGGGTCGAGCAGACGGGTCTCCGAGGGCCCCTCGAGCCCCGCATCCGCAAGGGGCAGCCCTGGACCTTCGGCCACTACGTGGTGGAGGACCGGGGCGACCACCTGGAGCTGGACTACCACCAGGGGGCGAACCCGAGGCTGGACCCCACGCGGCTGGCTCGGGATCCCCTCGTCGCGGTGAACGAGGGCGACGCCGAGTGGCTCCTCGGGGCCATCGACGTCGTGCTTCCCGGCGCCCGGATGCGCACGCCCTCGTACTTCCTGCTCGTCCGGGAAGGACCGCTGGAGCACGTCGTCTGAGCAGAGACCCCCCGGCCGAGGCCGAGGGGTCGGTGGCCGCCGCGGCGGCCGGGAGCACCTACGGGGTGGCCCCGCCGGTGCTGCCGTTCAGTAGCAGGCCGCGTAGTCGTCGAGGCAGGTCTGGTAGTCGCCGCCGCCGTCGAGGCAGGTCTGCAGGTCGCTGAGGCAGGGGTCGCTGACGGTCACGCCGCCACAGTCGTAGAAGTCCAGCTCGCAGATCGCCGGGTCGGTGCCCGCGTCGATGCAGCTCTGGCGGAGGTCCGCGCAGGTCGGGGGGTTGGAGCAGGTGACGTAGTCGTCGATGCAGGTCTGGTAGTCCGTGCCCGCCGCGACGCAGTCCGAGAGGTCCGCGAAGCAGGGGTCCGACGGGGGCACGCCGTTGCAGGTGTACCAGTCGTCGAGGCACTCCACGTAGGTGACGGAGCCTTCGTAGTTGCAGCCGAATAGGGCGCTGTCGCACGCGTTGTAGCCGTAGCAGAGGGCGACGTCCTCGTAGCAGTCACCGAGGTCGCCACCGGCGTCGACGCACTCGTCGAAGATGTCGAAGCAGGTGGGCGGGTAGAGACAGGTCTCGTAGCCCTCGAGGCACTCCTCGTAGGGGGTGCCGACGTTGATGCAGTCGTTCATCTCGGTCAGGCAGGGCTCGGCCGGGAGCGACTCGCACGCGTAGTAGTCGTACAGGCAGACGGCGTAGTACTCGCCGCTGTCCTCGCACTCGTACAGGTCGAGGAGGCAGCTGTTCCCGCCGTAGGTGCAGTAGGCGAAGAAGTCGTAGCAGTCGGCGGGGTCGAGGCCGGCGTCGACACACTCGTCGTACAGGTCGAAGCAGGACGGGCCGTACACGCAGGTGTTGAACTCGTCGTAGCAGTCGCCGGGGTCGGTGCCGGCGTCGATGCAGGTGCTGTAGTCGTCGAGGCAGGTGTTCGGCGCGCCGTAGCAGGCATAGTAGTCGGCGGCGCAGACCAGCGGGTCGGTGCCGGCGCTCACGCAGGTGCTGTAGTCCTGGGCGCAGGTGCCGCTGAAGGTGTAGCAGTCGTAGTACGCGTCGAGGCAGGTGTTGGGGTCGCCGCCGGCATCGAGGCACTCATCGTAGGTGTCGAGGCACAGGTCGTAGGGCTCGACGTAGTAGCACTCGTAGAGCTCGAGGGAGCAGTCCGCCTCGTTGCCGCCAGCATCGAGACACTCGTAGTAGTCGTCGAGGCAGGGGGCGTAGCTGCCGTCGCAGATGGAGCGCTCGGTCTCGCAGTCCTCGACCGTGCCGCCGGCCGCGATGCAGTCGTCGTACACGGTGTCGCACAGGTCGCTCGAGCAGGTGTAGTACTGCTGCGCACACTGGTTGGGGTTCGTGCCCGCGTCGATGCAGTCGCTGTAGGCGTCGGTGCAGTCGTCGCCGAGGCCGTAGCACTCGTAGTACTCGAAGACGCAGGCGGTGTAGTCCCCGCCGGCGTCGACGCACTCGTAGAAGTCGCCGAGGCAGGGGCCGATGCCCATGCAGACGTCGTAGGCGTCGTCGCAGTCCTCTTCGGTGCCGCCGGCCGCGATGCAGGCGTCGCGCTCGCTGGTGCACTGGTCGACGAAGCACTCGCCGTAGAGGAAGCCACACACCTCGTAGGAGACGCCGAGGTCGAGGCACTCGCCGAACTGGGTCAGGCAGGGCTGCTCGAGGTTGTAGCACTCGTACAGGTCGATGGCGCAGTCCACCGGGCTACCGCCGGCGTCGAGGCACTCGTAGTACGCGTCGTTGCAGATGCCGCCGCCGTAGCCGACGCACTGGTAGAAGTCGTCGAGACACTCGTACGGGTCCGCGCCAGGCTGCGCGTAGCAGTCCTCGAAGTCCTCGTAGCACTCGTCGACCGTGAAGGGGCCGGTGTCGGTGTCGGTGTCGGTGTCCGTGTCGGTGTCGGCGTCGGCATCCGCGTCAGTGTCGGCGTCGGTATCGGCATCCGTGTCCGAGTCGGTGTCGGTATCGGTGTCGGCCGGAGGCGTCGTGGTGTCCTCCGACTTGTCACCCGAGCAGGCCATCGCGAACACGAGGGCAAACGTACCAATCCACTTCATCAACACTCTCCTCGCAGGCCGTCTGGCCGCTTGACGGCGCAAGATGCCCGGGCGACGCGCGTCCGTCAACCCAAAATCCCGACGCAAACCCCCCTCGGCCTCCGCTGGAGCCCTCGATGGTGGGAGGCCGCACGGGGGGGAGGGTGCAGCCGCCTGCTGCGTGTGGGAGGGGTCCCGCACGGCCTGTGGGAATTCGCCCACGGCCACGACCGCGCGCCCTCGGGGCGGCAGCCCGACGTCGTCATTGTCGGCAAGGCTCCGTGGCTGCGGTCGCCCGACCCGAGGCTGGCACAGCCCTTGCTTTGGCCCTGTGTGACCTCCCGGGCCCCTCGCCGAATGGGAGGACGTCATCCCCACCACGGACCCTCTGGAGGCGCAACGTGGAACACTTCCTGGCGTTCGAGACCCTGGCCCGAATGGCCATCGAGCTCGGGCTCGGCATCTGCTTCAAGCTCTACTGCGACAACGGCCGCATCCACTACCGGGACTTCGTGAACGACTTCCTGTTCTGGGTTCCCGGCGTCGAGTCCTTCGACGGAACGGGCCTCGAGCGCCAGTGTGCTGCCGCCTTCCCCGCGCCCAACCCCACGTCCGAGGTCGAAGAGACGTCGGTTCCCCTCGCTGCCTGATTGGAGGTTCTCATGTCCTACGGTCGTCCCGCCCACGAAGTGGCCCGCCTCGAGGCCCATCCCGCCGAGCTGGCCCGCAACGTCTTCCGCATCACCATGTTCGGGGTCGTCGCCTTCATCGGCGTCACCTTCTACGTGATGATGTAGAGGATCTGGCCTGAGGGTGGGCTCTGCCCCCCCTCGGGCACCCCCCCGTCTCGGCCCTACGCTCCGCGCTGCGCGCGTCGCTTCGGGTGGCACCCTCGCTCGGCCTACGGTGCGCTCGTTCCTCGCTGCCCTCCGGCTCGCTCGGGGCCATCTCGCGGCTAGCGAGACCGAGTCCGGGCGCTGATTCGACGCCGCCCCGGGACGTCCCGCCTGCTCGCAGGGACGCCCCGGGGCGCTCTGGAACTGGCCTGAGGGTGGCTCTGAACTGGCCTGAGGGTGGGCTCTGCCCCCCCTCGGGCACCCCCCCGACTCGGCCCTACGCTCCGCGCTGCGCGCGTCGCTTCGGGTGGCCCCCTCGCTCGGCCTACGGTGCGCTCGTTCCTCGCTGCCCTCCGGCTCGCTCGGGGCCATCTCGCGGCTAGCGAGACCGAGTCCGGGCGCTGATTCGACGCCGCCCCGGGACGTCCCGCCTGCTCGCAGGGCTCTAAACTGGCCTGAGGGAGGGCTCTGCCCCCCCTCGGGCACCCCCCCGACTCGGCCCTCCGCTCCGCGCTGCGCGCGTCGCTTCGGGTGGCACCCACGCTCGGCCTACGGTGCGCTCGTTCCTCGCTGCCCTCCGGCTCGCTCGGGGCCATCTCGCGGCTAGCGAGACCGAGTCCGGGCGCTGATTCGATTCCACCGCCGCCCCGGGACGTCCCGCCTGCTCGCAGGGACGCCCCGGGGCGCTCTGGAACTGGCCGGAGGGTGGGCTCTGGAACTGGCCGGAGGGTGGGCTCTGCCCCCCCTCGGGCCCCCCCCCGCCTCGGCCCTCCGCTCCGCGCTGCGCGCGTCGCTTCGGGTGGCACCCTCGCTCGGCCTACGGTGCGCTCGTTCCTCGCTGCCCTCCGGCTCGCTCGGGGCCATCTCGCGGCTAGCGAGACCAGGTCCGTCGGCATCCGGCCATGCCTGCGGACGATGTACCGCTTCAGGGCTTGGGGCGGACGTTGGCGTTGAAGGCGACGGCGATGCGGAGGCCGTCGGGGCCGTCGGTCTTCGTGGCGGTGGGGTGGACCATGTGGAGGAGCCTCCCCGGGAAGAGGGCCATGTGGTCGACCTGGGGAGAGACGAGCACCGAGCCGCGCCCCCAGGGGTCATCGGCCGGGGAGGGGTGGAAGAGCTCCAGCTGACCCCGGCTGGCCCCGTTCCCCATCCGGGGCACCTGCAGCCACACCACGACGGACCATGGCTGAGGTGCATGGTGGTGGGGGCTGTTGTAGTCGTCGGGACCCAGGACGCTGGCCCATGCGCTGCCGAGCTGGAGGCTGTGCCGCTCCCACTGCCCGTACGCGGGGGCGAGGCAGGCGCGGGCCTCGGCCATGCAGGCGGCCAGGACCCGTCGCACGGGCGCGGGTGCTCCTCGGCCGAAGAGGCGACCCGAGTGCCAGCCCCCCCGCACGCTGCGACCGGCGGAGGGGTGCTCCTTCATCAATCCCTGGATGGCCGTCACCGCTTCGCGACGCACGGACTCCAGGCCCGCCAGCGGACGGACCCACAGGGGCGTCGTGAACAACAGATCCGGCTCGATGGAGCCCTCCACCGCGCTCGCTACAGCTCGTCGGTCTCTTGGGCGACGCCGTTCTGCACCTGGTCCGAGGACAGCAGCTCGTACGTGATGCGGATCGTGTGGAGCTCCTCGGGGATGAAGTCGAGGAAGGTGATCGAGTTCCGCTCCTCGTTGTAGATCCAGTCGACGTCGCGGTCGTAGTTCTGGACAGCGCCCTCCGGCGTGACGATCTGGACCATGATGGTCGCCTCGATCGGCGCCTGGGTGAGGAAGTACTCGGTGTCGAAGCCCGACGCCTGCAGACCCAGCTGCTCCAGCAGGCCAGGCCAGTTCTCCTCGGCGAGGTCCCAGTCGACGCCGCCGATCTCCCGAGCGACGGCCCGGTAGCGGTCGCCGCGGGTGGCGGTGATGGCGGAGAAGGTGCGCTGGGGGATGGCGTCCTTCAGGCCGTCGTACCAGTCGATGAACTCGTCGAGGGTGACCACGTTGTCTTCGGTGTAGTCAGCCTCGTCGGAGATGCAGATGGTGTGGAGGGCGGCGTCGTCGCGCCAGAAGCCGTCGTTGGGGCCGTCGATCTTCTCCTCGAGCGCCAGGAACACGGCTCCGATGCCTCGCTCCGGGAAGCGGCCACCGGTGCCCACCTTGGCCATGCTGCTGAAGGTGCCCACGGGGTCGATGGTGTCGGAGTCGATGACGGTGAGGCCCCCGGGCCCCCGAACGAACGAGCCGGAGCTCCCGGCGTAGTCGCTGCTGATGGTGTCGGAGGTGGTGATGGAGATGTGGTAGTCGAGGCCCGAGCCGAGGAAGAACTCCATGAAGAACGGGAAGTTCTCGGACAGCTCGTCCTGCTCGTTGCCCATGGAGCAGGAGTTGTCGATCATCCACAGGATGTCGGCCTGAGGCGTGGTGACCTGGAGGACCTCGTCGACCACCACGGTGTTCTCGAGCTGCGCCGGCTGCCCCAGCAGGCCCTCCTGGGCACGGGGACCGCTGATGTTGGTCTCGATGCAGCCACCCAGCACGGGGGTGGCGAGGGTCACCATCCAAAGCTTCCGATCCAAGGAGCACCTCCAGCACCTCCGTAATGCCCGCAGTCGCGGTCCGCCGTCAATCCCCATCTCGATCGGTGGGTTCTCGGGCCGTCCATGGGGGCTGGAGTCCCCTGTGGTCTCCTCTACGACCCAGTGCAGCACAGGGTGTTGTTGCGGTATTGCGCATCTAGGCGTAAATCCGACGGATGGTTTGTGCAGACCCGCATGGCCGTCGGGTCGGCTCTGGGGCACAGTGGGTAGGTCCGGAGGTTCCCATGCGTTCATTGTCCAGCGTCGTCCATCCCATCCTCGCGCTCACCGCGGCCCTGGCCCTGGCCCCGAGCGCCGCCCACGCCTGCGGCGGCTTCTTCTGCAACGTGGAGGAGCCGGTCGACCAGGCCGGCGAGACCATCGTCTTCGAGGTGGACGAGGAGAAGGAGATGGTCACCATGCACGTCGAGGTCGAGTACGAGGGCCCGGCGGACCAGTTCGCGTGGGTCGTCCCCGTGCAGGGTGAGCCCGACCTGTTCGTGAGCGCCGACGTGCTCTTCGACCGGCTGCGGGACATCACTCGTCCGTCCTACTGGGTGCGCTACCAGGACGAAGGCTGCAACACGTACCGGGGCTGGAACGCGGAGAGCGACGCAGCCTTCAGCGACGGCGACGACGACGACTCCACGCCCTCCACCGACTTCGGTGGGGTCGACGTGCTCGGCACGCAGTCGGTCGGTGCCTACGAGACCGTGACCCTGTCGGCGGAGAGCAGCGAGGCCCTCGTCACCTGGCTGCAGATGAACGACTTCGACGTGCCCACCCGGCTGGCGGACAACCTCGCCCCCTACGTGGCGGGCGGGATGAACTTCGTGGCCCTGCGCCTCGCCAAGGACTCGGACGTCGGCGACATGACCCCCCTCGGGCTCCGCTACGAGGGCACCACGCCGGTCGTTCCCCTGACCCTGACGGCGGTGGCGGCCACCCCCGACATGCCCCTGACGGTCCTGCTCCTCGGTCCCTCCCGCGGGGTGCCGCTGAACTACCTCCACGTGGGCCTGAACCCGCTGGCCATCGACTACTGGAGCGGGGGCTCCAACATCGACGACGTCATCACCCGCGGTGCCAACGAAGCCGGCGGCCAGGGCTTCGCCACCGAGTACGCCATGCCGCTCCAGGCCGACAACCTCGTCTACCGTGAGGGTCAGTACGACCTCGACCGCCTCTACGACGCCACCGACGCGGCCCACTTCATGGAGCTGCTGATGGGCACGGGTCTCACCGGCAACGCGGCGTTGATGGAGATCCTCCTCGACGTGCTGCCGCCCCCGGAGAGCTTCCAGGGAGACCCGGCGGACTTCTACAACAACCCCTGGTCCTACGAGGCCTACTACGCGGAGATCGACTTCGATCTCGAGGAGGCCATCACCGCCCTCGACGAAGGCATCGTGCGTCCCCTCGAGGAGGCCCAGGCGATGCTGGACCGGTCGGCGTGGTTGACCCGGCTCCGCTCGAGCATCTCCCCCGAGGAGATGACCCTCGATCCGTTCTTCGCCTTCAACCCCGACCTTCCCCAGAAGGCGCCCCAGTCCGAGCTCACCGTGAGCCGGCGCTGCGGCCCCGGGATCGGCACCGACGCCTACGAGGTTCCCCAGCGGCTCTTCTACCCGGAGGGCCAGACCCTGATGATCCCTTCCCAGGCCGACCTGGACGCCAAGGGGATGACCGCCTTCGAGTACGTCCAGGACTACAGCGACTTCGCCGCCCTCTACATCCAGCAGATGAGCGTGTCCGGGGAGCCCGAGATGCTCTCCGACCGCTCGAACCAGGAGCTCCCCCAGGGGGTGGGCGGCGAGGACGACGACGAGGCGAAGGCGGCCGGCTGTGGCTGCAACAGCTCATCGGCGGGCTGGGGCTGGGCGGCACTGCTCGGGCTCGGGGCGACGATGGCTCGTCGTCGCCGCTGAGGAGTCCGTTGCGCACGACCGCTGCTTGCTGATTGCTCGTCGCTCCGCCGTCATCTACCTTTCACCGAGGCACACACCATGAACACGCTCCTCCTCTCCGTCCTCCTCGCACCCACGCCCGCCGAGGCCTGCGGCGGCTTCTTCTGCAACCGAGACCAGCCCGTCGACCAGTCTGGCGAGACCATCGTCTTCGAGGTCGACGAGACCGAGGACAAGGTCACCATGCACGTGCAGGTCGACTACGAGGGACCGGCCGAGTCCTTCGCCTGGGTCGTGCCGGTGAAGGGCGTGCCCGACCTGTTCAGAAGCCACGATGCCCTGTTCACCGGCCTTCTGAACCTGACGGGGCGCTCCTTCGGCGTGCGCACCGACAACTCCGACTGCGAGAACGGCACCTACCTGTACGACTACGATGCCGGCTATCCCTCGGCGTCCTCCAGCTTCTCGGACAGCGGAGCTCCGCCGTCGGGTGGCGGTGGGGTCACGGTCCTCGACGCGGGCACGGTCGCCTCCTACGAGACGGTGACGCTGTCCGCCGAGGACTCCACCGTGCTCGTGGAGTGGCTCCAGGACAACGACTTCGACGTGCCGGACACCATGGCCGACGCGCTGGCCCCCTACGTGGCGGGCGGGATGAACTTCGTGGCGCTGAAGCTGCAGAAGGACGCCGACACCGGCAACCTCGCGCCCCTGGCCATGCGCTACGACGGCACGGTCCCCGCTGTGCCCCTGACGCTGACGGCCGTGGCGGCGACCGACGACATGCCGATGACGATCTACCTCCTCGGGGAGGCCCGTGGGGTGCCGCTCAACTACCTCCACGTGGGCCTGAACCCGCTGGCCATCGACTACTGGAGCAGCGGCAACAACCTCGACGACGTCATCTCCCGCGCCGCCGACGAGGCAGGCGGACAGGCCTTTGCCACGGAGTCCGCCACGGAGCTCTCCAGCGTGCGCTCGCTCCTGTACACCGAAGGCCAGTACGACACGACGGTCCTCGAGGGGCTCGGGCCCGCGGACTTCGTGGCGGCCCTGCCCAACGCCGGCTTCTTCGGCAGCCAGGAGGTCCTCGACGTGCTTCGCGAGCACATCCCCGTGCCCGCGAGCTTCCCGTACGACGAGAACGACTTCTACAACAACCCGTCGTACTACGCCGACTACTACGACCTGATCACCGACTTCGACGTCGACGCCGCCATCGCAGACCTGGTGGACGCCGAGGTGGAGCCCCGCCAGGCGGCCCAGGAGATGCTGGAGCGCGCGAGCTGGCTGACCCGGCTGCGCAGCAGCGTGTCGCCCGCGGAGATGACCCTCGACCCCCACTTCGGCTTCAACCCCGACCTGCCGCCGGCGGAGAGCATCGCGTGGCTCGACGTGAAGCGGCTCTGCGACACCGTCGTCCGCGACTACCGGGACGCACCGCAGCTGCTGACCTACCCCTACGGTCAGTCGCTGGTCATCCCGTCGGAGGCGTCGCTGGCCGACCGAGGGGTCAGCGCCTTCGAGTACGTGTCCGACCAGTCCGCCTTCGCGGCGCTGTGGATCGAGCAGATGTCCACCAGCGGAGCCCCCGACGTGTTGGTCGACCAGTCGGGCAACGGGACGACCAGCAACCCGACGATGCCGGGCACCAACATGCCGGGCACCTACACGAACGACCCGTCCCTGGCGGGGAACGGCGGTGGCAGCGAGGAGAAGGCGGGCTGCGGCTGCAGCGCCACCGGCTCGGCCGTCGGCTGGCTTCCGCTCCTGGGCCTGCTGGCGCTCGGGCGTCGGCGATGAGGGGGGCGGTGCTGGTGGTGGCGATGTGCTTCGCCGGGTGCGCTGGGGGCGGGGAGGCTCCCGGGGGCACCGGCGACACAGGCTGGGTCGACACCGATGTGCCCTGCTATCCCCACGGCCCACCCCGTCTCGATGTCGGGGAGGGGGCCGAGGGTTGGGGCATCGACGGCATCGACATCATCACCGGCATCCCTCCGCAGGGGGGCGCCCCCTACGCCCGCTTCCGCGTCCGGGTGGCAAACCTGGAGCTCTCCGACGGCGCGGAGGTGCTGGTGCACCTCTACGATCGCGACGACGTCCTGGTCGGCCACGTCGAGGTGATGTCGGGCTTCGTGTGCGCCAACGTCGGAGACAACGCCGATCACTGGGTGACCCCCGAGGTCCATGCCCGCTTCGACGGCCTCGAGCTCCTCGAGCTCCACGAGGTGCCCGTGCGGATCGAGGCCAGCGTCGTGGGCCTGGAGGAGAGCGTGGTGGCGAGCGGCGAGGGCACCCTGATGGTCGACGAGCACTACCTGGACTAGTGCGACGACTCGGACGTCCTTCGTCAGATGTCCGCTGGCCGTGGCGCGAGGCTAGCTCGCCAGGCGGATCCGGTCGCGACCCGCCGCCTTGGCCGCGTACATGGCCAGGTCGGCCCGCCTCAGGACCTCCTGGGCCGCCTCGCCGGGTGCGACCTCCGCGATGCCCATGCTGACCGTGAACATCACCACGGCCCCCGAGGGGGTGGAGACCGCCGCGCGGCGGAGGCTCTCGCCGAGTCGCTGTCCGAGGGTGTGGGCCCCTTCCAGGTTGGTGTGGGGCAGCACGAGGGCGAACTCCTCTCCCCCGACCCGTCCCACCAGGTCGGTCTCCCGGCTGACGGCCCGGCATCGCTCGCCGAGGGCCTGGAGGACCTGATCCCCCACGCCGTGGCCGAAGGTGTCGTTGATCTGCTTGAAGTGGTCGACGTCGAGGAGGATCACCGTGACGGGTCCGCCTGAGCGTCGAGCCTGGGCGAGCTGGCGGGACAGGCCTCCCATCCACGCACGACGGTTGAGGACGCCGCTGAGGTCGTCCACGCTGGCCAGCCGCTCCAGCGCCTGCCGGGAGCGCCGCTGGGTCAGCCCGTGGCCGATCCACTGGGCGATCAGGCCGATCAGGGCACGGTCGTCGGCGGTGAAGGGCCGTGACGGGGCCGGGCGCGAGAAGTTCAGCGTGCCGTAGGTCTCGCCGTCGACCTGGATGGGGCAGCCCAGGTAGGACTCCAGCTGGAAGGCCAGGTAGCAAGGATGGGAGCGGATCTCGCTCTGTCCTGCGTGGTGAAAGCCGACGGGCGCGTCGGCGGCCAGGGTGTGGCTGCAGTAGGTGCCGCCGACGTCGAAGGTGGTCCCGACCTGCAGGGCCCCGGCGGGGTCGCGCACGTGCTCCACTGTGTAGAGGTCGCCCTCCACGCGGCTCACGATGCCGAGGGGGAGGTCGAAGTGCTCGGCACCGAGGGCGAGCATGCGGCCCACCCGCTCCTCGAAGTCCATGGACCCGTCGGCCGAGAGGGCATGGAGCCGCTGCAGGGTGTCGAGGGACTGCTCGCTGCGGGTCGCCGGCTCCACGATGCCGTAGAAGCCGACCGTCTCGCCAGCGCCGTCGACCAGCTGGCCCGCGGTGGTGTTGGCGAGGAAGGTTCCGCCGTCGCCACGGCGGTAGTGGACCCGGTAGGTGTCGTCCCGCTCGTTGAGACCGATCCGGTAGCGAGCGTGGCCCTGGGCCTCGAAGGCCTCGTCGCTGGTGTACAGGCAGCGCGCGCTCTTCCCGACCAGCTGGCCGTCCGCCGGGGAGAACAGCGACAGCGCCGGACGGTTGGCGTAGGTGATGGTCCGGTGCAGGTCGGTCGCCACCGCGGCGCGGGGGAAGCGGTCGAAGACCGACGCCAGATCGGCGGGTGATGTCGGTGCGTGCTGCATCTGGCCTCCGTCTGTCCATCGGTGCCGAGTGGGCGGCCTTGAGGGGATCTCAGCCGGGGTGCTCTCGGACCAGCTCGAGGATGGCCTGGCTGTAGCGCCGCACCCGGGTCGGGCCCATCCCGTCGATGGCGAGCAGGTCCTTGGCGGACTGCGGGCGCGTCGCCACGATGGCGTCGATCACGGCGTTGGGGAAGACCTGGTAGGGCTTGTACCGCTTGCGACGAGCCTCTCGGCTCCGGAAGTTCCGCAGCGCTGCCTTCAGGCCCTTGGGGGCCTCTCCCTTCTTCCGGGTCGTCTTGGGGCGCACGCGCTTGTCCGGGAGCCAGACCGTCGGGTACTTCCGCCCCTTGGGCACCAGGCGTCCGTCCTCCAGCATGGCCTCGATGGTGGCGAGCACCGCCAGCTCGGGAACCCCTGCGAGGGCACCATGGTGGGGATTCTTCAGGAGCCCGAGCCCCTTGATGCGCTTGGCCTTGCTCCCTCGGATCCCCGCGGCCACGGCCGTCTTGCCGACCGGCTTCTTGAGGGCGTCGACGAAGGCGAGGATGGCCTGCTCCTGCTCGTCGGTCAGCTCGACCGAGAGGTCCTCCCTGCGCTTGGCGACCCGGGCGCGACGCCGCTCCCGATGGGCGTCGCGGGCCTCCTGGACCTGCTCCTCGACGGCGACGGGACGGCGACAGGCGTCGCAGCGTCCGCAGTCTGCGGCCCCCGGCTCGCCGGTGAAGTGCTCCACCAGCATGGCCTGACGGCAGCGGGTGCCGAAGACGTAGTCCTGCAGGGCCTTCCAACCAGACTCCGCCCCCGGGTCGTCGCTCCCCCGGCGGAGCCGCTTCTGGGTGACGGCATCGCTGGCGCTGTACAGGAGGACCGCCCGGGCCGGCGCCCCGTCTCGTCCCGCTCGACCGGCCTGCTGGTAGTAGCCCTCGAGGGAGCCCGGCGCTTGAGCGTGGGCGACCAGCCGGACGTCGGGCAGGTCGACCCCCATGCCGAACGCGGTGGTGGCGACCAGCACCCGGGTCTTGCCGGCGGCGAAGTCGTCCTGGGCTTTGGCCCGCGCCCCGTCGGTGCGTCCCGCGTGGTACCAGCCTACCTGGATGCCGGCGCCACGGACGTCCTGGGCGAGGGCGACGACCCGCTTCCGGGTGGCGGCGTAGACGATGGCGCGGCCGTCGGCGAGGTCGGTGTCGTGGAGGAGCTCCACGATGCGGGCGGTCCGGGCCCGGTCGCCTCGGACGTGCTCCACCTCGAAGGAGAGGTTCTCCCGCTCGAAGCCGCGGCGCACCACGACCGGGTCCACGAGGCCCAGGCTGTCGCGGATGTCGGCCATCACCCGGGGGGTCGCGGTGGCGGTCAGCGCCATGACGGGTGCCCCCAGCTCCTTCTTGAGGACACCCAGGTTCCGGTAGTCGGGGCGGAAGTCGTGGCCCCAGGCGCTGATGCAGTGGGCCTCGTCGATGGCGACGCGGTGCACCCCGGCCTCCCGGAGGCGACGTCGGAAGCGGGCGGACGTCAGCCGCTCGGGGCTGGCGTAGATCAGCGCGTGGTCGCGGAGGCGGGCCTCGATGCGGCGCTTGGTCTCGGTGGGCATCCCGCGGTGCAGGCAGGCGGCGGGCACGCCCTTGTCGGACAGGGCGGCGACCTGGTCCTCCATCAGCGCCACGAGGGGACTGACGCACAGGGTCGGGCCCGCCTTGTGGTCGAGGACGGCGGGGACCTGGTAGCACAGGGACTTGCCGCCGCCGGTGGGCATGAGGACCTGCACGTCGCGACCGGCCCGCCATGCGTCGATGGCCTCGACCTGTCCGGCCCGGAAGGAGCGGTGGCCCCACACGGAGCCGAGGACGAGGAGAGCGTCGAGCACTACAGGCTGGCGACGAGGACGCCCACGCCGGCTGCCAGCAGGAAGAGCACGAACAAGCCGACGGCGAGCAGGGCCGGGGAGAGGTGGGTGGACGACCCACCCGACGCGAGGGGGCGGCTGGGGGGCTGCTTCGGGGGCCCGAGCTTCATGGACGGGAACTGGGACTCTTCGCTGTCGGCGTAGTGATCGGTGAAGGTGATCAGCGACGGCCGGGAGTCCTGGGAGAGCTCGGCGATGGGGTCGGAGCCGAGCAGATCGGCGACGGGGGAGTCGGGGTCGGCCACGGACTTGAGCTCGGGGCCGCGGATCCCCTTGTGGACGGCGCCTTCGTCGGGGTCGGGCTGCTCGCTGCGAGGGGGGTCGACGGGGGTGACGGAGACGACCTTGGGGGGACCGCCCGGCTCCAGGGTCACGGCCGTCTTCACGCTCCGGTCGCTGGTGAGGGCGCTCACCGGGGTGGCGGTGCTGAACGAGGGGTTCACGAGGAGACGGAGCTCGGGGTCGCCGTCGAGGCGGGACACCAGCTCCCTCACCGAGGGGATGCGGTCGTCGGGGTCGGGGGCGAGCATGTCGACCACGAGGGCCTCGAGGGCCTCCGGGCAGTCCGCGCGGACGTCGTGGACCTTGGGACGGTCGCCGCTGGCCACCTGCTGGTAGATCTCGACGACCCCGGTGCCGTCGAAGGCCCGTCGACCGGTGACCATCTCGAAGAGGATGCAGCCCATGCTGAACACGTCGGCCCGCTCGTCGACCGAGCTGGCGCCGCGGAACTGCTCGGGGGCCATGTACTGGGGGGTGCCGAAGGTGGTGCCCATCTGGGTGACCGCCTTCTCCGCCTCGGTGGACAGGACCTTGCCCAGCATGAAGTCGTGGATGTACGGGTGGTTCGTGAGGCTGACCAGGATCTTCGCCGGCTTCAGGTTGCGGTGTACCAGGCCGTGGGCGTGGGCCGCTCGCAGACCGAGGCAGGCCTTGCGGAAGAGCTGCACGATGTCGGTCAGCGACCGCTCTTCCGCTGCGCACCAGCCCGTGAGGTTCGTGCCCTCCACGAAGTCCGACACCACGGCGATCTTGCCCTCGATGTCGACCACGTCGACGATGGGAAGCAGGTTCGGGTGACGGATGGTGCGGAGGGCCTCGCCGGCCCGACGCAGCCGCTCCTGGAAGCTGGACTCCTGGAGGAACAGCAGCTTCATGGCGTACGCCTGATGGCGCTCGTCGTGGCTGACGGCGTATGTGATGGCCATCGAGCCCTGGTGGATCACGGCGTCGATGTTCCAGCCGTCGACGGTGGAACCTACCTGCAGCATGGGCGCGAACCTACCACGGGGGAGGTGGGCTGTGGCCGGCGCTCAGCCCAGGTCGGCGCGGGTGGTGACGATGCGGGAGATCAGCCCGTACTCCACGGCTTCCTCGGCGGTCATCCAGTAGTCGCGGTTGCTGTCCTTCTCGATGCGCTCGAGGGACTGGCCCGTCTCCTTGGCGAGGAGCTCGTTGATCCGCTGCTTGGTCTGCAGCAGGTCCTTGGCGGTGATCTCGAGATCCGTGGCCTGGCCGCGGATGACGCCGGGGATGTAGACCTGGTGGATGAGCAGCTTGGTGTTGGGCATGGCCAGCCGCTGCTCCTTGGGGGCGCCCAGGAGGATGATGGTGGCGATCGACGCGGCCAGGCCGGTGCACACGATGCGGATCTCCGGCTGGATGAAGCGCATGGTGTCGTAGATCGCGAAGCCGTCGGTGACGCTGCCACCGGGGCTGTTGAGGATCATCGTGATCGGCGCCTCGGGGTCGGCCTGCTCGAGGGCGAGGAGCTGGGCACAGATCTTGTGGGCGTGCTCCTGGTCGATGGCCCCGAAGACGGACAGCTGACGGCTCTCGAAGAGCCGCTTGGCGATGGGGGTGAACGCAGCCTTCTCAGCGGCCTTCTTCTCCTCGTCGTCATCGTCCTTGTCGTCGGCTCGGTAGGGAACGGGGCTCAGATCGTTGTGCACGGGGAAGACCCTCCTTGGGGTGTCATGGCGATGCATCGGTGTAACCACGCGTGGCTTGAGGTCGAGGGCCAACGGGGTCCGACCCTGGCTCAGGGGAGGGGAGAGGCCGTCACATCCTGTTGCTGGACCGCGAGATGGCCACGAATAGCGGATGGAGGGAGGGTGCATGGTCGCGGTGTGGATGGCGTGGGCCTGGGCGGGCTGGCCCGATCTCGAGGCCCCTCCGAGGGTGGGGGGTGGCAGCGACGACGTGGCGCTGGTGGTGGCCGTCGACCACTACTGGGCGGTCCCCGACGTGCCCGGCGCGACCGACAACGGGCGGGACTGGTACCGCTACCTGGTCGACGGGCGCGGCGTGCCCCCCGAGCGGGTGCGGCTGCTGCGGGACGAGGAGGCCACGGTCGAGGCGATGCGGGAGGCCCTCGGGGAGCTGGGCGCGATGGTCCACGACGAGGGCACCGCCTGGGTCGTGTTCGTGGGGCACGGGGCTGTCGACCCGAGCGGGCGAGACCAGCTGCTCCTCGGCGCCGACGTGCAGGGGACGGCCAGCAGCCTGTCGGCCCGGTCCCTTCGTCGATCCGAGGTGGAGTCGGCGCTGCCGGATGCGGTGATGGTGCTCGACAGCTGCTTCAGCGGCCTGGGGGTCGACGGCCGTCCGCTGGTAGAGGGGTTGCAGCCGCTGGTACCGTCGTGGGCCCTGACGGATGCGGGGTCGACGGTGCTCGCTGCAGGAACGGGGCAGCAGTTCGCGGGGCCCCTCCCGGGGGCGGGGCGTCCGGCCTTCTCCTACCTCGTGCTCGGCGCCCTGCACGGCTGGGGAGATGCCGATGCCGACGGGGTGGTCTCGGCATCGGAGGCGGTGGACTACGCGGCTCGAGCCCTCGAGGCCACGGTGAGGGACCGACGCCAGCAGCCCGTGCTGGCGGGACCGGACCGTGCGCTGGGGACGTCGGGGCGAGGAGGTGGGCCCGACCTGGGCGCCCTGGTCGTGTCCGAGGTGCGCTCGCTGGAGCTCCCCGCTGTGCCGCAGCGGGTCGACCTGCGGGGAGGGCAGAGCGGCGACCTGGAGCTGGAGCGCCTGCTGGCGGTGGCCCTGGCCCGACAGGAGGACGACTCCTCGGCGGGCACCAAGGCGAGCGCCTGGTCGAAGGTGGCGCACCACGAGGAGGGAGCCCACGCCTATGGCGAGCAGGCGGCGGAGGCGGCGGCGTCGTGGGGAGCGGTGGTGGTGGCCCGGCAGGAGCTGTGGACCGGGTTCCGGGAGGAGCACGACGACCTGCGGGCCTTCCTCGACACCGAGGAGATTCCCACCGAGCGGCGCCTGGAGGTCGTGGAGGACTTCCTCGAGCGCTGGCACGAGCACGCGGGGGCCTCCTGGTACTACCAGGACGTGGCGCACGCGCGGGGGTCCCTGGAGGCGGGGCGCCCCGCGTCGATCGGCCGCTACGGCGGGTACCGCTACGATGACGACCCCGGCGGTCTCGGGCCCTTCTTCTGGGGCTGGGACAAGTCGCTGGTGCGCCATGGCGGGGTGCTGCCCTTTCGGGTCGGCGTGCCGGTGCTGCTCGGGGACGAGCCGGTGCTGGGCATCGACGGGCAGCTGGCGCTCGGGGCGACGGCGGGGATGGTGGACTTCGGGCTCGCGGGCGTGATGCTGGCGGAGCGCCAGTCGGGGCTGAGCTTCTACGGGGGCGTTCAGCCCTTCGCCGTTCGACGACGCCACCGTGCGGGGCGGAACCCGGGGGAGATCGGCGGCTCGTTCATCAATCCGATGGTGGGGGTAGGTGCCCGCATCGGCTTCGACAAGTCCGAGCAGTACGTGGACGTGTACGTGGCGGACCACCTGTTCCTGACCAACGTGTTCGGGTTCCGGCTGGAAGGACGCTTCCCGGTGCTGGCGCTGAACAACAGCACGGTGATCGAGGAGATGTCGCCCATGTTCGTGCCGAGCGTGGTGTTCACGCCGAGGTGGTAGGGGTCAGCGCCGTCGCGACAGCCGTCCCCAGCCCCAGGGGATGGACGCGGGGTGCTGGCAGCCGCACCCGTCCATGGCCCGCCCGACGGCGCCGTCCCCAGCAGCACCCGGCGCGTCGGGTTCGGCGTCGGTGATCGACGGGTCGGTCGTGTCGGTGTCGGTGGTCGACGGGGTCGTG
>Ga0213839_1000956_pt1 | contig 22304 bp, 18 predicted proteins | sample SWPATP21_FD_160075 | JGI IMG/M metagenome (GOLD analysis project Ga0213839, IMG submission 160075) | Coastal seawater microbial communities from Marineland, Florida, United States - SWPA TP2 #1 | ecosystem: Environmental > Aquatic > Marine > Coastal | place: USA: Florida | collected 2016-08-14
CGTCACGGTCAACGCCGGCCGGTACAGCGCCACCGCCAGCCGCTGACGGGGCCGCTGACCGCGCGTGGAGCCCCTCAATAGCGTCTTCATTTTCTTCGCCGGGCTGTGGGCGGGCACCATCAACAGCGTCGTCGGTTCCGGCACCCTGGTCACTTTCCCGGTGCTGATCGCCCTCGGCTACGCTCCTGTCACCGCCTCCATCAGCAACGCCATGGGATTGGTGGCCGGCAACGCGGCCGGCGCCTGGGGCTACCGGAAGGAGCTGACGGGCCGCGGCAAGCAGCTGCTCCGGCTCCTCCCGGCCTCGCTGCTGGGCGCCGTCACCGGCGCCTACCTGCTGCTGCACCTGCCCGAGAAGGTGTTCTACTACGCCGCCCCCGTCCTGATCGTGCTGGCCCTGCTCATGGTGGCCTTCCAGCCGCGGCTCCAGCGGTGGGTGAAGAACCGGGAAGAAAACCCCGAACATGCCATCCGGGACCGCCGCCACGGTGTCCTGCTCGTGGTGCTGGTGTACCTGGCCGGCGTCTATGGCGGCTACTTCGTCGCTGCCCAGGGCATCCTGCTGGTCGGCATCCTGGGTGTGTTCATGACCGGGACCATCCAGAACGCCAACGCGATGAAGAACATCCTGGTCCTGGGCGTGAACGTGATCGCCGCCTGCTCCTACCTCCTGTTCGCCTTCGACCGGATCGACTGGCCCGTGGTCGGACTGATCGCCGTGAGTTCCCTGATCGGCGGGGTGATCGGCTCCAAGGTGGGGCGCCGGCTCTCCCCGGTGGTTCTGCGCGGTGTCATCTTTGTCCTGGGCCTCGTGGCGCTGGGATTCATGATCGCCAACCTGTTCAAATAACCCCGCAATTAATCCCTCGACCAGCCTCCCCGAAATGGCCTGCCAGTGACCTTCCACCATCTTGACTCCGCCGACGACCCGCGGGTTGCCGACTACACCCAACTCACGGACGTGCACCTGCGCAAAGTCCGGGAACCCGCCGAGGGCCTGTACATCGCCGAGTCCTCGCGCGTCCTGCGCCGGGCGCTGGCGGCGGGGCACCGGCCGCGGTCCTTCTTCCTGGCCGAGAAGTGGGCCGAGGACCTGGCGGATGTCTTTGAGCAGTACCCGGACGTCCCGGCCTATGTCGGCTCCGCGGCGTTGCTGGAGGAAATTACCGGCTTCCATCTGCACCGCGGCGCCATGGCGGCCATGCACCGGCCCGCCCCGGTGCCGCTCGCGGACCTGCTCGCCGGCGCCCGCCGGGTAGCCGTGCTGGAGGACATCGTGGATCACACCAACGTGGGGGCCATCTTCCGCTCCGCCGCGGCCTTGGGTGTGGACGCGGTCCTGGTCTCGCCGCGCTGCGGGGATCCGCTGTACCGCCGCAGCGTGCGGGTCAGCATGGGCACCGTGTTCCAGGTGCCGTGGGCGCGGCTGGAGGACTGGCAGGGAGGCCTCGCCGCGCTCCAGGAGCAGGGCTTCACCGTTGCGGCCATGGAACTCACGGAAGACGCCGTCGACCTCGACGAGCTCGCCGCCCGCCGGCCCGAACGGCTCGCGCTGGTGCTCGGCACGGAAGGCGCGGGCATGAGCGAAGGCACCCTTGCCGCCGTCGACCTCGCCGTGAAGATCCCGATGCGCCCGGGCGTCGATTCCCTCAACGTCGCCGCGGCGTCCGCGGTGGCGTTCTGGGAGCTCCGTCCGCGGGACTGACGTGCGGCGACGGTGTTCGTCAGGCCGCCCGCAATCGGCTATCATTGATAGCTGGCCGTCCGGTGTTTTCCGCCGGCCATCCCATTCATACCTGGCAGCTGGCAAAATCCAGTTGTGCGAACAAAGGTCCAATTATGAAGTCTGATACTCACCCGAAGTACGAAGCTGTTGTTTTCAACGACCTGGCTTCCGGCGTCAAGTTCCTGACCAAGTCCACCGTGTCTTCCAAGAAGACCATCGAGTGGGAAGACGGAAACACCTACCCGGTCATCGACGTCGAAATCTCCTCCGAGTCCCACCCGTTCTACACGGGCAAGCAGCGCATCATGGACTCCGCAGGCCGCGTCGAGCGCTTCAACGCTCGCTTCAAGGGCTTCGGCGGCAAGAAGTAACCTTCTTCGCCAAGGTCTTGTAGAGGGCCCGCACCGGCAACGGTGCGGGCCTTTTTGCGTCCCCGCCGGCATTTCCGGTTTCGCGGGTTCCCGGGTTCCCGGATGCATGCGGCAGGATGGATGCCATGACATCCCTTCCTGCGGCCACCGGGTCAGGCGCTCTCGACGACGCCGGCCGTCACCACGGCGAGTACAAGGTCCCCGGCGGGAAACTTGTGGTCGCCGATTTCGACGTCGTGGACGGCGTGCTGGCGCACGTCTCGCTCAGCGGCGATTTCTTCCTGGAACCGGACGAGGCACTGCCGGAGATCAACCGGGCGCTCACCGGACTGCCCGCGGATTCCAGCGCCGCCGACATCGCGGCCGCGGTGGCCGCGGCCCTGCCAGAAGGCACCGTGCTTTTTGGTTTTTCGCCCGACGCCGTCGCGGTCACCGTCCGCCGCGCCCTCGCGAAGGCCACCGGCTGGGCGGACCACCACTGGAACATCATCGCCCCGTCCGTGCTGCCCACCCACGTCAACGTCGCCCTGGACGAGGTCCTGACCGAGGAGGTCGGCGCCGGCCGGCGCAACCCCACCCTGCGGTTCTGGGACTGGGAGGAGCCTTCCGTGGTGATCGGCAGCTTCCAGTCGGTCCGCAATGAACTCCACCCCGCGGGCGTGGCCCGGCACGGCATCAGCGTGGTCCGCCGGATCAGCGGCGGGGGAGCGATGTTCATGGAGGCCGGCAACTGCATCACGTACTCGCTGTACCTCCCGCAGACCCTCGTGGACGGCATCAGCTTCGCGGACTCGTACAGCTTCCTCGACGCCTGGGTGATGGCGGCCCTGGAAAAGGTCGGCATCAGCGCCTTCTATGTGCCGCTCAACGACATCGCCACGGAACACGGCAAGATCGGCGGGGCGGCCCAGAAGCGGCTCGCCAACGGCGGGATGCTGCACCACGTCACCATGAGCTACGACATCGACGCCGACAAAATGGTCGAGGTGCTGCGGATCGGCCAGGAGAAGCTCTCGGACAAGGGCACCAGGAGTGCCAAGAAACGCGTGGACCCGCTCCGGCGCCAGACCGGCATGGCCCGCGCGGAGATCGTCGCGGCCATGATGGAGGTCTTCACCGAACGCTATGGCGCGACGCCCTCAGAACTCACCGACGCCGAACTGGAGGCCGCCGGCCGCCGTGTGCAGACCAAGTTCGGCACCGCGGAGTGGCTGCACCGGGTTCCGTAACTACCCCTGCGATGGTTGGTTCGCGGCCTGGGCCGTCAATGCCTGGGCTTGCGCCTGGAGGGCGCGGTGCAGGTGGCTGCGCTGTTCGATGATGATGCGCCGCAGGGCGCGCGGCGCGTCCGGGTGGGTCGTGAGCCAATCGTTAGTGCGGACCAGCACGGCGTGGGTCTCCGGTGTTCCGCCATGGCCGTCGAGGTCCTGTCCCGCAGGGTAGAGGCCGCGGACAATCCGGCTGGCGATCTCAATGCTCCGGTCCGCCCAAACCTGCTCGAGGCACTCGAAGTACGGATCGATGAATTCGGCCAGCAGCGATGCCGTGCCCGTATTGAACCCGGCGATGGTGGCGCTCAGGAGCTGGTTGGACAGGCCCGTGCCGTGGACGGCGGCCTCCCAGGCCGCCGCCTTGACGGACGCCTCGGGCCGGGCCGCGAGGGCCGTGGCATGCCCGGACTTGCCCGCCGCCGTGTTGTCCCGGGCCAACTCCTGGTCCAGCTGCGCCTGCGTGGCCTGGCCGTGGGCGGCGAGGGCGTGCCAGAAGTTCCAGCGCAATTCGGCGTCCACCGCGAGGCCGTCGATCACCGTGCTGCCGTCGAGCATGCCCCGGAGGAGGTCGAGCCGGCCGGCGTCGTACCGGCTGGTGGCGGCCAAGGTGCGGGCCCAGGCCAGTTGCTGGTCGGATCCCGGCGTTGCCGCCTGCAGCTGGTCGGCCGCGGTGTCGAGGAAGCCGCGGCGCACCGCGTCCCGCTGCCCCCGGGGCACGTACCGCTCGACCGCCGTCGAGGCGTTGCCCAGCACGTTGAGCAGGACACCGATTCCCGGTTCGGCGGGCCCGAAGCTCTGGACGGCGTCCACGTACAGGGAGGCCGGTGTGACGGCGTCGCGGGCCGAATCCCACAGCGCCGTCCAGCACAGTGCCCGTGCCATGGGGTCGCTGAGCTTGTCCAGGGAGTCACGCACGGTGCCCTCGGAACGCGGGTCCAGCCGGACCTTGGCGTAACTGAGGTCGTCGTCGTTGACCAGCAGCAAGGCCGGCCGCGGTTTCCCGGCCAGGGCGGCGACCTCGGTCCGGGCGCCGCTGACATCCGTTTCGACGCTGTCCGTGCGGACCAGCGCACCGGCGTCGTCGAAGTTGTAGAGGCCGATCCGCAGCCGGTGCGGCCGGGGCTCCTGCAAGCCGGTGGCAGGATCCACGGCGTCCTGCAGGACCGCCACGGAACCGAGCGTGTTCATGGAATCCGGGCCCTCGCCGTTCTCCGAGTTCTCGCAGGACAGGGTGGAGATGCCGGAAGTCTGAAGCCATTGGCGGGCCCACTGGGCGAGGTCGCGGCCGGACGCCTCGCTCAGTGACGCCAGCAGCTCGGCGAGGGTGGTGTTGCCGTAGGCGTGGTCGCGGAAGTACCGGCGGGACCCGGCAATGAAGGCCTCGAACCCGACGTAGGCCACGAGCTGCTTGAGCACCGAGGCGCCCTTGGCGTAGGTGATGCCGTCGAAGTTCTGCTTCGCGGCTTCCAGGTCGGGGATGTCGGCGACGATCGGGTGGGTGGTGGGGAGTTGGTCCTGCACGTAGGCCCAGGACTTGCGGTTGTTGGCGAAGTTCACCCAGGCCGTGTCCCAGTCCGTGGTCCGGTCCACGCCCAGGGTGCCCATGTAGTCCGCGAAGGATTCCTTGAGCCACAAGTCGTCCCACCACTTCATGGTGACGAGGTCCCCGAACCACATGTGCGCCATCTCGTGCAGGAGGGTGTTGGCGCGGGCCTGGTACTGCGAATCGGCGGCGCGGGAGGTGAAGACGTAGCTTTCCGTGAAGGTCACGAGGCCCGGGTTTTCCATGGCGCCGAGGTTGTACTCGGGCACGAACGCCTGCTCGTATTTGCCCCACGGGTAGGGGAAATCGAAGAGCTCGTTGAAGAAGGACAGCCCGTTCTTGGTGAGGCTGAAGAGCGCCTCGGCGTCGAAGGAGGCGGCCATGGAGGCGCGGCAGTACAGCGCCAGCGGCACGTCCAGGACCGCGCCGTCGCCGAGCGTGCCGCGCCAGGCGTCCTCGGCTTTGAAATACGGTCCGGCGAGGACGGTGGTGATGTAGGTGGACATCGACTTGGTGGGCGCGAAGTCCCAGCGGCTCGTGGCCGGATCGGACGTGAGCTGGGTCCGCAGGACCTCGGCGCCGTTGGAGGACACCTGCCAGTCCGAGGGCGCCATGACGTGGAACGTGAACTCGGCCTTCAGGTCAGGCTGCTCGAAATTCGCGAACACGCGCCGGGCGTCGGCGGGTTCGTACTGCGTGTACAGGTAGCACTGCCCGTCAGCGGGGTCGACGAAGCGGTGCATGCCCTCCCCGGATGTGCTGTACAGGGCGGTCCCGGTGATGGTGACCTGGTTTTCCTTCTGCAGGTTCTCGAGCCGGATCCGGGAGCCGTCCACGACGTCGGCGACGGCCAGGCCCTTGCCGTTGAGGAACACGCTGTGCACGCCGTCCGCGATGAAGTCCACGAAGGTCGACGCCCCGGGCTCGCTGGCCGAAAACGTGATGACGCTGCGGCTCGTGTAGCCGGCGACGTTCGGGTCCGCCGCCTCCCGGACGTCGAGGGAGACGTCGTAGCTGTGCGTGGTGATGAGGGCGGCACGGGCCGCGGCCTCGTCGCGGCTCAGATTCTGATTCGACACCCAGCTATCTAATCACGGGAGCCTGTGTGCCGGATCACGCCGCGGGCGCGCCAGGTCGGCAGGGACGTCACGTCGGCGGGAACATCAGGAAGGCGGCCGCCAGGCCCAGCAGGGCGATCAGCAGCCAGGATGCCAGCGCGGCCAGCAGGGCGCGGGCGCCGGTGTGGAGGAGCTGGCCCACCCGGACGGCTGAGCCCAGCCCGAACAGCGCCATGCCCAACAGCGCGTCCTGGAGGGCGGCGGCCGCGTCCAGGATCTCCGGGGAAAGCCAGCCGGTGGTGCGGAGGCCGGCCATGGCCACGAATCCGAGCACAAACAGCGGGATCACCGGCGGGCGCGTGGCGCCGTCGGCCATGGTACCCAGCCGGTGGTGGAACCCTGCGGCGGCGACTATCGGCGCCAGCAGGATCACCCGGGAGAGTTTGACGACGACGGCCACCGCCAGGGCCGTGGCGCCCGCGGTCTGGGCGGTGGCGACCACCTGCCCGACGTCGTGCACCGAGGCGCCGGTCCAGGCGCCGAAAAGTTGCGCTCCGAGGCCCAGCGGCCGCGCGAGCAGGGGCAACACCCCGATTGCCAGCGTCCCGCACAGCGTCACGAGCGCGACCGGGAGCACCGTCTCCTCCTGGCGGATCCGGCGCACGGCGGCCATCGCCCCGATCGCGGATGCTCCGCAAATGGCGAATCCGGTGGCCACCAGCAGCGATACGCGCGGCGGCAGCCGGAAGAGCCTGCTGATGCCGTAGGTGCCGGCAAACGCCGCCAGCACCACGGCCGCGATCAGCAGCAGCGCAGCCCAGCCGAGGCCGAGCACATCGCCGAGGCTGACCTTCAAGCCCAGCACCACGATCCCGGCCCGCATCAGGTGCTTTCCGGCGAAGTCGAGGCCGGGACGCGCCGGCCCGGCGGTCCAGCCCGCAACCCCCGGAAGGTTCGCCGCCAGGAGCCCGAGGAGCACGGCAAGGGTCATCGCCGGGATCGCGGGGAGCATCAGATGGACGGCGACTGAGGCGGCAACGGCCGCCGCGGCGCCGAGCAGGCCTGGCGCGGCCGCGGCCGCGGAGCTGGAGGGAGGCACGCCCCTACATTGCCGTACGCGGACCGAAAAGCAGTAACTGTGGCGGGCCTGTCAGCCGGACTGCCGGCCGGCCGCAGCGTTGCCCGCACACAGGGGACAGCACGGCGGACCGCGCAGGGGACAGCACAGCGGACCGCGCGGCGCGGGCCGCCGAAATGATTTCGTAACGAAAAAGTGGTTGGCTTGTCACCATGTCTGACCTATTCCAGGATTACTCCGAGGCCGCCGGCCGCTCCGGCGCCTACGACGAGATGTTTGCCCCCGGCCAGCAGGCCCGGAAGTCGTACGGGCAGGTGGCCGTGGCCCTGCGTGAACTTTCGCTGGCCGATGTCAGCGCCCGCGCCGATTCGATGGCACGGACCTTCCTGGACCGCGGTGTCACCTTCGACTTCGCCGGCGAGGAACGGCCCTTCCCCCTGGATATCGTCCCCCGGGTGATCCCCGCCGACGAATGGAGCGTCCTGGAACGCGGCGTGGCGCAGCGCGTCCGCGCCCTGGAAGCCTTCCTCAACGACGTCTACGACAAGATGACCGTGGTGTCCGACGGCGTCATCCCGCGCCAGCTCGTCACCACGAGCGCCCACTTCCACCGCCAGGTGCACGGCTTTGAACCCGCCGGCGGCGTCCGGGTCCACATTTCCGGGATCGACGTCGTCCGGGACGCCGCGGGCACCTTCCGCGTCCTCGAGGACAACGTGCGCGTGCCCTCGGGCGTCAGCTACGTCCTCGAGAACCGCCGGGCCATGGCCAAGGGCCTGCCCGAGGCCTTCGGCCAGCAGCTCATCCGCCCGGTCGAGGAGTACCCGCGCCGGCTCCTGTCCGCGCTGCGCAAGACCGCGCCCGCCGGCGTCGACGATCCCACCGTGGTGGTCCTGACCCCCGGCGTCTTCAACAGCGCCTACTTCGAGCACACCCTGCTGGCAGGCCTCATGGGCGTCGAGCTCGTCGAGGGCCGCGACCTCATCTGCCGCGGCAACCGGGTCTACATGCGCACCACGGCGGGCGAGCAGCGCGTGGATGTCATCTACAAACGCATTGACGACGAGTTCCTGGACCCCCTGCAGTTCCGGGCCGATTCCATGCTCGGCTGCCCGGGCCTGGTCAACGCGGCCCGCGCCGGGGGCGTCACCATTGCCAACGCGGTGGGCAACGGCGTCGCCGACGACAAGCTCGTCTACAGCTACGTCCCGGACCTGATCCGGTACTACCTCAGTGAAGAGCCCGTGATCGCCAACGTGGACACGTTCCGGCTGGAAGAGAAGGAAGCCCGGGAATACGTCCTGGACAACCTGGCCGAGCTCGTCGTGAAACCCGTTGACGGCTCCGGCGGCAAGGGCCTGGTGATCGGCCCGGACGCATCCAAGGACGAACTCGAGGCCCTGCGCAAGCGGGTCATCGCCGACCCCCGCGGCTGGATTGCGCAGCCGGTGCTGCAGCTGTCCACTGTGCCCACGCTCAGCGGCGACAAGTTCGGTCCCCGGCACGTGGACCTCCGCCCGTTCGCGGTCAACGACGGCGAGGACGTCTGGGTTCTCCCCGGCGGCCTCACCCGGGTGGCTCTCAAGGAGGGCTCGCTGATCGTCAATTCGAGCCAGGGCGGCGGCTCCAAGGACACCTGGGTCCTGGCCGATTCGCCGCAGGTTCCGGTCGAGGTCATCCCGCGGCCCACCATCGCGGTCCGCGAGCGGGTTTCTGTCTGGCCCGTGGAGAGCAACTGGCGTGACAGCCAGAAAGAGCAGCAACAGCAGCAGATTTCTGACGCGCAGGAGGTAACCGCGAATGCTTAGCCGTATAGCCGAGTCACTGTTTTGGATCGGCCGCTATGTGGAACGGGCCGACGGCACCGCGCGGATCCTCGATGTCCACCTTGAACGGCTCAATCACCTGCCCATGGCAGAGCAGCGGAGCGTGGCGCAGGAACTCCTCGCCGTCATGGGTGCCCGGGCGCAAAATGAGGAGTTCGGCCTCCCCGAACTGCTCAACGCCCTGGCGTACGACAAGCAGAGTGCGACGTCGATTGCCGGCTCGCTCGGCGCGGCGCGGGAAAACGCCCGCCGTGCCCGGGAGACCGTCTCCTCCGGACTCTGGGAAAGCCTCAACACGACCTACTACGGGCTGAACCAGCACCGCAAGGACGTTGTGGGCACCTACCGGTTCTGCAACTGGGTCCTGGAGCGCACGGCCATGGTCAGCGGCCTGGCCGATACCACCGTCAGCCACGACGAGAGCTGGCTGTTCCTGGTCCTTGGCCGGTCCCTGGAGCGTGCGGACATGACGGCCCGCATGCTCTCCACCCGGGATGTCCTTTCGGCCGGCATGTCCTGGGTAAACATGCTGCGCTGCGCAGGCGCCTACGAATCCTTCCTGCGGACCCGCCGGGCTGCCTTCGGCGACCAGCACGCGGCAGAATTCCTGCTCCTGGACCGGCTGTTCCCGCGGTCCATCGTCTACGCCCTGCGCGACGCCGACGAGTGCCTGGCCAAGCTTGACCCCTCGGCCCAGCGCGTCGGCTTCATCAACGACGCGCGCCGGATTGTCGGCCAGGCCCGCACCTTCCTGGAGTTCCACCGCACCGATGACCTCATGTCGGAGCTCCCGGAGCACATGGAGCGTGTGCAAAAAGCGGTTTCGCAGGCCTCGGACGCCATTTCCCGTAAGTACTTCAATCAGGCAGACGAACTGGCCTGGGTGGGAGAAGTTTCATGACCCGGCTCAAGATCGTCCACAAGACGGCGTACAAGTACAACAAGCGTGTCACCCTGTCCTACAACGAGGCCCGGATGACCCCGCTGACGGACCCGCAGCAGGTGGTGCTGGAGTCCTCCATGAAGGTCTCGCCCTCGCAGGCAGCCCTGAGCAGCTACCGCGACTACTGGGGCACGCGCGTGACGGCCTTCGACATGCAGATGCCGCACGATCACCTCGAGGTCCTGTCCACCACCACCGTTGAGGTGCACCGGGTCGAGAAGATCGCGGCCGAGGCCGACATCGTCGGATGGGACGTCCTGGCCGCCCCGGAGACGCTCAACCAGTTCAGCGACTGGATTCCGCAGTCGCAGCTGACCGGTCCCGGCTCCGAAGTACTCGGCATCATCCCGGGCGTTGTCGAGGGAAAGACGCCGCACGAGGCCGCCATGGCGGTCTTTGCCTGGATGCGCGGTGAAATGACCTACATGAAGGGCTCCACCGGCGTCACCACCAACGCCGAACAGGCCTGGAACCAGCGGCAGGGCGTTTGTCAGGACCTGGCACACCTCGCCATCGGCTCCCTGCGCAGTTGCGGGATTCCCGCACGCTATGTCTCCGGCTACCTTCACCCGCGCTCGACGGCGGATCTCGGCGAGGCCGTGGCCGGCCAGTCCCATGCCTGGCTTGAATGGTGGGACGGCGAATGGCGCAGCTGGGACCCGACCAACCACAAGCCGGCGGGGGACTTCCACGTCACCGTGGCCAGGGGGCGGGACTACCGCGACGTGCCGCCGCTGAAGGGCATCCTGTCCGGCGGCGGGGGATCGGGCCTCACGGTCAGCGTCGAGATCACCCGCCTCGCCTAGCCCCTCCACCACGTTGCCCTATCAGGTATGGCTGGTCTGAAGGCCTCAGACCAGCCATACCTGATAGCGCAAGCGGAGGTTATTCGAGGCCGGACCGGGTGGCGTCGTCCAGCGGCGTCCACCACGTCATCGGGGGTACCACCTTGAAGCGCCGGCCGGTGAGGGTGTCCGCCGTGATGCGGACGAAGTGTTCCTTCTTCCCGGCCTGCCACGGGAACAGCAACAAGCCCACGGTGTCCATGACTTCCTCCGGGTTCTTAACCGGTGCGGCCTGGCCCTTGACCACGACGCTCCAGGCGATGCCCGTATCCGCGTCCACGCCGTCGGCTTCCACCGCCACAGGTGTGTCTCCGGTGGCCGCCTGCAGCTTGGTGCCCTCCGCTGTCCGGAACACCAGCGTCCCGTGGTCCACCTTGTAGTTGATGGGGAAGATATCCGGATGATCGTCCACCCAGACCGCCAGCCGGCCCACCGTGACGCTGCGCAACAGGCGCCAGCATTCGTGGGGCTCAAGATTTTCCACGGCGTGCGGTTGGTCCTTTGACGGGTTGCCGCCCGGGTTCGCGTCAGTACTCATGCCCGCGAGCCTACGCTGGAGGGCTCAACGGCGGCTAGGGCAAAAGGTCCCAGACGCCTCAGAAAGTGTGAATTCCCGGGATCTTTGGGTCGGTTCGCGGTATTCTTGCATCAGGCAGTCAGCGTCGACGTGCGCCGGAGCGATTTTGGGGGCAACCACATGCATTCAACGGGTGATAGTTCAGGCCATACTGTGTCCGAACAAGGTACCGGAGTTGACGAACTGGTGAGGGGCTTCGTCGTCCGGCCGGAAGAGTTACTCCAGTCCAAGGAACGCATGGCCGGCCTGCTGGAAGCGGTCGTGGCGTTGGCGGAGGACCTGAGCCTGGATGCCGTCCTGGAACGGGTGGTCGAGTCGGCCTGCCGGCTATTGCATGCCCGTTTTGGTGCTTTGGGAGTAATCGGCGGCGACCACGCGCTGAGCCACTTCATCACTGTCGGCGTCGACGGTGAACTCGCGCGGCGGATCGGCCCGCTGCCGACCGGCCACGGCGTGCTCGGCCTCCTGATCAGGGATCCCCGGCCTCTTCGGCTGCACGATCTTCGCCAGCACCCGGAGTCTTACGGGTTCCCCGCAAACCACCCGCCGATGGAGTCTTTCCTCGGCGTTCCGGTGCGCGTCCGGGACGTGGTCTTCGGTAATCTCTACCTCACGGAAAAGGAAGGCGGGGAGGATTTCTCCGCCGAAGATGAGGCCCTGGCCGTCGCGTTGGCTGCGGCCGCCGGTGTCGCCATTGAAAATGCCCGGCTCTATGACGACGCCCGCCGCAGGGCCCGCTGGCTGGAGGCCAGCATGGACGTCTCCGGGCTGATGCTGAGCACGGACCGCGACTTCACCTCGGGCGGCCTGGATCCCATTGCCGGCCGCGCGCTCCAGGAGTCCGCGTCCGACCTCGCGCTGCTGGTGGCGCCCGCTGCCGACGGCCGCGGCCACGTGGTGATCGGCGTCGCCGGTGCACGTGGACCGGCCTTTTCCGGCAGGTCACTGCGCCTTGAGTCTGAGCTCCTGGAAGGAGTTCTCGACGGCGGCGAACCGGTGCTGTTCGACGATGCGTCGGAGGTGGTCGGAGAGATCGACGACGGCGTCACCGGGCCGCTGCTGGCGGTGGCCCTCAGTACTCAGGGCGCCCACCATGGGCTCCTTCTGCTGGCACGGAACAAGGACTCGGTCCGCTACGCCCGGACTGACATCGAGATGGGAGCGGTGTTCGGCTCGCACGTGGCCCTCGCCCTGGAACTGTCGCGGGTGCACCGCCTGCGCGAAGAGCTCCTGGTCTTCACTGACCGCGACAGGATCGCCCGTGACCTGCACGACCTCGTCATCCAGCGGCTTTTCGCCGCCGGACTGAGCGTACAGAGCCTCACCCGTTACACGAAGGATGAGCTGGCGCTGGAGCGGATCCGCAACATCACGGGCGAACTCGACGAGGCGATCCGAAGCCTCCGCGACACCATCTACTCGCTGAAAAGCAACACTGGCGTTACCGAACTGCTAAGCGGCCGGATCCGCAGGGTCACGCGAAGTTCCTCGAAGTCCATGCCCTTTGCGCCGCGCCTGACCATCACCGGACCCGTGGATGCCGTGACACCGGACAAGGCCGACAACGTCGTTGCCGTGGTTTCCGAGGGACTCAGCAACGCGATCAGGCACTCCGGTGCGGACACGATCTCGGTCTCCGTTGCCGTGGTGAAGGGACGGGTAACAGTGGTGATCAGCGACAACGGCTCCGGATTCACCCAACCGGGCAAACGCAACGGATTGTCCAACCTTGAGGACCGGGCGCGGATGCTCGACGGCGAATGCACCATCACGAGCGCGCCCGACGCCGGCACCAGCCTTGAGTGGTCGGTGCCGCTCTAGCCGGCGCCCCTCCGGCGGCACGCCCCGGAGCACGACCTACCGGACACCCAACTTACCGGACACCCAACTTACCGGACACTGTGCGGCCGGGTTCCGTCGCCGGTGGCAGCCACGGGAAATGCCGGGCTGGCGATGAAGACAGCGGCCTGGGTGCGGCGCTCGAATCCAAGCTTCGCCAGCAGCGATGACACGTAGTTCTTGACGGTCTTTTCCGCGAGGAACATTTCGGCGGCAATCTGCCGGTTGGTCAGTCCGCCGCCCACGAGTTCCAATACCTTGCGTTCCTGCGGGGTGAGGGAGGAGGTCCGAGGGTCGACTTCCTCGGCCTCCACGAGGCTGTCGACAACGCCGGCCGCGACGCCTTCCTCGAAGAGGGACGCGCCTGTGGCTGCCTGCCGCAGGGCGCCGATCAGGTCGGTGCCGCCGATCTCCTTCAGCACGTATCCTCGCGCGCCGGCCAGGACGGCGCCGCGCAGGGCCTGCTCATCGTCGAAACTCGTCAGGATGACGCAGTTCAGGGACGGGTCCACCGACCGCACATCACGGCAGACCTCAATGCCGGTCCCGTCCGGCAGGCGGGCGTCCAGCACACAGACATCGGGGTGCAGGGCCGGAATGCGGCGGGTTGCTTCCACCGCGGACCCGGAGCTGCCGACCACGACGAACCCCTCGCCTTCGAGAAGCTCCTGCAGCCCGCGCCTGACGAGTTCATGGTCATCAAGGATAAAGACGCGGATCACCGCCGGCACGCCATCAGGTGCAGTGAGACCTGCGTCTGCCCAGGCAATCATGGTTCTCCTGTCCGGCCGTTTTAGGCTGCGCCGTTTGATTCTGTAGTTCGTCTAATTCCCCACGCCTATGCCATTGTTCTGCACTGAGGGGCCGCGGACAAGGGTCATAGTGCCCGGCGGCGGTTCTGCCCCGCGCCTTCGGGAACTCCCCGGGTCCGTACCGGACGTGGCCGCATGTCTTTTGGCCCTAGCCGCCGGAACGGCCGGGCGAAATTATGGGAGCGGCGCCATCCCGGGCAAGACGCCCGGCAGGTACGAGGATTAGGGGTCACCGATGAACGAAGTCAGGGACGTCCGTACGATCGTGGTGGGAGTAGACGGCTCGGAGGCTTCGGTGGAAGCGTTGCGGCATGCTCAGGGCCTCGCGGTGCCCCTGTCCGCCAAAGTTGTCGCCCTGGCGTGCTGGGATTATCCGCCGGTGTATGACGGCTACGTCGCCGTCGGCATCGACGACTTCGACGTCCGGGCCGGGGAGATCCTCAACGAGGCGGTGGCGAAGGCCTTCGGCCCGGAGACCCCCGGGAACGTCGAGGTCCGCCTGTCCCAAGGACATCCCCGCCATGTGCTCATCGAGGAGAGCAAGTCCGCGGACATGCTGGTGCTCGGCCGCCGCGGCCACGGCGGCTTCGGCGGCCTGCTGCTGGGATCGGTCAGTTCCGCCTGCGTCGCGCATGCGCATTGCCCGGTCCTGGTGGTGCACTCACCGGAGAAGGCCTGACGCCGCAACCCATGGCCCCACGTGCCACGCCGAAAGGAGCATCTGCCGCCCGCTACTCGAACGTGGAGCGGCGCGGATCCGAGAGGCGGGTGGTCCACAGATCGGGCTTGAGGACCTTGAACCGCCGACCGGTCAGTGCCTTGGGAGCCACCCGCACGTAGTAGGCCTTCTCGCCGGGCTGCCACGGCTCCAGGAGCAAGGCGTCCACGGCGTCCTTCTCCTCCTGGCTTTCGATCAGCTCGGCTTCGCCGCGGGCCATGACGCTCCACGCGGCCTCGTCGTGAGCGTCGTAGCCGTCGATCTCGAACGCGACCGGCTTGGCCGTGATGGCTCCCCAAAGTTTCGTGCCGCCGGACGTGCGGAAGACAATCGCGCGGCGTTCCAGCACAAAATTGACCGGAAAGATCTCCGGATGGCTGTCCACGATCAGCGCGACGCGCCCCACGGTTTCGGTATCGAGCAGGACCCAGCACTGGTCCATGGTGAGTGAGTAATCCGGCGAGGGCGTGGTTGTATCCATGAAGAGACACCCTACAGACCGGCCCGGACCCCGATTAGGGCCATAAGGCCCCCAGCGCACACCTCAGTGTGGGAGGGGCCAGTCCGGGCCGCCGGGCCCGTCACCAGGGACTGGGCTTGTAATCCTTCAGGAACACGCCGTACTGGTCCTCGCCGGCCTCGCCCATCACGATGGGGTCGTACACGCGGGCCGCCCCGTCCACCAGGTCCAGGGGTGCGTGGAAGCCCTCTTCCATGAGCCGGACCTTGGTGTAATGCGGGCGCTCGTCAGTGATCCAGCCGGTGTCCACGGCCGTCATGAGGATGCCGTCGGTGTCGAGCATCTCCTGGGCACTGGTGCGCGTCATCATGTTCAGCGCCGCCTTGGCCATGTTCGTGTGGGGGTGCCCGGGGCCCTTGTAGGCGCGGGAGAACTGGCCTTCCATTGCGCTGACATTGACGATGTACTTGCGCCGCGCGGTGGAGCGCTTCATGGCGCCGCGCAGGCGGCTCACCAGCAGGAACGGCGCCGTCACGTTGCAGAGCTGCACTTCGAGCATCTCCAGCGGGTCCACCTCATCCAGGACCTGGGTCCAGCTGTTGATCGTGGCCAGGTCCGGCACCAGCCCGCCGGCGTCGATCGCGGTGCCCGAAGCGATGCGCTCCAGGGACGCCGACCCCGTGGACAGGGCCAGGGAGGTGATCGCGTCCCCGGCCAGCACCGGATGGTCAAGGACGCTGCTGGCGAGGGCCAGCGGGTGCTTGTCATGGGCGTGGCCGAAGGTGACGAGCTCGGGGCCCCCGTTGGCGGCCTGCAGCGCGGCGGGCAGCGGTTCGTCCTCTGCGTCAACAAGGGGCTTGTAGGCGTTTCCGGAGCGCCGCACCGTCTGGGCCGCGTTGTTGATGATGATGTCCAGCGGACCCGCGGCATCGAGGGAATCCGTCAGGGCCATCACCTGGGACGGGTCGCGGAGGTCGATCCCCACGATCCGGAGCCGGTGCAGCCAGTCGGCGCTGTCCTCCATGGCGGCGAAGCGGCGGGCGGCGTCCTTGGGGAACCGGGTGGTGATGGTGGTGTGGGCGCCGTCCCGTAGGAGGCGGAGCGCGATGTACATGCCGATCTTCGCCCGGCCGCCCGTCAGCAGGGCCCTGCGGCCGGTCAGATCGGTGCGGGCGTCGCGCTTGCTGTGGCTGAACAGGGCGCACTCGGGGCACAGCTGGTGGTAGAAGGCGTCCACCTGGGTGTAATGCTGCTTGCAGATGTAGCAGGGCCGGGACCTGATGAGGTGGCCGGCGATCTCGCCGGTCGCGGACGGCGCAAGCTTGTTGCCGCGCGTCTCGTCGTCGATCCTGTCGGGGGCCGCCGTCGCCGTCTGCGCGATTACTGCGCGGTCTGCTTCCGCGATCTCATCCCGTTTGCTGACCCGGCGGTGCCGCTTGACTGCTTTGAACATCTTCCCGGTGGCGCGGCGGACGGACACGTAGTCCGGGTGCTCCTCGTCGTAGGCGTGGATGGTGTTCAGGACCTTCAGGCAGGCCCGGATTTCTTCCGGGGTCAGCCCGCCGGGGCCCGCCTCGACGCTGCCAGGCTCGGCGGGCGGAAGATCGGACGACAGATCGGGGGAGCTCATTGCCCCAATTTTACAGTGTGCGGGGAGCCCGGACTGACGGCCCTGTCGGGCCCCCGCCGGGCTCCCGCCGGGCTATGCCGTGGGCGACTGCTTGGTGGCACCGTCCGCACCGACGGCGGCGGCCTGCACGTCGGCGACCTTGTCCACCGAGTCCCGCAGTTCCGGCCAGTTTTCGGTGGCCGTACGGACGGCATCGGGCACCAGGCGCAGGTTGGCGGCGGAGAGGGCCCGTTCCGCGTCGCTGGGGTTCGGGACAAGCTGGCCCTTGGACAGGACAGTGATTCCGGACTCCGTGACTTTGAACCCGCGCGCGCGGTCCAGATCGGCGTCAAGGCCGATCGCGGCCCCGGCCGGAACCTTGACGTTCTTGTCGATGATGGCGCGCTTGATCACGGCACCCTCGCCCACGTTGACCTTGTCCATCAGGACCGAATCCAGGACGCGGCTGGACGTGCCGACGTAAACGTCGTTGGAGAGCACGGAGCCCTCCACGATGCCGCCGGAGACGACGACGCCGCTGGCGACGATCGAATCGAGCGCCGTGCCCACCGTGCTGGACTTGCCGCGGACAAACTTGGCCGGCGGGGAGATGCTCTGGCGGGTGTAGATCGGCCACTCGGAGTTGTACAGGTTGAACACCGGCACGGGCGAGATGAGGTCCATGTGGGCGTCGTAGAACGAGTCGATGGTCCCGACGTCGCGCCAGTAGGTGCGGTCCCGTTCCGTGGATCCGGGAATGTCGTTGAGGGTGAAGTCGTACACGCCGGCTTCGCCCTGGTTGACGAAGTAGGGGATGATGTCCCCGCCCATGTCGTGCTTGGTGTCGAGGCGCTCGGCGTCGACGTGCAGGGCCTCGACCAGGGCGTCGGCGTCGAACACGTAATTGCCCATGGAGGCCAGGAACTGGCTCGGGTCGGCGGCGAGGCCGGGCGTCGAGGACGGCTTTTCGACGAACGCGGCAATCTTGTCCGGGTTGTCCGGGTCGGTTTCGATCACGCCGAACTGGTCCGCCATGTGCAGCGGCTGCCGGACGGCGGCGACGGTGGCTTTGGCCCCGCTGGCCACATGCTGCGCCACCATCTGGGAGAAGTCCATGCGGTAGACGTGGTCTGCGCCGACCACGACGACGATGTCGGGATTGGCGTCGTGGATCAGGTTAAGGGACTGGTAGATGGCGTTAGCGCTGCCGAGGAACCAGCTCTTGCCGACGCGCTGCTGCGCCGGAACCGAGGCCACGTAGTTACCCAGCTGGGTGGACATCCGCCACGTTTCGGAAATGTGCCGGTCAAGGCTGTGGGACTTGTATTGCGTCAACACCACAATTTGCAGATAGCGGGAATTCACAAGATTAGAAAGGGCAAAGTCAATGAGCCGGTAGCTTCCGGCAAAGGGCACGCCAGGCTTGGCCCGGTCCGCCGTCAATGGCATGAGCCGGTTTCCCTCGCCACCTGCGAGGACAATTGCCAAGACTTTCTTTTGCTGCGGCATAGTGATCGCTCCTGAACGCCTTCGTTACTCCCCAAAACAGTCCGGCATGCCCGAACGTCTTCACACTAGATCAGTTCCACCGTAACGACTACCTTGGTGCATGTGCGAATAGATATTGTGACCAAAGAATTCCCGCCGGAAATCTACGGCGGCGCCGGAGTCCACGTGGCTGAGCTCAGCAGGGTGCTGGCCCAACGCGTGGACCTACAGGTGCGTGCCTTCGGCGCGCCCCGTGAGCCCGGGTATCACGGAGCGACGGTCACGTCCTACTCCGTGCCCGAAGACCTGGGCTCCGCCAACGCTGCGATCCAGACCCTCGGGGTGGACCTGAGGATCGTCCCGGACATCGCCGGCGCGGACCTGGTGCACTCCCACACCTGGTACGCCAACATGGCCGGGCACATCGCGTCGCTGCTCCACGGCATCCCGCACGTGCTCAGCGCCCACAGCCTGGAGCCGCTGCGCCCGTGGAAGGCCGAGCAGCTCGGCGGCGGTTACGCGGTGTCCTCGTGGGTGGAAAAGACCGCCTACGAGGCAGCCGCCGCCATCATCGCCGTCTCCGAAGGCATGCGCCAGGACATCCTGCGCAGCTACCCGGACGTTGACCCGGCCAAGGTCAAGGTGGTCCACAACGGTATTGACGTCAGCATGTGGAACCGGGACGAGAGCGACGACGTCGTCCGGGCCCTCGGCATCGACCCCTCGCTGCCGAGCGTCGTGTTTGTCGGGCGCAACACGCGGCAGAAGGGCGTTCCGTACCTGCTCCGGGCTGCCGCCAAGCTGCCGGCCAACGTCCAGCTGGTGCTCTGCCTCGGTGCCGCCGACACACCGGAGCTGGCGGCCGAGACATCACGCCTCATCGAGGAGCTGCAGAGCAAGCGCACGGGCGTGGTCGTGGTGGAGCGGATGCTGCCCCGCAACGAGCTCATCCAGGTCCTTAGCCACGCCACCGCGTTTGCCTGCCCGTCCATCTACGAGCCGCTGGGCATCGTGAACCTGGAGGCGATGGCCTGCGGCGCCGCCGTCGTGGCCAGCGCCACCGGCGGCATCCCCGAGGTGGTCGATCACGGCGTGACCGGTCTGCTCGTGGACCTCGAGCAGGTCACCGACGGCACGGGCACACCGCTCGATCCGGAAAAGTTCGTCACCGAGTTCGCCGCCGCCCTGACCGAAGTGGTGTCCGACCCCGCCCGGGCGCGTGCCATGGGTGAAGCCGGCCGCCGCCGGGCCGAGGAACACTTCTCCTGGGAATCCATCACGGAGACCACGCTCGAGGTTTACCGCTCCGTGCTCCCCAAGGACGCCTGAGCCCTGCACACGAAGTAGAGACAACGACGGCGCCGCCCCGGCTAAGGGGGCGGCGCCGTCGTCGTACTCCGGACAGGTCAGGTCAGGCCCGGTCAGGTCAGCTCAGGTGCGATCAGACACCCGGCTCAGGCGCCGGCCTTTGCCCCCCGGCCCTTGCGGGCCAGCAGGATCTTCTCATCCACCGGCGCGTCGCCGCTGGCTCGCTGTGCCCGGAAATAGGCCCGGGCCTCGTCCTGGCGGACTTTCTCGGCCCCCGTGGAGATCTCCGCGCGGAGGTGCTCCGGTCCGTAGCCGAAGGCGTCCACCAGGTCAACGGCGTGCGGGCGGATCTTCACGAGCAGCCGGTTGATGTACTCGCCCACGGTGCGCCCGCGCTGCATCGACAGCCGGCCGTTCATGAGGTACCAGGACAGGTTCTTCTCGATGAGGGACAGGCCGAAGAGATCGCGCAGCCACGTCAGGACCTTGAGCGTGCCGGGGTCGCTGACCTTGCCGAGGGCCTCGGTAAAGGCCTCCCACTGCAGCAGCTCCGCATGGGCCTGGGCGGCTTCGATGAGTTCGTGCTGGTGCGCGTTGAACAGGGCGGCCCCCTGCTGCTGCGGAAGCTTGTTGGCGCCCTTGAGCGCCGCACCGGCCTGCGCCACCATGGTCTGGACCCGGTCGGTCAGCAGGGCCCGCTGGCTCGACTCGTCGCGGATGGCGATGGCCGCCTTCTGCACCGAACCGGAATCGGCCACGAACTGCGCCACCTGGCGCAGTCCGCTGCGGTGCAGTGCCGTGCCCGTGGCCTGGGACACGACGTAGCGGGCCAGGACGCCGACGTTGGCGTTGCGGAACTCCTTGGCGTAGTCGGCGAGCAGCCGCTTGGCGACCAGCTGCAGCAGGACCGTGTTGTCGCCCTCGAAGGTCACATAGACATCAAGGTCGGCGCGGAGGGAGGCAAAGCGGTTCTCGATCAGGAACCCTGCGCCGCCGCAGGCCTCACGGCATTCCTGCAGCGTGTCCAGGGCGTGCCAGGTGCTCAGCGGCTTGAGCGCCGCGGCCAGGGTCTCCAGGTCCTGCCGGTCCTCGTCGGTGTCGTGCCGGCCGGAGAAGACGTCGTCGAACTTCTCCAGCAGCTGCTCGTGCGCGAAGCCCGCCGCGTAGGTCGTGGCCAGCCGGGTGAAGAGCCGGCGCTGGTGCCGCTGGTAGTCCAGCAGCACCTCCTCGTCGGTCTGTGAGGAGGCGGTGAACTGCCGGCGCTCGGTCGCGTATTGGATCGCGGTCTTCAACGCGAGCTTGGAAGCGGCCACGGCGGCGCCGTCGAGCGAGACCCTGCCCTGGACCAGGGTGCCGAGCATGGTGAAGAAGCGGCGGCCCGGGCTGGCGATGGGGGAGGTGTAGTTGCCCTCGGCGTCGACGTCCCCGTAGCGGTTGAGCAGGTTGGTGCGCGGGATGCGGACGTTCGTAAAGTGGAGCCGGCCGTTGTCGATGCCGTTCAGTCCGCCCTTGACGCCGTCGTCCTCGCCGCCGATCCCGGGCAGGAACTCCTTGGTGCCGGGGTCGCGCAGGTCCACGTAGAAGGCGTGCACGCCGTGGTTGACGCCCCGGGTGATCAGCTGGGCGAAAACCACTGCGCCGAGGCCGTCGATGGCGGCGTTGCCGATGTAATCCTTCCAGGCGGCCCGGAACGGCGTGTGGATCACGAATTCCCCGGCGGCGGGGTCATACCTGGCCGTCGTGGCGATGCTGGCCACGTCCGAGCCGTGCCCGGTCTCGGTCATGGCGAAGCAGCCGGGGATCGCCAGGCTCATGATGCCTGGCAGCCATGCCTTGTGGTGCTCCTCGGTGCCCAGATGCATCACGGCCGAACCGAAGAGGCCCCACTGCACGCCGGCTTTGATCTGCAGGGACGGATCGGCGGTGACCAGTTCCTCGAAGCCTGCGATGTTGCCGCCGTGGTCATCGTTGCCACCAAGCGAGGACGGGAATGCCCGGTGGACGGCGTTGTTGCGGACAAGGTACTCCAACTGCCCGAAGGCGCGCCGGCGGTGTTCCGTGTGGGTCAGGCCCTCGGTTTTGTGCAGTTCCGGCCGGGCGGACACGGCGCGGGCGTGCCGGCGGACGTCGGCCCATTTGCCGAGCAGCTGTTCGCCAAGGGCTGCGACGTCGACGGCGGGCGCCTCAGGTGAGCCGGGCAGGGCCCCGGAGCGGGTTGCCGCGGCGGCCGCCGGTGTGGTGCGGCCGGGCGCGCTGGCTGCGGTGCGGTCGGCTAGTTCAGTCATGTCGATTCCTTCTTTGGTTCTGACAATTCAGTTCGTAGGCGTGGGACCGGTGAATTGGTGCTAGGGCGTGCCGGGGCCCGCAGCAGGCGGGGCCGGCGGCTGCAGTTCGGGGGCGATCCCGAAGCAGAGCCAGTCCGTAATCTGCCGCGCCATGGCCTCCTGGTCCGGCTTGGCGGGTCCGGCCGGGCTGGCGAGCCACTGTTCGCCGGCGTTCCGCACCAGGCCGATCGCCGCGTTTGGCCAGTAGCCGATGACGGCTTCCTTATCCGGACCGCCGCCCAGGTGGCTGCGCATGGGCCGGGCAATCATGTCGCTGATGGCGGCGAAGAAGTGGCTCAGCGCCCCGGCCGTGGAGATGGGCTGGCCGGCCCCCTCGGCGTCACCGGGGGCGTGGCGCGTGACGAACGAGTAGACGTTCGGGCTGGTCTCGGCCATCTGCAGGTAGGCGGACACCATGGCGAACAGGCCTTCGCGGGGCGTTTGGGCGCTCTGCGCCGCCTCCTGGATGCGGCGCTGCATCTGGCTGAGGACAACCTCGCCGACGGCC